>ERZ772917.1292-NODE-1292-length-14749-cov-8.630529_pt1 | contig 14749 bp, 16 predicted proteins | sample MGYA00511187_ERZ772917 | MGnify/ENA primary metagenome ERZ772917 (study PRJEB29015, sample SAMEA2737925) | human oral metagenome | biome: human oral; feature: human-associated habitat; material: dental | place: China | collected 2012 ... | reverse complement strand
TGCGGTAGAGCTCGCCGTAGCCGCGGATCGCGGCCAGGGGGGTGCGCAGCTCGTGCGAGGCGTCGGAGACGAAGCGGGTCATGCGCTCCTGGGCGACCACCTGTACGTCGAAGGCCTGCTCATTGCGCTGGAGCATGGTGTTGAGCGCCCGCTGGAGGGAGCCGACCTCGGTGGTGGACGGCTCCGTGTTGGGCACGCGCGCCGACAGGTCCCCCGAGGCGATCCTGCCGGCCACGCGCTCGATCTGGCGCAGCGGGCGGAAGGAGCGCCGGACGAGGTAGGTCGCCGCGCCCGCGCCCAGGAGGATCACCGAGATGTCGGTGAAGGCCACGATGAGCCGGATCCTCTCGACGGTCTGCATGGCGTCCCGCAGCGGGAGCGCGATCGCCACGACCCCGGTGTACTCGCCCTCCGACGTGATCGGCAGCGCGAGGACGCGCCACTGCTGCCCCAGGAGGTCGGAGTCGGCCGTGAAGATCTCCTGCTTCTTGGCCTCGTCCAGGGAGAGCGAGCCCAGCTTGGGGACGCCGTACTCGGCGGCCGTGTCGTCGGAGATCATCCTGCCCGACGTGCCGTCGAGGTACTGGGCCTCGACGTAGTAGGTCGAGGGCATCCCCGGGCCCTCGCCGGTGCGGATCTGGCTCAGGCCCTGGCGGCCGATCGTCCCGGCCGTCACCCGCAGCTGGTCGTCGATCTGCTGGATCAGGTGGGTGGAGAGCGGCGAGCTGACAGACAGGGAGGCGATGAGCAGGCCCGTGGTGAGCAGGCCCGTGGTGATCAGGGCCAGGCGGCTGCGCAGGGGCTGGGTCATCCAGGCGCGTCGCACCGTCGTCAGCGGGTGCCAGCGCCCCTTCTTGGTCGGGCGGTGCTGGCGGTTGCTGTTCGTGCGGGCTCGACGGGAGGTGTTCTTCGAGGCGCTGCGGCGAGCGGGGCGGGTCCCGGACGGTCCTGGGTGGGCGATCCGCCTGGCGGTGCGCACCGCTCACTCACCCTTGGGCTCGCGCAGCATGTAGCCCACTCCCCGGCGAGTCTGGATCAGCGGGGTGACGCTCCGGCCCTCCCGGTCCTCGATCTGGTCGATCTTGCGCCGCAGGTAGGAGATGTAGGACTCGACGATCGCCGCGTCCCCGTTCCAGTCGTACTCCCAGACGTGGTCCAGGATCTGGGCCTTGGAGACCACCCGGCCGGCATTGAGCATGAGGTAGCGCAGGAGCTTGAACTCCGTGGGGGACAGGTCCACGTCCACCCCGGCGCGGTGCACCTCGTGGGCGTCCTCGTCCAGCACCAGGTCGGAGACCCGCACGACGCCGTCGTCGTCGTCCGCGGCGCCGTGCGTGCGGCGCAGGATGGCCCGGATGCGGGCCACCACCTCCTCCAGCCCGAAGGGCTTGGTGACGTAGTCGTCGCCCCCGACGGTCAGGCCCTGGACCTTGTCGTCCATGTCGTCGCGGGCGGTCAGGAAGAGGATGGGGGTGGTGATGTCGCGCTCGCGCAGGCGCCGCGCCACGGTGAAGCCGTCCATGTCCGGCAGCATGACGTCGAGCACAATGAGGTCGGGCTCGGCCTCGTCGACGCCGTGGAGCGCACCGTTGCCGTCGGCCGCAGTCGTCACCTCGAAGCCGGCGAACCGCAGCGAGGAGGCGAGCAGGTCGCGGATATTGGGCTCGTCGTCGACGACGAGCAGATGAGCCTCGTGAGACGTACGTGAGTCCTGGATGCGATCCATGCATGCAACTGTGCCCGGGTACTCTGAGAGGTTCCTGGATATCGGATGTGGTGTTGGTCTTGATCTGCCGGGCCCGGCGCGTCAGATCCAGCCCTTGGATCGCGCGATCTCGGCGGCGGCGTGCCGGTTGGGCGCGCCCAGCTTGAGGGAGGCGGCGGACAGGTAGTTGCGCACGGTCCCGGGGCTGAGCGCGGCACGTCGGGCGATCTCCTCCACGGGGGCGCCGCCCGCGGAGAGCTCCAGGACATCGGCCTCGCGCGGGGTCAGCGGCGAGTCGCCGGCGGCGATCGTCTCGGCGGACAGCTCGGGGTCGACGTAGCGCTGGCCGGCGTGAAGGCGGCGGATGACCTCGGTGAGCGTGGCCGCGGGGGTCGTCTTGGGGACGAATCCCCGCACGCCCGCGGCCAGCGCCCGCTTGAGGTAGCCGGGGCGCGCGTGCGAGGTGAGGATGAGGCACCTCGTCCCCGGCGAGGGGCCGGCGACCGCCTCTGCGACCTCGATCCCGTCCGCCCCGGGCATGAGCAGGTCCAGCACCGCCACGTCGGGGCGGTGCCGCTCGATCCGGGCGATCGCCTCGGTCCCCGAGGCGGCGACGGCGACGACGTCGATGTCCGCCTGCAGGGACAGGATGGCCTCCAGGGCGTCGCGGAGCAGGGTCTCGTCGTCGGCGACGACGATCCGGATCGCGGGCTCCGGGGGCCCTGAGGGCTCCGAGGACCCTGGGGGCCCTGGGGGCTCCGGGGGCTCAGTCATGGTGCTCCTCCTTCCGGGCCGGCGCCGTCGGGGCTGCCGGGGCTTCCGGGGCCGACGGCGGCCCCGGCACGCGGGCGGTGACGGTGAAGGCGTCGCCCTCCCGACGCGCGACCAGGGTGCCACCGACGGCCCCGATGCGCGCGGTCAGGCCGGCCAGCCCCGACGACGGCGCCGGCGGCACCGGGCCGACGGGGTCCGCCTGCGCCGTTGGGGCGCGGGCACCGTCGTTGGCGACCGTGAGGACTGCGCCGTCGTCGTCGAGGGTGACGCGGATGGTGCACGAGCGCGCCTCGGAGTGGCGCACGACGTTGGTGGTGGCCTCCCGCAGCACCAGGGCCAGCGGCTCGGCCGCCCAGTCGGGCACGGAGGTCTCGCCGATCGTGCGGGTGGCGATCCCCGCGGCGGCGAGCAGGGAGTGGGCGCCGGCCAGCTCCGTGGCCAGGTCGGGGCGGCGGTACTCGGCGAGCACGGCTCGCACCTCCTTGAGGGCGTCGTCCGCCAGGGCGCGCACGCGGCGGGACTCGGCGGCCGCCCGCGGCGCCTCCTCGGCGTCGGCCAGGGCGGCGGCGAGCTCGGACTTGACGGCCACGGCCGTCAGGGCGCGCCCGAAGACGTCGTGCAGGTCCCGGGCGATGCGCAGCCGCTCCCGGGCGACCGCCAGATCCGCCTGCATGAGGTCGAGGTCCTCCTGGGCCCGCACCGAGGACAGGATGGCGAAGGACCAGCGCGTCGCCAGAGGGAGGAGGACCAGCGCGAGGGCGACCGGAATGAGGACGCGCGGGGCGGTCGTGCCGGCCGGGGCGAGCAGGCGGCGGGCGAGCGCCGTCCCGGCGGCCACCGCGCCGGTCGAGGTCAGGCCGAGCAGGACGATCCGGCCGGTGCTCAGGAGCGGGGCGAGGACGCACAGAGGACCTGCGACGACGATGGTCAGCTCCGCCGCCAGACGGGGCGGGGAGGCTACTCCCGGCGGGAGCGCCCCGACGGCGGTGGCGGCGCCGGCGACGGCGGTGACGGCCAGGAGCGCCAGGCACCACCGGGGGACCGGCGCGCCGTCGAGCTCGTAGGCGGCGACGCGGTGGAGGACGATCCCGCAGGCAGCGGCCTCGGCCGCCTGGAGGACGAGGAAGGGCAGCGTCCAGGAGGTGTAGGCCGGTGCGTCCGCGTACAACCGGGCGAGGGTCAGCGGCCAGAGCGCCAGGAGGACGTCCATCGGCCACAGGGTGTACTCGCGCAGCCTGGCGGTGCCCTCGCCCCGGCGCCTCCTGCCGGGCGGGCGGACGGCGGGCGTGGTGGTCATGGGCGGGCTCCTTCGGCTCCTCGCTGCGTCGAGATAGACATTTTCGTACGAGATCGGCGGTGACACCGTCTACCTCGTACGAAAATGTCTATCTCGACGCCGGTGAGGCGGCGACGGCGTGGGGCGACGGGGCGGGGCCTCAGCGGCGGCGGGTGAAGCGCATGGTCCGGCGGGCCACCCACCAGGCGGCGGCGCACCAGCAGACCAGCAGGAGCGCGGGCCGACCGGCTGCGGCCAGAGTGCCGGCGAACCCGTCGGCGGTGACGCTCCCGTCCAGGCTCGTTCCCGTCATCCCCAGCGAGATGAGGTCGGACGTGGCGTACAGGGGGCTCCTGGCGGCGACGGCGCGCAGACCCTCGGGCATGGAGCCCAGGGGCAGGCAGCTCCCCGACAGGAGCATGAGGACCATGAACACCGGCATGGTGGAGTACTGGGCGCCCTCGACGGTCGCGGTCCACGTCGAGCTCCACGCCGCCGCCGCGGCCAGGAGCACGATCCCGCCCGCCAGGGCGACCAGCATGAGCAGGGGGTTCACCAGCGAGCGCATCTCCATGAATGCCATGGCCGCCGCCGTCCCGAGGACCACCTGGACGACGGCGACCGCGGCCGACGGCAGGCACGCCCCGGCGAGCGCCTCCCACGGGGTCGCCTCGCCGGTGGACATGCGCTGGAAGACCCCCTCCTCGCGCCTGGTGACGAAGATGACCGTGAGGTTGTAGTAGACGACCATGAGCAGCGACCAGGTCGCGAGCATCTCCGTCAGGAAGGTCGCGAAGGCCGGGCCGATCAGGTCCCGGCCGAGCATCGGCCCCATGATCACGACCATGGCGGGCGCCAGGAGCAGGGCGGTGGCCAGGATCGTCGGGTTGCGGACGAACAGGGTGACCTCCGCCCGCCCGATGGCCGCGACGCGGCGCAGGGGGCCGGCGGTGCGGGGCGCGGCGAGAGGCGTGGCGAGAGGCGCGGCCGGGGCGGCGGGGCTGTCGGGGGCGGCTGGACTCATGGTCTGCTCCTGGGGCGGGTCGGCGAGGGCGGTGGACGACGGCGGATGGGGCGGGCGGGGCCTCAGGCGGCCGGGGGAGCGCCGTGGCCGGCGTCGTCGGAGGCGAGTGCCAGGAAGGCCTGCTCCAGGGACGCCGAGCGGGCGCTGATGTCCGCCAGGCGGGTCGCGCGGGAGTCGGCCAGGCGCATGAGCGCCGACAGCGTCGCGTGCAGGTCCGAGCTGGACAGGTGGACCCGGTCCCCCCTCCGCTCCGGGTCGCCTACGAGCGCGGGTAGGGCGCGCAGGTCGCCGTCGTCGATCGGTGAGGGGGCCGGGAGGCTGAAGGACAGGCTCGCGGGCCGGGCCGAGACGATCTCGGCGACGGTGCCCTGGGCGCGGATGCGGCCGGAGGCCATGATCAGGACGCGGTCGGCGAGGTCCTCGGCCTCCTCCAGGTAGTGGGTGGTGAGCAGGACGGTGACGCCCTGGGCGAGCATGCGGCGGATGAGGTCCCAGGTGCGGTGGCGCGAGGCCGGGTCCAGTCCCGTCGTCGGCTCGTCGAGGAAGAGGACCCGGGGGCGGCCGAGGACGGCCATGGCCAGGTCGAGGCGGCGGCGCTCGCCGCCGGACAGGGACCTCACGCGGACGCCGGCGCGGCGGGTGAGGTCCACGAGCTCGAGGGCCTCGGCCACGGGGCGCGGGTCGGTGAGGGTCCCCGCCCACATGCGCAGGGTCTCGGCGACCGTGAGGGCCTGGGCGAAGCCGGCCTCCTGGAGCATGATGCCCGTGCGGGGCCGGATGAGGGCCCGGTCGCGCACCGGGTCGCGGCCCAGGACGCGGACCGTGCCCGACGTCGCGGGGGCGATGCCCTCGATGACCTCGACCAGGGAGGTCTTGCCCGCGCCGTTGGCGCCGAGGACCGCGACGAGCTCTCCGCGCTCGACGGCGAGGCTGACCCCGGCGACGGCGGTGAAGGCGCCGCTCCCCCTGCCGTAGGTGCGCGTCACGTCGACAGCCTCGATCATGGCCATCTCGTCCTCCTGATGCCGGTTCCCTCGAGCCCCTGCGGGACGCGTCCAGGCTCTCCCGGGCGCCTTCTCGCCGGTAGTGCGGGGCGTCACCGGCTCTGATGAGGCCTGCACGGCTCGGGCATGAGGTTTGTCATGGGGCGGGCCGGGCGGGCGCGGAGTGTATAAGAAGTCGTACTTCCTGGGCGCGGTTCCGCGGCGAAATACTGGCTTTGTTCGTCGTATCCGGATCCGCGTGAGAGGAGGCGGCAATGGCTGCCGACTGCTGAGCCGTCGTGATCATTGACGACCACCAGGTCATGGGCCTCGGGGTCCGCGGCGTCCTGCTCGACGCCGGTGTTGCGGACGAGGTTCTGTGGTTCCCCGGCCTGTCGGCCGCCGAGCTCCCGGAGGGCGTCGTGGTGGTGCTCGATCTGCGTCTGGGCGACGGCTCCAGCCCCCGCGCCAATATCGCGGCGCTGTTCGAGGCCGGCCATCCCGTCGTCGTCTACACCTCCGCGGAGAGTCCGTACCTCGTTCGCGAGGCCGTCGAGGCCGGGGCCCTGTCGATCGTGCGCAAGTCGGCTCCCACGGACGAGCTCGTCAGCGCCGTGGGCGCAGCGGCGCGCGGCGAGACGGTTCCCGGTCTGGACTGGGCGGCGGCCCTGGACGCCGACGGCGACTTCGTCAAGGAGCACCTGACGAGCACGGAGGCGAGGGTGCTCGCGTGCTACGCCTTGGGGGCGACCTCGGCGGCCGTCGCCCAGGAGACGGGGCTGTCGCTGTGCACGGTCAACACCTACGTCAGCCGGATCCGCGACAAGTACCGGGCGGTCGGCAGGCCTGTGCGCTCGCGCGTCGATCTCTTCCGCCGGGCGGTTGAGGACGGGCTCATTCCCTGCGCCTGCTGCTCATAGCGGCCGGGCGGGCGGCGAGCACCCGAAGAGTCCTGTCATAGTTCTAAGACTTGTGGGCGGTCATCCGTGGAAGATGCAATAGAGGTGACAGAGCAGGAATCGCGTTCGCCTGCGCCTTTGAGGCGTCGCGATAGATCTATGAGGAGTGGAACCATGTCCGGCTACGAGGGGAAGCCGAGTCCGCAGGGCGGCTACAATATTCCGCGCACCTGCGGCAAGTGCTACGGCAAGTACTACGTGGACAGCTGGCTCTCGGCGCAGTCGGTGAGCTGCCCGCACTGCGGCTATAGGAACTGATCGGCGGTCGGGGGAGGGGGTACTCTTCGGCGTCCCCGACCGCAACCTTTATTAGAACGGCTTGTCGGAATGACCAGAATCAGGAAGGAGGCCTCAGCCGTATGACAGAAAGCTTGATCTCCGTGATCGACAGGCTGGTCCAGTTCGCGGACTACTACCTGGATCATGATGAGGCGCCCGAGGCCAATGATCCGCAGCTCCTGCACGCATATATTCGAGGGTGCCTGTCTATTCCCGAGGAGCAGGTGCTCCCTAAGAGCATGATCGCGTGCTTCGCGACAATATTCCTGAACAACGAGGCCCTGCTCTACAGGGGATCCTATGCGCCGGAGAATCTCCTGGCCATCTTCAGGTCGGCCGAGAGGCACTACCCGAACGATTTTGCGGACCTTGTCTACAGGGCCGTCAACGCGCGCCTCCACCACCGGGCCGTCAACGAGTGGGTCGACCACGAGGACCTCCGTCTGGAGGACATGAACTGGTACCAGGTCGCCATCGCGCTGGAGTCCATGGCGCGGAGAGCGGGCTGGGACGGAAGATATCATGACGAGGCGGAGTGGGAGAGCTTCAAGAGATCATCCGTGTTGTTCACGATGCTCCACAACATGGGCGTCATGGGCGTGCTCGAAGGGCGCAGCAACAGGGACCAGATTAATCTTGCCTGCATGGCCGCGGCACGTGGCCTCGAGTTGTTCGCGAACGCCAACCCGACCTTCCCGATGCAGATCGAGATGCGCGCGCTCGCGGGACTCCTGAGCAAAGACTACTTCGAGAAGAACTCCGAGTACATGCAGATGTGCCGCGTCGAGGACAACATGACCGAGATCATGTACGCGCTCAAGGTGGAGCTGGCCAAGAACGGCAAGATGTCGAGCAACCCCGCTGATGCGTGCGTGCTCGCCGCATGGGCCGACGGATTCAGGCGCAGTGCGATGACGTTCCGCTTCCTGGAGAACGCGCTGCTCGACGAGAAAGCGGGCGTCAAGCCCTCGAACGAGTTGCTGTTCGCTATCATCGGGGTTCGCATCGGCTTCGAGGCCTGGCACAACAAGGCATTCGGCGGAGCCCTGCCCCCCGGTCACACGAACCAGTCGGCGAATATGCGCTTCCCGATGTCGTGACCTTCCTCCGCCCGCCCTGTACTACGCCTCCGACCAGACTGCGTCAGCAGCATCACAATAGAAAGGAACTGACATGAAGCTATTTCTGCGGGTGACGGCGGGGATCATCGCGATCGGCCTGTGCCTGCCGCTGGCGGCGTGCTCGTCGTCCAGTGCCGGCAGCATCACCTGCGCCGAGTACAACGATCTCGATTACAACAAGCAGAGCGATGTTCTGAGGAAAATGCTCGATGAGCACGACCTGAGCCAGTTCAGCACGGAGAACATTGCCGGCATCACCATGAACGTGACGTCCTACTGCGGCTCCAGCAAGCACTCGAAGGACCCGATCAACAACGCCGTGAACTGGGACTCGAAGAAATGGTGACGCCGCGCGTCTCCCGCCGTCGCGCCGCGGCACTGGCAGGCGCCGCGGCCGCGCTCGCCCTTCTGGGGGCCTGCGGAAAGAAGGAGTTCTCCATCGAGGGCACCTGGAGGTCGACCGGCACAGAGTCCTGGGGGCTGGTGAAGAAGGGGTCCGTCGTCTCCTTCGATGGCTCGCACTGCGCCCTGTTCAGCCCGAACGACACCTACGCCTTCTACAAGGAGGACGGCTCCTACCGGCTCGATGTCACCGGGGCGCTCGGCTCCGGCGGAAAATTCAAGGTGAAGGTCGTCGATGACGACAATATCGAGCTCACACAGGGATCGACGACGCTCAGGTTCACCCGGACAAAGTGAGCCGGGGGCGATCCCCGGAGCGCGACCAGGAACCGGGGCCCGGACCGGACGGACCGCAGTGGAGGGCGGTTCCGCCGGGTCCGGGCCCCTTGGCGTTCGCGGTCGGCTCGCGTCTCGTCGCCGCGCCCGCCGCGAACCGGGGTCAGATGAACTTGAGCGGGTCGAACTCGTCCAGCGGAATGATCCGCACGCGTGGAAGCGGGCTGGTGAAGGCGTTCACGTCCTCCTCAAGGTCGTGAACCACCAGGCCGTGCGCCTCCAGGCCCGCCAGTTGGGCGTTGAGGAACTCGTGGAAGCACAGCACGCCGACATAGGCGCCGGCATCCAGAAGGCGCTCGACCTGCGGAATGTAGTCGCCGTCGTGCGAGCCGAGCAGGATGTGAGCGCCCTGGCCGGACTCGACGCGCGAGGCGAGGGCCTCCAGCGTCCGCTGGATACCGATATCGACGACCTTCTCCTCGGGATTGCCCGACCCGGCCAGCGGCAGAGGCCGGTACTCCATTGCCATAAGAGCCTGCACGAAGCCCATCGGCATATGACCCGAGGTGGCGTTGAGGAAGAATAGTGCGGTGGTTTCGACGCCCTCGTCGCCGGCACTGGCGAGCTCGTCGCAGAAGGAGAGCACGCGGTCCCAGCGCGGACGCTCTTCAGGCTCGGGCCGGCGTCCAAGAACGCTCATGCCCAATGTGGCGTCAATGTTCTCCCCGTCGACGAGGAGGTAAGTGGGGGTGCTCATAGCGCCATGCTAGCGGTCCCGGGCACATACGGCTGATTGGAGCCGGCGCGCGGCGAGCGGTGCGGCACTACCGGAGAGCGAAACGGCTCCCCGAGGAAATAGCGTCCTCGGGGAGCCGCGCATACCGGCAGAGCCGATAAGACTCAGTAGGAGGACCTCTCGGGGTCGGCGGGCTGCGAGGCCGGCTGAGCGTTCTCGGCCTTGAGGGCGGCGAAGGCGGCATCGACGTCGTCGCCGTCGGTGATCTGCGCCGGCGACGACGCCGCGGGCAGCGCGCTGTTCCCGCCGGACTTCAGGGCCGCCAGGCGCGCCTCGGCCTCGAGGTCGGCCCCCGAGGCCTCCAGCTCGGCGAACTGCGCCTCCAGGGAGGAGCCGGCCAGCTCCATCTGCCCGGCGGCCTGCGCCTCGACGCGGCGGACCTGGTCCTCGTAGCGGGCCAGCTCGCTGGTGGGGTCCATGACGTTGATCGAGCGGATCGCGCCCTGGACCTTGACCTGCGCCTCGGCGGTCTTCTTCCGGGCGATGAGCTGGTCGCGCTTGGAGTGCAGGTCGCTGAGCCTGGCCTCCATCTGCTGCAGGCCCGTCTTGAGCTGGGCGACGACCTGCTGCTGGGAGGCGATCATCGGCTCGGCCTCCTTGGCCTCGTTCTCCGCCGTGATCTGCTTGGTGAGGGCGATCTTGGCCAGCGAGTCCCACTTGTCGGCGCCGGCCGAGTCCCCGCCGGCGCGCAGCTGGTCGGCCTTCCGGGAGGCCGCCAGGGCCTTGTTGCCCCAGTCCCTGGCCTCGGCCAGGTCGGCGGCGTGGTCCTTCTCGGCCAGCCGCAGGTTGCCGATCGTCTGGGCGACGGCGTCGCGCGCCTCCGCGATGGAGGCGGTGTAGTCGCGCACCAGCTGGTTGAGCATCTTCTCCGGGTCCTCGGCGCGGTCGAGGAGGGCGTTGACGTTGGCCCGGGTCAGTTGGGCGATGCGCCCCAGGATTGACTGCTTCTCAGCCATATGCGGTGTTCCCTTTCTGTGTGCCCGGCCGCCGGGGGAGGCGCGCGAGCGGGTATGTCTGTGGTCGGCGGAGTGTCCGGCTCATCGTCCCAGAAAACCCGTGCGCCGCCCAACGCGTTCGGGGACGTATCGCTGAGGGCGCGTGCGCCCGTACGGGCTGCGCCGTCGAGCCGCGGCGGCCCGATCAGTCGAAGAAGTCGAAGTCCAGGTCCAGGTCCGGGCCTCCCCAGCCGCCGTAGTCGTGGTGGCCGCCGGTCAGGCCGCCCAGGAGCAGCCCGCCCAGCACGAGGGAGCCGACGTCGAGCCCTCCGCGCGAGCCCCGGCCGCCGTCACCGCCCGAGCCCCAGCCCCCGGACTGACGCACGTCAGCCTCGGCCAGCGCCTGCGCCTGGGCCACCAGCGGCTCGCCCTGGGCCACCTCCGCCAGGGCCGCCGAGGGGTCCCTGTCCTGCATCGAGGTGGCGGCCGACGCGTGCCTGGAGGCCTCCGACAGCGCGGTCCTCGCCGAGGGGCCCACGGCCCCGCGGTGGGTGGTGATGTAGGAGGTGACCGCGGTGATCTGGGCGTTGAGGCGCGCCAGGCGCGAGCCGAGCGAGGCCCGCGCCCGGGAGTTGTTCTCCTCCTGGGCCCGAGCCGGAGCCAGGGCGTCGTCGAGCGCGGCCTCGGCCTGGGCCAGGTGGTCCAGGGCGGCCAGCGGGTCCCCCTTGGCCCCGGGCCCGGAGGCGGCCCGCCCCTCGGACACGGCGGCCTCGGCGTCGGCCACCAGCGGGTCCAGCGACGCCGCCGGCACCTGGGAGGCCAGGCGCCTGGCGTCCACCAGGTCGGAGGAGATCGAGGCGATGGCCGCGGTCAGGTCGGCGGCGGCGCGCTCGAGGCGCTCCCGCGCTCCCGTCACCTGGGCGGCGAGCTCGCCCGCCTGGGCGATCGTGCCCTGGGCGATGCGCACCTGCTCGACGGCGGTGGCGTGCTGGCCCGCCTCGATGGAGTCGCGCGCCTGGTCCAGGGCCGTGCGGCCGGCGTCGAGCAGGCGGCCGGCGCGCTCAGGGGCCTCCGAGACCGACGTGAGCGAGTCGGCCGGGTAGGTGGCGTGGAGGGTGACCAGCAGGGTGTTGGCCATGGCGATCGCCTGCTCGGTCTCATCGGCCCGCTGGGCGGTCTCGGCCACGGAGGTCGGCAGGTTGGCCTCCAGGCCGCGGCGGGCGTTGAAGGCGGACTCCTGCTTCTTGATAATGGTGACGGCGTCGTTGCACCGCTGGAGGATCTCGCCGTACATCTGGCGCTGGACCGGCTCGGTCTCGGGGATGTCGTCGTCCAGGAGCTTGCGCAGCTCGAAGGAGCGGGCCAGGTGCCCGCGGGCGGTCTCCAGGGCCTCGGTGAAGGGGTCCGTGGCCGACAGCCCGAACTGGGCCTGGGCGTAGGACAGCTCCTCGGAGGCCGAGCGCACGGCGTCGTCAGCAGTCACGAGCGCCTTGCCCGCACGGACCCGGAGGTCCTCGACCGTCACCACCTGCGGCGAGGCGGGGGTGTCGCGCTTGCGTTTCCAGAACACGTCGGGCTCCTCGGATGTGGGTGCGGGCGGGCTTATCGTCCCCGCTGGGGGGTGCGTCCGGCAACTCGGTTCGCCCCGAGCGCCAGAGGCGATCCGGTCGTAGAGCCCGGCGCCCGCGCCCCAGCCGGGGCGGTGCGTCCCACCGGCTGACCGAGCCGAGCCTTCGAAGAGGCGAAAACCCGTGACTTGAGCGCGACCGAGTGGTAAGGCCAGTGCTGTCCCGACTCACGACGAGCAGTGACGCGACGAGTGAGAGGTCGTCGAATGGCGAGCAGTTTGAAGTGGGATCACGATCTGGCGACATCGGCTATATCGAGTATTGACGCGGCGAGCGACAGTAACAGGGCTCTTCGTGTTTAGGGGTGTAGGAGTTTGTTCCTGAATTCTCCGGTGTGGATGAGGCTGCGGATGGTGTAGTGGGTCAGGTTGCGGAATCCCAGGGCGAGGTCGTCGGCGCGGTGGGCCTGGATCAGGCGCTGGTAGATGCTCCAAGTGGCCTTGACGGGGAGATTGGCTTCTTGGGCGTACAGGGCCTGCAGGCGCGTTGCCTGGGTGTCGGTGAGCAGGTTGGCCCCGGTGCGCAGGGTGCGCCTGGCCTTGTAGAGCGGGTCGTCCTTGCGGCCCCGATGGCCGGTGGTCTCCTGCTGGACGCGGCGGCGGCATTCATCGAGCCTGCCAGCGGCCAGGGCCACGACGCGGAAGGAGTCCATGACGGTCTTGGCGCTGTGAGGTGTCTGGTGTTTCTTGGACAGCTCTGAAAGACCGATTTCAGAACTGTCCGAGACACGCCCGGCAGCCCAGCCCGGGCGGCCCCAGGAACGCTGCCCCCGGACGCGACGCGGCAGGCAAGACCCCGGTGGCCAGCACTATCGAGACCCACGCCCAGCGCGGGCTGGGAGGGGCTCGGTTGCCGGCGGTGTCCAACGTCTCCACAGTGCCCCCGCGCTCCGTGATCACTCAGGCGATCGCCCCAGGAACCACCGACCGTCGGCAACCTGATCCCGCCTCAAAGCTGATCGTTGACGGCACACCGATACCCTGCCTACCTGGAAAAACCACCCCGAGCGCTACTCGGGAAAGCGCAAGACCGCCGGGCACAACGCGTCCGGTCACCTGCACCCTGGCCGGCCACCTGGCCCGGCTCCCGGCCGCCCTGCCCGGACGCACCCACGACACGACCGCATCAGGGCCACCGACCAGCCCGAGCAGGCCCCGGGAAAGGTGAGCAGACCTCCGCCACGTCGGCGGCAAGGGCTGGGTCGAACTGGGAATGATCACCCCATGCGCCAACCCTCCAAGCCGCCCCTCCGTCCCGACGACAAGCCCCGGAGCGTCTCCCAATCGCGCCGCCAGACAACGATTTTATTTAATCCCGACCAGAATTCAGTTTCATTACACAACCTGCATACCTCGTTGCCAATGGGACATCGCATATGGTGACGTCTGCTTGTTATCGCAATCCCGACTACGGCACCGCAGGCGACGACACGGATGATGATGAGCTTCTCCCGGAGTCGCTCGAGACGAGTTACTGCTGCGCCAGTGCGGCCGCCGACGCTCTGAGCTGGCAGCCGATCGAGGACACCGACATTCCGGCTCGCCGTGCATTCTGGACGTGGTACCTGGATGAGGCGATCCCGGCGGTTCTCGCCTGTTGATGGAGGAGCATGCGCTTCTCCCGCCCACTGCGCAGGCCCTGGAGCGCCGCCGGATGGGCTCCCCGCCCGCCGACCGTCCGCCGTGCCGCCGGGCGGGCCGCCCGCCGTCGTCGTGCTTGCCGGGCAGGCTCCCCGGCCGCCGGGCCATCGCCGACACCGTGCCGACCGCCGTCGGCCCCGAGGAGATCTTCGACACCCTCGCCTCCGCCGCGCGCCTGGCGGACATCGAGGCCGCCGTGCGTCTCATGCAGGTCATCGGGCGCAACGGGCCGCGCGCCTCCAGCTTCGTCCGCGACGCCGAGGCCGGGCAGTGGACCATGGTGATGCGCATGCGCCAGGACCGGGACCGGAACGGCTTCACCCTCACCGGGCAGATGCTGACCCTCGGCGTGCGCTCCATGCTCTACGAGATCATGGAGCAGCCCGGCCCCCTCACCGACCCCGACGGCACTGCGACGAACATCCCTCTGCGGCCCGTGCTCGGCACCGAGGTCTGGGCCACGATCAGCCCCTGGATGTGGGCCACGTCCTGAGGGGCGCCTGCCCCGGCCCGCCGGGTGCCCGCGCCCTCGTGTTGCGACCCTGACAGGAAGAGGTCACCCTAGTGGCCATGATTGATAACCCTAACTCATCTGCGGCGGTGACGGCCTCGGCGCCGGCCTCAGTGCCAGCCTCAGTGCCGGTGGTCACCGTGGTCGAGCCCGAGGCCTTCGCGCCCCTGGGCCGCCTGGGCGAGTGGCTCTTCGCCGAGGGCGCCGCCCTGCGCATGGTGCGGCCCTGGGCCGGTGACGCGATCCCCGACCTGTCCCAGATCGGCGGCGGCCTCGTCGTCCTGGGCGGGGCCATGAGCGCGCACGACGACGTCGAGCACCCCTGGCTGGTGGACCTGCGCGCCCTGCTGCGGGACGCGGTGGCCGAGCGCGTGCCCGCGGTCGCGATCTGCCTGGGCGCCCAGGTCGCGGCCGAGGCGCTGGGCGGCGCCACCGCCGTC
>ERZ772917.1291-NODE-1291-length-14782-cov-144.544578_pt1 | contig 14782 bp, 11 predicted proteins | sample MGYA00511187_ERZ772917 | MGnify/ENA primary metagenome ERZ772917 (study PRJEB29015, sample SAMEA2737925) | human oral metagenome | biome: human oral; feature: human-associated habitat; material: dental | place: China | collected 2012 ... | reverse complement strand
CGCCCGGGCGCCGACGTGCCCACGGGCGGAGCCCAAGGCTCCGTCGCTGCCAGCGCGCTGCTCGCGGCGCTCACCGCCGCCTGCGTGCTCGCCGTCACCGCCGCCGCGCAGCACGCCCGTGCGCTCGACCCCCTGGCGCAGGCCGCGGCCGAGGGCACCACGAGCACCCTGAGCGCGACCGTGCTCACCGCACCGCGCGTCATCGCCTCGACCCGCTCGACGACCGTGCTCGTCGAGCTCGCCGTCGAGCAGGTCGACGGACGGCCCTCGCGTGCCCGCGCCCTCGTCCTGGGGGACAGCACCTGGGTGGACGTCCCGCTGGGGGCGCAGGTGCGCGTCACCGCCGCCCTCAAGGCCCCCGAGGCCGGCAGGGCCGAGACCGCGGTCATCGGCCGCGACGCCCACGTCGAGGTCACCGCACCGGCCGACGGGGTGCTGGCCCTCGTCGCCGGGCTGCGCCAGGGGCTGGCGGGTGCCGTCGGCCTCGGTGACCGGGGGCCCGGCCCCACCGCCCCGCCCGACGGCGGCCCGTGGCCCGCGGGCAGCCGCGAGCTCGTCAGCGGCGTCGCCCTCGGCGACGACCACGCCCTGCCCCACAGGGTGAGAGAGGAGATGCGTGCCGTCAGCCTCACCCACCTGACCGCCGTCTCCGGCCAGCACGTCGCGCTCGTCGTCGGCCTCGCGCTCGCGGCGCTCGGGGTCCTCCCCAGACGTTGGCGGGCCGTCGTCGGCACGCTGCTGCTCCTTGCCCTCGTCGTCATCGTCAGGCCGGGCGGCTCGGTGCTGCGCGCCGCCGCCATGGGTGCCGTCATGCTCGCCGGGGTCGCGGCCGGGCGCCGCTCTGCCTCCGTTCCCGCGCTGTGCGGTGCGGTCGTCGTGCTCGTCCTGCTCGACCCGTGGGCCTCGCGCAGCTACGGCTTCGCCCTGTCCGTCACCGCCACCGCCGGGATCCTGCTGGGCGCGCGCCCCGCGCAGGCGGCCCTGTCACGGCGGCTGCCCCGGTGGCTGGCGGCCGCCCTGGCCCTGCCGCTGGTGGCCCAGGGAGCCTGCGCACCGGTGCTCGTCATGCTCCAGCCGCGGGTGAGCTTGTGGGCGGTGCCCGCCAACGTCGTCGCCGCCCCGCCCGTGCCGGTGGCGACCGTCTGCGGCCTCCTGGCGGCCCTGGTCAGCCCCCTGTCGCCCGCGCTGGCGAGCGTGCTGGCCTGGCCGGCGCTCGCCTCCTGCGCCTGGCTGGCGGCTACGGCCCGGTTCTTCGCAGCGCTGCCGGGAGCCGTCGTCGACTGGCCCGGGGGAGTGGGCGGTGCGCTCCTGCTGGTGGCGTTCGAGGCGGCGGGGGCGGTGCTCGTGAGCGGACGCGCCCGACGGCGCCTGCGCCGGGGCGTCGAAGCATGTCTCCGCCGCGTGGCAGGCTTGGCCCATGGCCTCCCGAAGCTCGCGCGGCGCCCGCAGCGCCCCCGCAGGACCCTCCTGGGACGAGGTCGACCTCGCCCCCGTCGTCCTCATCCGAGCCGGTGAGGAGGTCCTCGCCGACCGGGCCGTGGCCCGCCTGCTCGCCCAGGCCCGCCACAAGGACCCGACGACGGAGGTCGTCACCCTCGAGGCCGCCTCCTACGAGCCCCACCAGCTGAGCGCGCTCGTCTCCCCGTCCCTGTTCGGTGAGCCCAGGCTCGTGCTCGTGCCCGCCCTGGAGCAGATGACCGACGCCCTGCTGGCGGACCTGCTCGCCTACACCGCAGCAGCGGACCCGGACGTCGTCGTCATCCTCAGGCACAACGGCGGCCAGCGCGGCAAGAAGCTCCTTGATGCCCTTGTGGCCTCCCCCTACCCCGTCGTCTCCGTCGAGGCCGTCAAGTCGCCCAAGGACAAGGCCGCGCTCGTCACCGCGGACCTCAGGCGCCTGGGGCGGCGCGCCGACGCCGAGGCCGTCGGGGCGCTCGTCGACGCCCTCGGCTCGGACCTGCGCGAGCTGCTGGGCGCCGTCGGCCAGCTCGCGGCCGACACCCAGGGCACCATCACCCTGCGCGAGGTCAACACGTACTACGCGGGTCGCTTCGAGGCCACGGGCTTCACCGTGGCCGACGCCGCCGCAGCGGGGGACGTCGCCCGCGCCGTCACCGCCCTGCGCCACGCCGTCGCCACGGGCACCGAGCCCGTACCGATCGTCTCCGCCCTGGCCATGAAGATCCGCCAGCTCGCGCGCGTGGCCGCCGCGGGCGGGCGCAACCTCTCCGCCCGGGACCTGGGGATGGCCCCCTGGCAGGTGGACCGTGCGCGGCGCGAGCTGTCCGGGTGGAGCGACGACGCGCTGGCCGCCGCCATTGTCGCCGTCGCCCGCGCGGACGCCGAGGTCAAGGGCGGCTCCCGGGACCCCGTGCACGCGGTCGAGCGGGCTGTGCTGGCCATCTGCCGCGCCCGGCGCACCCGGCGGCGCTGACCCGGCCGCGCCCAGCGCCGTCGGCCGGGCACCCGCCCTTACTTCTTGCGGTACAGGGACTTCGTGGCGAAGACCGGCTCGTTGGTCACCTGCACGCCCAGGGCCCTAAAGATGCCCTCGTCGACGCTGCCCAGGATCGTGGAGGTGTGCACGTCGCAGCCGCGCAGGCTCTCCAGCTGGTCCAGTGCCGCCTTGGCGTCGGGGTCGGTGGAGGCGGACACCGCCAGGGCGATGAGCACCTCGTCGGTGTGCAGGCGCGGGTTGCGTGAGCCCAGGTGCTTCGTCTTGAGCGTCTGGATGGGCTGGATGGAGGTCTTGGCGAGCAGGTCCTTCTTGCGGTCCAGCCCCGCCAGGGCCTTGAGGGCGTTGAGCAGCACCGCCGAGCAGGCCCCCAGCAGGGGGGAGGTCTTGCCCACGACGATCCGGCCGTCGGGCAGCTCGAGCGCGGCCGCCGGGGCCTTGGTCGACCGGGCCACGCGCAGGGCGGCCGGGACGACCGGGCGGTCCTGGCGGGTGACGCCGAGCTTGGCCATGAGCAGGGCGATGCGCTTGGACTGCACCGGGTCCGTCATGTCCCGGGTCTCGGTCACCAGCGCCTTGTAGTAGCGGCGGATGACCTCCTGCTCGCTGGCACGTCGGCAGGCCTCGTCGTCGCTGATGCAGTGCCCGGCCATGTTGACGCCCATGTCCGTGGGGGAGCGGTAGGGGGAGGAGCCCAGGATCTGCTCGAAGAGACGGTTGAGGACGGGGAAGATCTCGACGTCACGGTTGTAGTTGACGGTCTGCACCCCGTAGGCGGCCAGGTGGAAGGGGTCTATGACGTTGACGTCGTCAAGGTCGGCGGTGGCCGCCTCGTAGGCGATGTTGACCGGGTGGTCCAGCGGCAGGTTCCAGATCGGGAAGGTCTCCCACTTGGCGTAGCCCGAGGTCAGGCCGTGCAGATGGTCGTGGTACATCTGCGACAGGCAGGTGGCCATCTTGCCGGAGCCGGGACCGGGGGCGGTGACGACGACGAGGTCGCGCTCGGTGACGATGTACTCGTTGCGGCCCAGCCCGTGCTCGGAGACGATCCGGGCGACGTCATTGGGGTAGCCGGGGATGACGAAGTGGCGGTAGACCTTGAGGCCGAGCTTCTCCAGCTTGCGGCGCACGGCCTTGGCCTCCCGGTTGTCCTCCGTCCACTGGGTGATGACAACACTGCCGACGTACAGGCCGTAGTCGCGGAAGGCGTCGATGTGACGCAGGATCTCGTCCTCGTAGGAGGTGCCCAGGTCCGCGCGGACCTTGCGGCGCTGGAAGTCGCGGGCGTTGACGGCCACGATGATCTCGACCTCGTCGGCCAGCTCCTTGAGCATGACGATCTTGTTGTCCGGGCTGAAGCCGGGCAGCACGCGCGAGGCGTGCATGTCGTCCACGAGCTTGCCGCCGAACTCGAGGTAGAGCTTGCCGCCGAACTGGGCCCGACGGGCAGCGATGCGCTCGGACTGGGTCCGGATGTACTTGTCGCGGTCAAAACCTGTGCGCATGCGCTCTCCTCGTCCCTGGCTCTCGCAGCGGCCCCAGGGACCGCTGCCCGGGCGCGGCGCGGCGTGCCGGCCCGACGAAGCCTAACGCCGGCGGGTGCCCGAGCCCCGAGCCACGGCGGTGCCCCGCCCTGCTCTTATCGTCACAGCGAGGCCGCGTGCTCACCGCCCGGTGACCATCCTGTGGGCCGACGGCGAAGGGGCGCCTCCCGTGCGGAAGGCGCCCCTTGGCTGCGATGTCGCGGATGCCGCGCCGGTGGTCCGGGCCGCGGTCGGTCCGGAGAGTCGGCTCAGATGGAGGCGACGCGCTTGGCCAGCTTGGACTTGCGGTTCGCGGCCTGGTTCTTGTGGATGACACCCCGGGAGACGGCCTTGTCGAGCTTGCGGGAGGCCTTGCGCAGGCCCTCCTCCGCGGCGGCCTTGTCGCCGGCCTCGACGGCCTCACGCACGCGACGCACGTAGGTCTTGAGCTCGGACTTGACGGACTGGTTGCGCAGGCGGGCCTTCTCGTTGGTCTTGATGCGCTTGATCTGGGACTTGATGTTCGCCACTGTGGGAGACGCTTTCTTGACGTTGGATTCGGTCGATGGCCGGAGAGAGGGTTCGCGCACACAGGCCAAGAGGTGGTGGAAGCACCTGGCGAGCCCGGTCGCTGGACCCACCGGCCGGCCAGGCCAGAGGTCCGAACGAAGACCTTACCAGCAGGGCTGGTGCGGGCGAGGTCAAGGGTGCCCGGGCAGGACGTGAGGTACGTCAACACCCGGGCTCGGTGCGGGTGCCGACCCGGGGACGGCGACCGTGTCCGCCGCGCTCAGGCCCAGTGCCGGCGCAGGGCCTCGACGGCGCGTTCGAAGACGGCGCGGCTGAGCGTCGCTCCCTCGCGGCGCACGACGGCGGGATCCACGAGCAGCAGACGGTCCAGGCGCATCTCGCTGGGCCGCCCCTTGGGGTCCCAGGCCCCGGTGCCGATGTCGAACCAGTACCGGCCGTACTGCGCCTGACGGCTGCGGTCACGGTCGTGGTCCTTGCTGGTGAGCTGGGAGACGACGAGACGCCCGTCCGCACGCGCCAGGACGAGGACCGGACGGTCCTTGCCCTGGCTGGCGTCCTCCTCGTAGGGCACCCACGTCCACACGACCTCTCCGGGGTCGGCGTCGCCGTCGGGGCTGGGGGAGTAGGAGAAGGACGGCAGGCCCCGCGAGCCGACGTCGTACACGCTCACGCCGCGGTGCGCTTCCGAGGAGGTGGAGGCGGCGGGGCCGCTGGGGGCGGTGGGCTCCGGACGGCGGGAGGCGGGGCCGGACGAGGCCGTGGAGGTGCCGGAGCCGGTCGAACCGGTTGAGGCTCTGGAGCCGGAGCGTGCGCGCAGCTCGTCCTTGACGACGTCGGTGACAGCGTTCCGGGCGGTGCGTCCCAGGACGCGCAGGATCCGGTCAAGCAGTGAGGCCATGGGCCGAGGCTACCGGGGCGGGGCGACGGCCCGCGCCCGCACGACGAGCAGCAGCGGGCGCGGGCCACGACCTCAGCGCCGCGTCGCGGCCTTCATGGCGGCGATGAAGATGACGAGCTCGTCGTGCAGGGACGCCAGCGCCGCCTGCCTCTCGGCCGTCTCACCTGACAACAGCGCGGGCACGTGCTCCTCAATGATCCGCACGATCGCCGAGCCGGAGATCGCCCCGTCCGCCCCGGCGGCGATCGCCTCGGCCACCTGCTGGGGCGTGGAGATGCCGAATCCGAGCAGGACCGGGGCCGCGGCGTCCGCGCGCAGCCGCGCCACGGACTCGGCCAGCCCCACCGTGGAGGAGGCCCTCTCCGTGCCCGTCACCCCCACGCGCGAGACCGCGTACACGTAGCCGCGCGAGCGGCGGGCCACCCCGTCGAGCGTGCTGGTGGAGGCCGACGGCGGGGCGATGTACACCGGGTCGACCCCGGCGGCGTGAGCCGCGGTGGAGAACGCGTCCCCCTCACGCACCGGCACGTCCGGCAGCAGCACCGAGTCCACGCCGCTATCCGCGCACAGGCGGTAGAACTCCTCCAGCCCGACGGCGAAGGGCACGTTGCCGTAGATGAGCAGCCCGATCGGCAGGTCCGGGTGTCGCTCACGCACCCGGCGCACCACCTGCAAGGACTCGCGCAAGCCCACCCCGGCCTCCAGTGCGCGGATGTGGGCGCTCTGGATCGTCGGGCCGTCGGCCACCGGGTCGGAGAAGGGCACGCCCAGCTCCAGGGCGTCGGCGCCGCCCTCGATGAGCGCCTCGATGACGGCCTCGCTGAGCTCGGCCGTGGGGTCGCCGAGCATGACGAAGGGAACGAAGGCCCCCTCGTCCTGCTCGGACAGACGACGGAACATCTCGGGGTAGCGGGACATCTCAGACCTCCTCACCGGTGCCGGAGGCACCGGACTCGTGCTGGGCCAGGCCCAGGTACTCGTTGCGCTTGCCCATCTGGGCGAGCATGCGGGCGGCGCGGGCGACGGCGCTGTCCTCGCTGAAGGACCCGCCCAGGCGCATGCGGACCTGGTCGAGGTCCTTGTCGCCGCGTCCCGACAGGCACACGAGAAGATGCGGCGTGGGCGCGTCCGCGGGGGTCTGGCGGGCGATCTTCAGGGCCTGCGCCAGGGCGTGGGCCGACTCCAGGGCGGGGATGATGCCCTCCCAGCGGGAGAGCTCGACGAAGGCCTCGACGGCCTCGTCGTCGGTGACACCGACGTAGGTGGCGCGCCCGGTGTCCGCCAGCCAGGCGTGCTCGGGACCCACCCCCGGGTAGTCCAGGCCGGCGGAGACGCTGAAGGACTCCTCCACCTGCCCCTCGTCGGTGCGCATGAGGTAGGAGTGCGCGCCGTGGAGGATCCCCAGGCGTCCCGCGTTGATGGGGGCGCCGTGACGGCCCGAGTTCAGGCCCTCCCCGGCCGGCTCGACACCGATGAGCCCCACGCCCTTGTCGGCGATGAACTCGCTGAACATGCCGATGGCGTTCGAGCCGCCCCCCACGCAGGCGATGACCTGGTCGGGCAGGCGCCCGGTGAGGGCGAGCACCTGGGCGCGCGCCTCGACGGAGATGCACCGGTGGTACTCGTGCACGATCGTCGGGAAGGGGTGGGCGCCCGCCGCCGTGCCCAGCAGGTAGTGGGTGGTGGCGAAGGAGGCGGTCCAGTCGCGCAGAGCCTCGTTGACGGCGTCCTTGAGGGTGCCCGCGCCGCTGGCCACGGGCACGACCCGCGCCCCCATGAGCTCCATGCGCTCGACGTTGGCGGCCTGGCGCACGACGTCAGTGGCCCCCATGTACACGGTGCACTCCAAGCCCAGCAGGGCGCAGACCATCGCCGTGGCCGTGCCGTGCTGGCCTGCGCCGGTCTCGGCGATGATGCGGGTCTTGCCCATGCGCTTGGCCAGCAGGGCCTGGCCGAGCACCTGGTTGCCCTTGTGGGCGCCGCCGTGGACGAGATCCTCACGCTTGAGGAAGATGCGCGCGTTGCCCTGTCGCGGCAGGTTGTGCAGCTCGGTGACCGGGGTGGGGCGCCCGAGGAAGCGGCGCAGCAGCCTGTCGAGCTCGGCCTGGAAGGAGGGGTCCGCACGCGCCTCGATGAAGGCGTCCTCGAGCTCGTCCAGGGCGGGGACGAGCAGCTCAGGCACGTACTGGCCGCCGTAGGGGCCGAAGTAGGCGCTGAGCCGGGGGTGGCGGTGCCCGTCGTGCTCGCGGGTGCCTGCGGTGCCGGTGGGGTCGTTCATGGTCTTCTCCCGGGTGGTGGGGACGGGGACGGCGTGGGCGAAGGAGGCGGCCACGGCCGCGGGGTCCTGGGCAGCTGACAGCGACGAGCCGATGAGCAGGGCGTCGACCCAGGGCGCCAGGCGACGCACGTCGTCGGCGCTGGTGACCCCGGACTCGCCCACGAGGACGACCCCGGCGGGCGCCAGGGGTGCCATCTGCTCGGTGCGGGCCACGTCCGTGGCCAGGGTGCGCAGGTCCCGGTTGTTGATACCGACGACGGCGGCGCCCAGGGTGGCCGCGCGGTGCATCTCCTCGGCGGTGGAGACCTCCGTGAGCACCTCCATGCCCAGCGAGGACGCCAGGGCCGCCAGCTCGCGGTAGACGTCGTCGGGCACGACGGAGAGCATGAGCAGGATCGCGTCGGCCCCCAGCGATCGGGCCGCCAGCACCTGCACCTCGTCGACGATGAAGTCCTTGCACAGCACCGGGCAGTCGACGACGGCGCGCACGGCCGCCAGGTCGTCGAAGGAGCCGTTGAAGCGGTCCGGCTCGGTGAGCACGGACACGGCCGCCGCGTAGGGCCGGTACATGCGGGCCAGCTCGGCCGGGTCGTACTCGCCGCGGATCGTGCCCAGCGAGGGCGAGGCGGACTTGCACTCCAGCACGAGAGCAGGCTGCGCCGAGGCCAGCGGTCCCGAGCGACGGCGCAGGGCCGCGCTGAAGGAGCGCTCGCTGCGCTCCAGGTCCTGGGCGCGCAGGTGCCCGAAGCGCTCGCGCAGCTCGGGCAGCCGGGCGCGGCGCGCCTCGACGATGGAGTCCAGGACGGTGCCGGAGACGATGAGGCGCTCGCTCACGGGCAGCCGCTCGGGGCGGCGCCCCCCGGAGGCGGGGGCACCGGTGGTGGTCCCGGCGCTCGCGGGCAGGCCGGCGCTGGTCGGGCCGCCCATCAGTCCAGCGCCTCGTCCGCCGGGGCCGAGCGTGCGACCACACGATCCAGGTGCTCGGCGACCCGCCCGCTCACCAGCTGCTCCAGAGCCGCCTCGGTGCCCTCGCGCAGCGTGTCCACCCGTCCCGCCAGGTACAGCAGGGCGCCGGCGTTGACCGCGATGGCGTCGCGGTGCCCCGCCCGGCCACGGTTCTCGAACACCTCACGCAGGAGGACGGCGTTCTCGGCGGGGGCGCCGCCGAGCATCTCCGACAGGTCGCGGGTGGGCACCCCCAGCTCCTCCGGGGTGACGGTGAAGGAACGGATGCCCTCGGGGGTCACCTCCTGCACCGTGGTGGCGCCGTGCACGGTGATCTCGTCCAGGCCCAGGCCGTGGATGACCAGGGCGCGCTCGCGGCCCAGCCGCTGGAGGCTGCGGGCGATCATGTCCATCTTCGTGGCGTCGGCGACCCCCATGACCTGCATGCTCAGGCGCGCCGGGTTGATGAGGGGGCCCAGCAGGTTGAAGACCGTGGGCGTGCGCAGCGCCGCGCGCACGGGCGCCACGAAGCGCATGGCCGGGTGGTAGGCCTGGGCGAACAGGAAGGTGAAGCCGACCTCCTCCAGCATCCGGGCGGACTGCTCGGGCGTGAGCTCCAGGGGCAGCCCGAGGGCCCCGATGACGTCCGCGGCCCCCGTCCTGGAGGACACGGCGCGGTTGCCGTGCTTGGCGACTGCCAGCCCCATGGAGGCGGCGGTGATGCCAGCGCCGGTGGAGATGTTGATCGTGCCCACGCCGTCGCCGCCGGTGCCGACGATGTCGAGCAGGGGCCCGGAGACCTCGGGGAAGGGCCGGGCGGCCGAGCGGAAGGCGCTGGCCGCCCCGGCGAGCTCGTCGGCGCTCTCCCCGCGGGCGTGCAGGGCCGCCAGCAGGGCAGCGGTCTCGATGTCGCTGAGCAGTCCCGCCCCCAGGGCGGTGAAGACGGCGCAGGCCTCCTCGTAGGACAGGACGCGGCCCTGGACTGCTGCGCGTACGAGGACGCGTGCTGCCTCGGCCTGCGCCTCGAGGGCGTCCTCCGGTGGGAGCGTGGTGGTGCCGGTGGGCGGGGTGGTCATGGTGCCTCCTGGGGCTGAGGTCGGGGCCGGTGGTCCGGCGGCGGTCGGTAGGTCGGGAGGGGCTCAGCCGGTGGCGCGGGCGAGCTCGGTGATGAGCGCCCGCAGGATCACCGGCCCCTGCGGGGTGAGGACGGACTCGGGGTGGAACTGCAGGCCGACGGCGGGCCGGTGGCGGTGGCGTGCGGCCATGACGACGTCGGCGCCCACCGGGTCCTCCTCGGCGGTGACGGCGAGGGCGTTGAGGTCCGCGGGCAGCGTGCGCGTGCCCAGGGAGTGGTAGCGGGCGACGTCGAGGGGGCCTCCGGCCAGGACGGCCAAGGCGGCGTCGGATCCTCCGGCCTCGGTGACGCGCACCCGCACGCTGCGTCCGTGCACCGGCCCTACGCGTCCGACGCTGCCTCCGCAGGCCTCGACGAGGGCCTGGAAGCCCAGGCAGATGCCCAGGGTGGGCACGCCCCGTGCGAGGGCGGCCTCGGTCAGTGCCATGAGGCAGCCGCTGGTGCTGGGGTGCCCGGGCCCGGGCGACAGGCACAGGACGGGCCTCTCGCCGCGGTCGCGCTCCTCAGCTGTGGGCTCCAGGGCGGCAAGGACGCGCTCGGCGGGCACCGTGTTGCGGTAGACCTCGATCCGTGCGCCCAGGGAGGCGATCTGGTCCACGAGGTTGTAGACGAAGGAGTCGCGGTTGTCGAGCAGGACGACACGCATCTCAGGCCTCCTGACGGGTGTCGGTACGGGTGGCGGCGTCGGTGTCGATGACGAGTGCGGCGCCCTGGGCGGCGGCCACCGCGTGCAGCACCGCCGAGGCCTTGTGCACCGTCTCCTCGGCCTCCGCGGCGGGCACCGAGGCGGACACGACGCCCGCCCCCGCCTGGACGAGGGCCCGCCCGGCGGTGACGAAGGCGGAGCGGATGACGATGCAGGTGTCCAGCTCGCCGTCGCCGCGCAGGTAGCCCACCGAGCCGCCGTAGGAGCCGCGGCGCACACCCTCGCTCAGGCGGATGAGCTCGGCGGCACGCAGCTTGGGGGCTCCGGTGAGCGTGCCCATCGTCATCGAGGCCCGGAAGGCGTCCAGGGCGTCGAGGCCGGGGGCGAGGGTGCCCGAGACCTCGCTCACCAGGTGCATGACCCGGCTGTAGCGGTCCACCCGCAGCAGGTCCTGCACCCGGCGGGTGCCGGGCACACTCACGCGGGCGACGTCGTTACGGGCGAGGTCCACGAGCATGACGTGCTCGGCCACCTCCTTGGTGTCCGTGCGCAGCTCCAGCTCCAGGCGGGTGTCGAGCTCGTGGTCCACACAGCCGTCCGCGGCGAGGCCGCGCGGGCGGGTGCCGGCGATGGGGCGGATGGAGACCGTGCCGGTGCGCGCCGAGTGCAGCAGGGCGGACTCGGGGGAGGCACCGAAGAGCTCGAAGCCGGGGGCGGCGACGTAGAACATGTAGGGGCTCGGGTTGCTGCGGCGCAGCTCGTGGTAGGCCGCCAGCGCGTGCGGGCAGGGGATCGTGAAGCCCCGTGAGGGCACCACCTGGTAGACGTCACCGGCGGCGATGGACTCCTTGAGGCGCACGACGGCGGCCGCGAAGTCGTCGTCGGACTGGGTGGGCACGGCGTGCAGCACCGCAGGCCGCCCGGCATCGGCGCCGTCGGCACCCGAGGCCTCCGCGGCCTGGGCGGCCTGTGCAGTCTCCACGGCCTCCTCGGTGTCGATGGCCTCGGCCAGCGCCCCCAGCCGCTCGGCCAGGTCCGCCTCGTCGACGCTCGCGCCCACGAGCGTGGCCTGACGGGTGGGGTGGTCGATGACGAGGAGGATGCGCGCGTCGTAGAACACGTAGTCGGGGCAGGTGTTGTCGCCCATGGCCACGTCCGGCAGCGTCTCGAAGGTGGCGAGGTAGTCGAAGGCGACGACCCCTGCCTCCAGTGGCAGGTGCGGGTGGTCGACCTCGGCGGCGGCGAGCACCCGCAGCGGCTCGATCGTCGAACGGGCGGTGAGGCGCTCGCGCTCCTCAAGGTGGGTGTCGTCCACCGCCGGGACGGTGAGGGTGAGACGGTGCTCGGCCTCGGCGCTCACGTGCTCCCCCAGTGCGGTGCGCAGGCGCGCCAGGGCGGCCTCGCCGTCGGCTCGCGCCTGCGGCAGGGACTCGACGAGGACCTGCTGGCCCTCGCAGGTGAGCCGGGCGCAGGCCTCCAGCACGGCGATGGTCGTGCGCGAGACCTTCGTGGCGATGTCGACGGACTCCAGCAGCACCGTGTCAACCGGGCGGCGACGGCCGGTGGCCGGGTCCTCAGTCGTGGCGACGAGGCCGACGGCGGCCAGGCGCTCAAGCAGACGGCCGGCGTCCTGGGGGTAGCGCACCCTGCGGGTGAGCACGGATGGCGGGGTGGGGGAGGTCATCTGACGGTTTCCTCGGTTCGGGCCACCGGCGACCTGCTCCGAGTACACGAAGAGCCCGCCTGGTGGCGAGCTCTGACGTTCGTGGTTGCGCGTACGCGAATGAGTGGCTCGCCCTCAGGGGAGCCACCACCAGCGGCGGGAGGTGAACGCGCTCATGCCGACGACCCTAGGGGCCCGGTGCGCGCACACCCAAATTCGTGCGTCGCCGTGTCTCATGGTGAGACGCGGCCGGGGGCCCCGCCCCCGGCGACGAGGACCTCCCGCTCCTCACACTCCTCTCGCTCCTGGAGCGGCTCGGGAGATGCCGGGAGCTCCTGCGGGCCCTGGGCCGGTGAGTCCCGGACCTCACGGTTGCCTCCCGCGGCGTCGGCGTCGGCGTGCACGTTCTCGGCCGCGGCGCCGTGCTCCCGGCTGCGCCGCCAGAGAACCAGGGCGGCCACGGCGACGACGGCGGCCACGGCCCAGCCCCCGCCCGCCCCGATCCAGGCGGCGAAGACCGCCAGCCCCACGGTGGCGTAGATCGTCGCCCAGATCGCCGAGCCCACCATGACGGCGGGGAGGTAGAGGCGCAGCGGCATGCGCGCGACCCCCGCCCACAGCTGGACGAAGGACTGCACCCCGATGGTCAGGAAGGACAGCGGGACCGCGATGACGCCCCAGCGCTCGGCCATCCGCTGGGCGCTGAGGTACATCGGGCTGCGCAGCATCCAGGCGAAGCGTGAGCGTTCGGCGCCCGTGCTCAGGCCGCGGCCGATCCAGTGGGTGAGGTTGGCGCGCAGCATGCACACGCACCACAGCAGCACCCAGGCCCACAGGAGGGGGAGCTCAAGAATCCGATCGATCACGGCGGCAGAGCCTAAGGGGCGCGGCGACGGCGCTGCCACCGGTGTCAGAACGATGGCCGGTCCGGTCTCGGGCCACCACCCGGTGATAGGCGTGCCCGTCCGTGGTGAGCGGGGTGCGGGGGCGGGCCTCAGGGCGGCACCGCTGTGTGGCGGACCACGAAGATGCGCCACACGCGCCCGCGCGAGCGCCGCAGGAGGCATGATCGGACCGTGACCACCCCGCTGCTGAGTGTCGTCGTGCCCTCCTACAACGCCGAGGCGTGGCTTGAGCGCTGTGTCGACAGCCTTCTTGTCGACGGCCCGGAGACCGAGATCATCATCGTCGACGACGGCTCCACGGACGCCACCCTCGCCCTGGCCCAGGACCTGGCGGCGCGCTCAAGCAACATCGTCGTCGTCCACCAGGAGAACAAGGGCCACGGAGGCGCCGTCAACACCGGCATCGCCCACGCCACCGGGACCTGGCTCAAGGTCTGCGACGCCGACGACGCCCTCGACCCCCTGGCCCTGCGCGACCTGCTCGCCCGCCTGCGCCAGTGGGACATCGACGGCACCGCCCCCGACCTCGTGGTGACGAACTTCGTGTACGTGCGCGAGGGCTCCGAGGCCTGGCGCAACATGGGGCGTCGTTCGCGCCTGCTCGTCGCCCACCGGCCGAGCTCCAAGCGTGCCGCCCACACCGTGAGGTTCCACGGGCTCATCCCCGAGGACCGGGTGGGCACCTGGGACGATGTGCGCCGCTTCCGGGCCGACCAGTACCTCATGATGCACGCGCTGCTGTACCGCACCGAGGTGCTGCGCGCCTCGGGCACCGTCCTGCCCGAGCACTGCTTCTACGTCGACAGCATCTTCGCCTTCGAGCCGCTCACCGTCGTCGGCTCGCTGACGTACCTGGACATCGACCTGTACCTGTACACGATCGGTCGCGAGGGCCAGTCCGTGGCCGACGACGTCATCGTGCGCCGCCTGGACCAGCACGACCGCGTCAACGCCCACATGCTGGAGGCCATGCCCGCCGAGGGGGAGGTCGGCGGAGCCCTTTACGGCTACCTCCTGCACTACTACCTCATCAGCTGCGTCGTCATCTCCGCGATGGCGCTGCGCTCGGGCACGGCGCAGAACCTCGCCATCAAGGACGAGCTGTGGCGACGGATGGCCGAGCGCCGCCCGGACGTGCACCGCCGTCTGCGTCGCACGGCGCTGGGACGCGCCGTCAACCTTCCCGGCCCGCTCGGGCGGCGTGTGCCCGTCCTCGGCTACCGGGTCGCCAGGTGGGCGCTCAACCTCAACTGAGCCCGCCCGGGGGCGTCGGCCCCGCTCGTGTGCGGGCACTGCCCGAGGAACCGCCGTGCCGGGGCGTCGGCCCCGCCCGCGCGACGGACGGGCAGAAGGGGCAGGTCTCACAGCGCGCGGGAGCGGAGGTGGATGCGGGCCGTGGGACACTGGGGACAGTCGTCTCCCTCTGAGCTGGAAGAGCCCACGTGTCACCGATCCCCACGCCCGAGCAGGCCGCCTCCGTCACTCCTGCGGCCACCGCGCCCGAGCTGCTTCGGAACTTCTCGATCATCGCGCACATCGACCACGGCAAGTCGACCCTGGCGGACCGCATGCTGCAGGCCACCGGCGTCGTCCAGCCGCGCGACATGCGGGCCCAGTACCTGGACCGCATGGACATCGAGCGTGAGCGCGGCATCACCATCAAGTCGCAGGCCGTGCGCATGCCCTGGACGGTGGACACCGGCGACGAGGCGCGCACCTACGCCCTCAACATGATCGACACCCCCGGCCACGTCGACTTCTCCTACGAGGTCAACCGCTCCCTGGCCGCCTGCGAGGGCGCCG
>ERZ772917.1290-NODE-1290-length-14789-cov-159.914551_pt1 | contig 14789 bp, 12 predicted proteins | sample MGYA00511187_ERZ772917 | MGnify/ENA primary metagenome ERZ772917 (study PRJEB29015, sample SAMEA2737925) | human oral metagenome | biome: human oral; feature: human-associated habitat; material: dental | place: China | collected 2012 ... | reverse complement strand
CGGGTTGGGGATGCCCACGAGGTCGAGCAGCTCGACGGCGCGCTTGCGCGCGTCCTTGTCACTGATGCCGCGCCGGTGGATCTTGAGCGCCTCAATGATCTGCTGGCCCACCGTGTACACGGGGGTGAGCGCGGACAGCGGGTCCTGGAAGACCATGGCGATCTGGGAGCCGCGGAGCTGGGACATGTAGGAGTCGGAGCGGCCGAGGAGCTCGGTGCCGTGGAGCCTGACCGACCCGGAGACCGAGGCCGTCTCGTCGAGCAGTCCCATGACCGCCGTCGAGGTGACGGATTTGCCCGAGCCGGACTCGCCGACCAGGGCGAGGACCTCACCGCGGCGCACATCGAGGTCGACTCCGCGCACCGCGTGGACGCGGCCGTCCTCGGAGGGGAAGGTGACCGAGAGGCCGCGGACCTGGAGGAGGGGCGCGTCCGAGGCCGGGTCCGGCTGGGCGTCGGAGTCGAATCGGTGGGGTTCCTGCCTGACGCGGCTCATGCCCGGCCTCCGGACTTGGACGAGGAGTCGAACGCGTCGCGCACGCCGTCTCCGATGAGGTTGACGCACACCAGGAGGGCGACCAGGACAAGGGCGGGGAAGACGAAGGTCCACGGGAAGACCGCGACGTCGCCCTGCGACTGGGCGATGAGAGTGCCCAGCGAGGTCTGCGGCGGTTTGACGCCGAAGCCGAAGTAGGACAGGGACGTCTCCGACATGACGGCGACGGCCACACCCAGGGTGCCGTCGATGATGATGTAGGAGGCGATGTTCGGCAGGATGTGGCGGCCGATGATCGTGGGCGCCCGGACCCCCATGTACTTCGCCGCCGTCACGTACTCCATGTTGCGCACGCTCAGCGTCATCGAGCGGATGACGCGCGCCGACAGCATCCAGCCGAAGACCGCGAGGAGGAGGATGAAGGTCGGGATCGAGCCCTTGGACTGCGCCGAGACGCTCTGGCTGACGATGGCGATGAGCAGGAACGAGGGGACCACCAGGAGGAGGTCGATGACCCACAGGGCGACCCGGTCGAACCAGCCGCCGAAGTACGCGGCCGCACTGCCGACGACGGCGGCGACGGCGACCTGTATGCCGGCGACGCTCAGCCCGATGACGAGCGACTTGCGCAGCCCCTCGACGGTCATGGCGAAGACGTCGGAGCCGTCCTTGGTGGTGCCCAGCCAGTGGTTGGCGCTGGGCGGGGAGTTGAAGGCCAGGAAGTCGGACTCGGTGTAGTCGTACGCGGAGATGTAGGGGCCCACGATCGCGAAGACCACGATGAGGATGAAACCGACCAGGCCGAGGACGGCGCTCCTGTTGCGCAGGAAGCGGCGGCGGAAGATCTGCCCGCGGGTCAGGCGCCTGGCGTCGGTCGCCTTCTTGGCCGCGACGACGGCGTGCTCGCCCGCGCCCTGGCCGATGGTCGGCCGGTCGACGGGGCGCGAACCGGGGCTGCCCTGGTTCATCTCGACGTTGCTCATGATTCAGCTCACCCTCACGCGCGGGTCGATAACGGCGACCAGCACGTCCGACAGCAGCGCGCCGACGAGCGTCATCGCGCCGGAGAAGGCGACGACGGCGACGGTGCCGTTGATGTCCGCCGTACTGATCGAGGTGATGGAGTACTCCCCCAGTCCGTGCCAGGTGAAGACCGTCTCGGTGATCGCTGCGCCGGTGAACAGGCCCGTCAGGGCGAAGGCGAAGAAGGTGCCCATGGGGATCAGTGCCGTGCGCAGCGCGTGGCGGGTGATCGCCTTGCGCTTGATCAGGCCCTTGGCCCGGGCGGTGCGGACGTAGTCGGCCCCCAGGGTGTCGAGCATGAGGTTGCGCTGGTAGCGGGAGTAGGAGGCGATTCCGTTGAGCGACATGGATATCGTCGGCAGCAGCAGGTGCTGGGCGCGCCCCAGGACGCCCGATCCCTCGCCCACGAACTCGAAGTACTGCCCGCCGAGCAGCTGGTTGGCCTCAATGGCGCCGAGCTTGAGGAAGAGCGCGAGCACCATGACCGGGGTGGAGATGACGATGAGGGACAGGAAGGTGGCGACGCGGTCGGAGATCGAGTACTGCTTGGTGGCGGTCCAGGCGCCCAGTGCGGTTCCCAGCCCCATGCCGACGAAGGATCCCAGGAAGACCAGGCGGACCGAGACCCACATGCGGCGGGAGATGATCTCGCCGACGTCCTCGCCCTTGGGGGTCTTGCCCCAGTCCCAGTGGGTGAGGATCCCCGTGGCCCAGACGCGGAAGCGGTCCATCACCGGGTCGTTGGGGTTGATGTTGTAGGACGTCAACGTGGCGTATATGCCGTCCCAGTTGAGCTTGATGTTGCCCGGGTCGTAGAGGCGGAGCGGATTGAGCTGGGTGGCGGCGAGGAAGTACGCCAAGACGGTGGCGATCACCAGCAGGAGCGCATAGTTCGCGATCCTGCGCACGAGATAGGGGAGCATTCGGTCTGTCTCCTCCTCCGGGGGCCCGGGCGGGGTCGTGCGGCGGCGGACCCGTCCGGTGACGGACGTCTCCGCGCCCACCCGGAAGATGACACGTGCGGCCCGGCCTGGGCACACGATACCCGAAACGCGTCCGGCACGTCGCCGTCGCCGGGCCCCACCGCGAAGGCCCGGGCGGGACCCCGGCCGTCGGACGATCCGCTGCCGGGGCCGCGCCGTCGGGGTGGGTCAGTGCGCCGGAACCGCGCCGTCGCCGTACAAGGGGATGGAGGCTCCCGGCACGGCGTTGATGAGATCGCGGGTGTACTCCTGCTGCGGGTCGTGGAAGAGGTCGTCGGAGGGCCCGGCCTCCACGACCCGCCCGTGCTCCATGACGACGACGTCGTCCGCGATCTGGCGGACCACGGCGAGGTCGTGGGTGATGAACAGGTACGTCAGGCCCAGCTCGGACTGCAGGTCGGTGAGCAGGCGCAGCACCTGGGCCTGGACGAGCACGTCGAGGGCGGAGACCGCCTCGTCGAGCACGATGATCTCCGGCTTGAGGGCGAGGGCGCGCGCGATGGCGACGCGCTGGCGCTGGCCGCCGGAGAGCTCGTTGGGGTAGCGGCGCATGACCGAGCGCGGCAGCGACACGAGGTCGAGCAGCTCAGCGACCCGGTCCTCGCGCTCCTTGCGCGTGCCGATGCGGTGGACCCGCAGGGGCTCCTCGATGACCCGGAAGATCGAGTACATGGGGTCGAGGGAGCCGTAGGGGTTCTGGAAGACCGGCTGCATGATGCGCCGCAGCGCGAAGAGCTCCTTGTCCCCCAGCGTGGACAGGTCGACCCCGTTGTGGAAGACCTTGCCGGAGGTGGGGTCGATGAGGTTGAGGATGATGTTGGCGACCGTGGACTTGCCGGAGCCGGACTCGCCCACGAGGGCGGTGGTGGTCCCGCGTCGCACACCGAAGGAGACGTCGTCGACGGCCTTGAGGGTCTTGGCCTCCCCCTTGGCGCCACGGATGTCGAAGATCTTCGTCAGGTGCTCGGTGCGCAGGACCTCGTCGACGTCGTCGGCGATCTCGCGCACGCCCAGCTCGTCCTCGGCGACCTGGATGCCGGCCGCGTGCGCTGTCTGGATACGGCGGGAGGCCAGTGACGGCGCCGCCTTGACCAGACGCTGGGTGTAGGGGTGGCGGGGGTCCTGGAGGACCTCGAGCGAGGGCCCGGACTCGACGACGCGCCCACGGTGCATGACGACGATGTGCTCGGCGCGCTCGGCGGCCAGGCCCAGGTCGTGGGTGATGAACAGCATGGCGGTGCCCAGGCTGTGGATCTGCTTGCCCAGGTGGTCGAGGATGCGGCGCTGGACGGTGACGTCCAGGGCGCTCGTGGGCTCGTCGGCGATGAGCAGCTTGGGACGGGCCGCCAGGCCGATGGCGATGAGGGCGCGCTGGCGCATACCGCCGGAGAACTCGTGAGGGTACTGGCGGGCACGGCGGGCGGCGTCGGGCAGCCCGGCCTCCTCCAGCAGGAGGGCCACCTGCTCGTCGACGTCGATGTGCCCGCCGGCGGGCACGTCCTCGCCCCGCTCGGCGGCCGCCAGGGCGGCGAGACGGTCGTCGGCGACACCGGCCAGGCCGTTGGCCTTGAGAGACTCCTTGACCTGGAAGCCGATGGACCACACGGGGTTGAGGTTGCTCATCGGGTCCTGGGGCACCAGGCCGATCTCGCTTCCGCGCAGCGACTGGTAGGCGCGCGCGTCGGCGTGGGTGATGTCCTTGCCGTTGAAGGTGATGGTGCCGCCGGTGACGCGGCCGGTGCCGGGCAGCAGGCCGATGATGGCGGCCGCCAGGGTGCTCTTGCCAGATCCTGACTCACCGACGACGGCGACCGACTGGCCCGGGTAGAGGGTGAGGTTCGCCTTGCGCACGGCCGGCACGAGACCGGTGGAGGAGCGGAAGGCGACCTCGAGGTCGCGGATCTCGAGGAGGGCGGTGTCCGCCTCGGCGGAGGAGGTGTTCGCGGTGCTCACTTGCGGGCCTTCGGGTCGAGGGCGTCGCGCACGGCGTCGCCCATCATGATGAATCCGAGGACGGTCAGGGCCAGGGCCCCGGCCGGGAAGAGGAGGACGGAGATGTGGTCGCGCAGGGCGGCCTGCGCGGAGGCGATGTCCGCCCCCCAGGAGACCATCGACGGCGGCAGCCCGACCCCCAGGAACGACAGGGTCGCCTCGGAGACGATGAAGGAGCCGAGCTGGACGGTGGCGGTGACGATGATGGGGGCGGCGGCGTTGGGCATGACGTGACGCACGAGGATGGCGATGCGCCCGGACCCGAGCGAGCGCGCGGCGGTCACGAAGTCCTCGTTCTTGACGCTCATGACGGCACCGCGGGTGATGCGGGCGATCTGGGGCCAGCCGAAGACGGCCAGCACCAGCACGACCGTGACGATGGATGAGCGTCCCTTGAACATCTGCATGACGACGATGGCAGCCAGCACGAAGGGCACCGCGAAGAAGATGTCGGTGAAGCGGGCGAGCAGCGCGTCGACCCAGCCGCCGAAGAAGCCGGCGATGGCCCCCACGACGGCGCCGAGGATGACGACGATGAGGGTGGTGAGCACGCCGACGGTGACGGAGGCGCGGGCGCCGTGGACGGTGCGGGCGAAGATGTCGCAGCCCTGACGGTCGAAGCCGAAGGGGTGTCCGTCAGCTGCGGGGCCGTAGGAGTCACGCAGCTGGCAGTAGGTGGGGTCGACGCTGGTGAACAGGCCCGGGACGATGGCCAGCAGGAGCGCGCCGACGATGAGGACGGCGGAGACCCAGAAGATGGGGCGGCGCCGCAGCTGCTTCCAGGCCTCCCCCCACATGGAGGCGGGGGCGGACTCGTCTGAGACGGCGTCGACGGCACCCAGGCCCTGCTCGTCGCTCTCGGCGACGTAGCGTTCCTGGCCGGGACGGGCGAGGGTGTGCTGGTTGTCAGGCATAGCGGATCCTCGGGTCGAGAGCGGCGTAGAGCAGGTCCACGACGAGGTTGGAGATGATGAACACGAGGATGAGGACGGTCGTGAAGGACACGACGGTGGGGCCCTCACCCTGCAGGATGGCCTTGTAGAGCGTGCCGCCGACACCGTTGATGTTGAAGATGCCCTCGGTGACGATGGCGCCGCCCATGAGGGCCCCCAGGTCCGCACCGAGGAAGGTGATGACCGGCACGAGCGAGTTGCGCAGGACGTGGACGACCATGACGCGCATGCCGGACAGCCCCTTGGCGCGGGCGGTGCGCACATAGTCGGCGGAGAGGTTCTCGGCGACCTCGGTGCGCGTCAGGCGCAGCACGTAGGCGAAGGAGACGGCGCCCAGCACGAGAGCCGGCATGAGCAGCTCCTTGAAGCCGGGGTTGCTTCCGGCGGTGACCGGCAGCCACCCCATGCGCACGCCGATGAAGAACTGGAGGAGGAAGCCGATGACGAAGGTCGGCACGGCGATGACCACGAGGGACAGCACCAGGGCGGTGGCGTCGAACCACCGTCCCTTGCGGACGCCGGCGACGAAGCCGACGGCGATGCCGGCCACGGCCTCGAAGGTCAGCGCCATGAGGGCGAGCTTGATGGTGACCGGGTAGGCACCGGCGAGAACCTCGACGATGGGGCGCGATCCGCGCAGCGTCGTGCCCAGGTCGAAGGTGAAGACACCTTTGAGATAGAGCAGGTACTGCACGAAGAAAGGCTGGTCGAGGTTGTAGCTGGCTCGGATCTGCTCCTGCACCGCGGGGCTGAGCTGGCGCTCGCCACCGAGCGCGGCGACGGGGTCACCGGGCAGCGCGAAGACCATCGCGTAGATCAGGAGGGTGGCCCCGAAGAACACGGGGATCATCTGCAGCAGCCTGCGTCCGGCGTAGCGGACCATCGGCGCCTCCTTTGAGTGGATCGGGAGTGGGACGGGCAGGTCGGGCTGTTCCCGTCGTGCCTCGGGCCCGCACCTGGCAGGGTACGGGCCCGAGGCACGGTTGCTTCACGGGCCGCCAGCAGCTGGCGGTCCCAGGGTGCTGTCAGAACTTGGCGATGGCCTCGGCCTTGTCCCACAGGCTCTTGGCCTCGGCCTCGTCGAAGTCAAGGACCTCGTTGCCTGCGACGTCGTCGGTCCAGCCGGCGATCACCGGTGAGGTGAAGTCGGAGGCGGGGGTGCGGGTGCTGTAGTACAGCGTGTCGCAGATCTCCTTGCGGTTGATGGCCCGGGAGAGGGCGGCGCGACGCAGGCGGCCCTCCTCGTCCATCTTGAAGTGCTCGGCCTCGCAGTCGATCGCGAAGAGCTGGACGACGGCGCCGGGCACGTTGATGGCGCGGTCACCGAGCTCGGAGGTGAAGGAGGACAGGGCAGAGTCCGGGATGGCGTCGAGGACGTCAAGGGAGTCCGCGAGCAGGTCGTTGTAGGCGGAGTCGTAGTCCGTGTAGATGGTGAAGGTGACGCCCTCGTTGGCGACGGTCATCCCGCCCTTGTAGTCGGCGTTCTTGGACAGGACGATCTCGGAGTTGTGCGTCCAGCTGTCGAGCTTGTAGGGCCCGTTGCCGATGGGGGCCTGGCCGAAGGCGTCCATGTCTGCGAAGGCGGACTCGGGCAGCGGCGCGAAGGCGGAGTAGCCCAGGCGGAGCTTGAAGTCGGAGGCGGGGGCGGTGAGCTTGATGGTGAAGGTGTGGTCGTCGACCTTGACCAGGCCGGTGAGCTCGGAGTCCTCATCGTAGGAGAAGCCCTCGATGACGTCGTAGAAGTAGCTCGACAGGTGGGCGTTGGACAGCTTGGCGCCGTAGTTCCACGCCTTGATGAAGGAGTCCGAGGTGACGGGGGTGCCGTCGGCGAAGGTCCAGCCGTCCTTGATCTTGACGGTGTAGTTCTGGTTGTCCTCGGTCTCGATGGACTCGGCGACCTCGTTGACGACGGTGCCGTCCGGCTCGAAGCGCACGAGGTAGGAGAAGATGAGGTCGATGACGCGTCCGCCGCCCACCTCGTTGGTGTTGGAGGGGATGAGGGCGTTCTGCGGCTCGGTGTCGTTGGCGCGCACGATGCCGTCAGGGGCGGTGGTCTTGATCGCGTTGTACTCGGGGACGGACTTCCAGTTGAAGACGACGTCGGAGGTGTTGGTGGAGTGGCCGCCGAAGCCGTTCTGGTACCACAGCGGGATGGCGGGCAGGTCCTCCAGGAGCACGGACTGCGCCTTGAGGTAGAGCTCGGTGGCGGCGGCCTCGTCGGCGGCGGCGGCGTCGTCGAGAAGCTGGTCGAAGTCCTTGTTGGAGTAGCGCGAGTCGTTGGAGCCGGCACCGGTCTGGTAGCAGGCGCCGAGGAAGTTGGCCATGGAGGGGTAGTCGGCCTGCCAGCCGGTGCGGAAGGCACCGACCATGGTGTGGTCGGTGATCTGCTGACGCATCTCGGAGAACTGCGCGTAGGGCAGGGGCTCCATCTTGATGCCGAGCGTGTTGCTCACGGAGTTGCACACGGCCTCGACCCAGGCCTTGTGCGGACCGTCGGAGTTGTAGGCGAGGGTGAGCTTGCCGCCGGAGGCGGCACCCTGACCTGAGGCGCCGGAGGAGGACGCGGAGTCAGGGGAGTCGGAGCCACAGGCGGCGAGCAGGATGGCGGTCACGCCGGCGGCGCCGATGCCGCCGAACATACGGCGCGAGATCTGTGTCGTGGTCATGGGGACCTCCATTGGGTGGGTTGGCTCGCGACAGGTGGGGCCGGGGCCCGCCTCGGCGGGGCGCGCGAGACGTGTCACGAGGTTATATACACGACGGACCCTGTGAGGAGTCACGGGTCCAGCCGCGGAGATGACTGGCCGTCGTGAGCCGTTACCTTACTGATGACGCGGGCGCACGTCCTGGGACCTTAGCGACCGCTGCACCCCGACGCAGCGACTCATGCACCGCGGGACGCCGTGAGAGTCATCACGTCGCCCAGGCCTGGGCGAGCATCTCGTAGGCGCGACGGCGGACGCGGGCGTCGTGCGCGTAGACGACGACGAGCACCTCCTCCAGCTCCCAGCGCTGGGCGAGGCCCCGCAGCCGGGCGGCGACGTCCTCGGCCTGGCCGACGTAGGACAGGGCCATGGCCTGCTCAACGGCCTCCTCCCGCCCGGGGGCGTGGGCGGTCCAGGCGCGTAGGTCCTCGCTGGGCGGGTCGAGCGGTCCGGGGCACCCGCCGACGACCCGGGCGGCGGCGGACATCGCCGTCGTGAACTGCCGCTGGGCCTCGGCCTCGGTGGGGGCCACCATGACGTTGACGGCGGCCGCCACGTGGGGGCGGGCGTCGGGGGAGGTGGGGGCGTCGGCGTCGAAGACGGAGCGGTAGGTGACGATGGCGGCCTCCGCCTGGGCGGGGGCGAAGTGGGAGGCGACGGCGAAGGGCAGTCCGAGGGTCCCCGCCACGCGCGCACCGTTGACGGAGGAGCCCAGCACCCAGGCCTGGGGGTCGGTCCCCTCCCCCGGCACGGCGCGCACCCGACGCCGGTGGGGCGCGTCGTGGGCGGCTTCGTCCCCGGTCTCTCCTGCGGGTCGGGCGGCGGCCGCGGCCAGGCGGGCGAGACGGCCGTCCGCGGGGGCCTGTGAGGGGCGGTGGCGGGTTCCTGCGCTGTCGGGCTGGAGGGACCCGGGGGTGCCCGCGGTGGCGCCGTCGGGCACCTGCCCGAGGTAGGCGAGGGTCTCCAGGACCTCCTCGGCGAAGGAGCGCGGGTCGGCGTTGCGACGGCGCAGGGCCGCGGCGGTGAGCGGGTCGGTTCCGGGCGCGCGCCCCAGCCCCAGCCCCACGCGTCCGGGGTAGAGCTCGGCGAGGGTGCCGATCTGCTCGGCGACGACGAGCGGCGCGTGGTTGGGCAGCATGATGCCGCCGGAGGCGACGCCGATGCGCTCGGTGGCGGCCAGGACCTGCCCCATGAGGACGGTGGTGGCGGCGGCGAGGTAGGTGGTGGAGCCGTGGTGCTCGGCGATCCAGTAGCGGTGGTAGCCGTTGGCGTCGGCGGTGCGCGCGAGCTCGATCATCTCGGCCAGCGCCTGGGCACGGGTGCGTCCGGAGCTGACGGGAACGAGGTCGAGGACGGACAGGACCGGTGCACTGGCGGGCATGTGCCTCAGGCTAGGCCACCGCGCGCCTGGGGCGCGCGGTGGCAGGTGGGGCGTTAGCAGGTGCGGCGGTGGCAGTGGGCGACCGGTCGCACCGACCGGGACGGCTCAGGACCTGCGGCCCAGGCGGGTGGGGATGACCGAGGCCAGGAGGGACTTGAGCAGGTCCCCGACGAGGAAGGGGACGAGCCCCATGCCCAGCAGCGAGCTCAGCGGGGCCCCGGTGGCGACGGCGAGCCAGGCCATGCCCGGCACGTACACGATCGCGGAGGCCAGGAGCAGGAGGGCCAGGCGACGCGGCCAGGAGGCGGTGCGCCCCGCCAGTCCGGCGACGGCGGCCGCCGGGGTGTAGCCGAGCACGTATCCGAAGGTGGCCGTCACGCCGCTCATGAAGCCGGTGAGCACCGGGATGCCCGCCAGGGCCGCCGCTGCCAGCAGCAGGGCGGAGGCGGCGCCGCGCCGCGAGCCGAGGACGCTGCCGACGCCGAGCACCGCCAGCGTCCCCAGCGTGATGGAGACCGGGGTGAAGGGCAGCGGCACCCGCAGCTGGCCGATGAGCGCGATGGCCACGGTGCCGGCCAGGACGAGAAGCGCCTCACGGGCGAGCACGCCAAGCACCGGGGTGGAGTGCGCGCGCACCGCCGCGGCGGAGCCGGAGGCCGGGGCACAGGCGTCGTCGGCCCGGAGCCGGAAGTGGGTGGCGAAGCTGTTCTCTTTCAGTGACATGCCACAACTGTATGCGCCACCTGGGACGCAGTCATCGGTCAAGGGCACGGGCATCCCACACCCATGCTTGTAGGTTCCTCACAATACGGGGGCGGGGCAGACGTCCAGGGCGCCGACGCGTCCGGTGCCCGGCGGCGCTCAGCCCTGCCGCTCAGCCCTGCCGCTCAGCCCAGGTGCTCCTCGACCCAGGTGAGCAGTTCGGCGGTCACCTGGTCGCGGTTGGTCTCATTGAGCAGCTCGTGGCGGGCATCCGGGTAGAGCCGCAGGGTCACGTCACGCACCCCTGCCCGACGCATCGCCGTCGCCACCCGGCGCACGCCCCGCCCCATGTCGCCGACCGGGTCCGCCGCCCCGGACACGACGAGCACCGGCAGGTCCTGGGGGATCGCCTCGAAGGCGGCCCTTCTGTTGACCTCGGTCCCGCCGACGGCCGCGTCACGGAAGAAGGCGCTGGTGCACACGAAGCCGCACAGCGGGTCCGCGATGAAGGCGTCGACCTCGGACTCGTCACGGCTGAGCCAGTCGACGTCCGTGCGTCGCGGCTCGAAGGACGCGTTCCACCGGCCCGAGGCGACACGGTCCAGGCCGGTGGACACGTGCCGGGGGCCGCGCAGGCGCACCTCGGCCCGGGCGAGCACGGCTCCGGCACGTCCGAGCAGCCCCAGGTCCGCGGGGGCACCCATGACGATGAGTCCGGCCAACGCCGCGTCGCTGCCGGCCGCCGCGTCGCTGCGGGCCTGGCGCGCCACCCACCCGCGCACGAGCATCGACCCCCAGGAGTGGCCCATGAGGACGACGGGCACCCCGGGCCAGGCGGCGTTGATCGCCTCGCGCACGTGGGTGAGGTCCTCCAGCACCCGCATCCAGCCGTCGGTGTCGGCGGTGTGCCCCTGCTCGTCGGGGGAGCCGATGGTGGCCCCGTGACCGCGGTGGTCGTCAGCGACGACGGCGATCCCGCGGGCGACGGCGGCGGTCGCGAAGCGCCGGTAGCGGCCCGAGTGCTCGGCCATGCCGTGCACGAGCTGGATGACGGCGCGCGGGCACGCACTGTCGCGGGCGGGCTCGTCACGGGGCGCAAGGCCTCCGACGCCGTCGGGCAGCCAGGAGCGCACGAAGAGCGGCTTGCCGTCCGAGGCGGTGAGGATCGTGGTCCGTTCCTGCACATCTCCTCCTCGACGGGCGCCACGGGCCCGCGCCGGACCCTGCGGGCAGCATAGGCGCCGGTAGCGTGGGACCGTGAGCCACCACCGTTTCGCTGTCGTTCCCGCCGCGTACGTGCTGCTGCTGCGTGAGGACGGCGGCGCGCTGCCGCAGGTCCTGCTCCAGCTGCGCCGGGGCACCGGGTACCTCGACGGCTACTGGGCCTGCGGTGCGGCCGGGCACGTGGAGGCGGGTGAGTCCGTCGTGGAGGCGGCCGTGCGCGAGGCCCGCGAGGAGCTGGGCGTGGAGGTCGACGCGGCGGACCTCGTGCCGCTGACCGGTATGCACCGCACGAACGACCTGGGAGGGGACCCGCGCGAGCAGCGCGTCGACTGGTTCTTCGCCCTGCGGCGCTGGCGGGGCGAGCCGACCAGGGTCGAGGCCGAGCGCAGCGCGGGGCTCGCGTGGTACCCGCTGGGCGCCCTGCCCGCGCTGGTGCCGGGGCACGAGCGCCGGGTCATGGACCTGCTGGCCCGACAGCTGCGCACGGGCGAGCGGGTGCCTGCGGTGACGGTCTTCGGCTTCGACGGGGAGCGTCCCGAGGACCCGCGCGGCTGAGCGCGTCCGGCTGAGCGCGCGCCCGACGGCGTGGCGGGCCACGGCCCGTGGCGGCTCGCCCGAGCCGCCCCCGGCTCACACGCCCAGGAACTCCAGGATCTGCCCCAGCTCTCGACGCGCCTGCACCAGGCCTGCCTCGTAGGCGCCCGAGACGCGGTCGTAGCGCAGCTCGCCGTTCTCGATCGGCATCCGCTGCGGCTGGTAGAGGTAGACCTGTCCGGCCCGCTGCTGCTCCTCCAGCCAGTCCATCGTCCGGTTGTAGTTCTCCGGGCGGGCGATGATCCCCTCGGCCACGGCGGGCGTCCGGCGGAACAGGCGCCGGTAGGCGGCCGCGCGCTTCTCCGGGGGCTTGCGGTAGCCCTCCGGACGGGTGGACACGACGAGCATGCGCTCGTAGCCGTCCGCGAGCGCCGCGTCGGTCGCGAAGCCGCCGGTCGGCCCGAGGGCCCCGTCGAGGTAGGGCACGCCGTCGATGTGGACGGTGGGCATGAGCAGCGGCATCGAGGAGGAGGCCTGGCAGCGCACTGTCAGGTCCGTCAGCTGTGTCATGTCCTCCAGCCCCCAGTAGACCTCCTCACCGGTGTCGCAGCGGAAGGCGCCGATGCGCACCGTGGCCGTCGAGGAGGAGAAGGAGGGCCAGTCGAAGGGGATGCTCTCGTGGGGCAGGGAGGTGTGCTGGTAGATGTGCTCGGAGTTGAAGTAGCCCTGCCCTCGGACGAAGGAGGACCAGCCTCCGGCCTCGGGGTCCGTGGGCAGGCCGACGAAGGCCTCGCGGGTGCGCCACAGGTCCCGCGAGACCATGTTGACGGTGTTGGTCGACCCGGCGGAGATGCCGCCGACCCAGGGGAAGGCGAGTCCGGCCTCAAGCATGACCTGCACGAGTGCCGCCGTGTAGGTGCCGCGCATGCCTCCGCCCTCGAAGACGAGGGCGACGCCGTCGACCTCGGTGGTGACCGGGGCGGGGGCGTGCCCGTCCTGGCCGAAGCGGACGGGGCGGGGGCGGTGCGTGGGGCTGGAGGAGGTCATCGCGCGCAGGCTATCGGGGTTGGGCCGCTTGCGGTCAGTGAGGCGTGGCCTACGGGTGTGCGCCGTCAGGAGCCCTTGCAGCACGAGGGGGCATCAGACGTAACGTCAGTCACATGAGCTCTGCCCCGAGAACCACCCCGCGCACGCCCCTCCTGCTCCAGCCCCTGACCATGCGCCGGGTGACGGCGCGCAACCGTCTGTGGCTGCCGCCCATGTGCATGTACAGCGCCGACGACGGCGTGGTCACCGACTGGCACGTGCTGCACTACGCCACCCGCGCGCAGGGCGGCTTCGGCACGGTCGTCGTCGAGGCGACGGCGGTGACGCCCAACGGCCGCCTGTCCCCCAAGGACCTCGGGCTGTGGCAGGACTCCCAGGTGGAGGGACATCGTCGTCTCGTCGACGCCGTCCACGCCGGGGGCGCGCTCGCGGGGATCCAGCTCGGTCACGGGGGACGCAAGGCCGGCACCCCTCCGTGGCGGCCGACGGCGGGCGACGCTGGTGCCAAGCCGCGCACGAGCACCCTGGAGGGCTGGGACCTGGTGGGTCCCTCGGCGATCGCCTACCCGGGGCACGCGGTGCCGCGGGCGCTGAGTACCGCGCAGGCCTACGAGGTGGTGGAGTCCTTCGCGGCGGCCGCCCGGCGGGCCGTCGCCGCCGGCTACGACCTCATCGAGCTGCACGGGGCGCACGGCTACCTCATCCACGAGTTCCTCTCGCCCCTGTCCAACGAGCGTGATGATGAGCTCGGCGGCTCGGTCTCGGGGCGCCGCCGCTTCGCGCTGGAGACGGTGCGGGCCGTGCGCGAGGTGCTCGGTGCGGGGCCCGAGGGCCGGGTGCTGGGTATCCGTCTGTCGGCAACCGACTGGGGCGAGGGCGGCCTGACCGGCGAGGACACGGCCGGGCTGGCACCCGAGCTCGTCGAGGCAGGGGTGGATGTCCTGCACATCTCCACGGCCGGCAACGTCCCGGCGCGTCTGCCCATCGGCCCGGGCTACCAGGTGCGTTTCGCGGCGCAGGTGCGGGCGGCCGTGGAAGGGATGACGACGCCGGGCGGCAGCGCCCCGGTGGTGGTCGCCGTCGGACGCATCGAGAACGGGGCGCAGGCGGAGCAGGTGCTCATGACGGGGCAGGCCGACGCCGTGGCGGTAGGACGTTACGCGCTGCGCGACCCGTACGCACCGCTGCGCTGGGCCCACGAGCTGGGTGTCGACGACTGGGACCGAGCGGGCTTCCCCGAGCAGTACTGGCGCGGCGCCTGGGGCTGAGCGCCGACCGTCTCAGCGTACGGGCAGGTGCTCACCGTCGACGTAGAGCCAGCGGCCGGCCCGTCTGACGAAGGTGCTGCGCTCGTGCAGGGCGTCGACGACGGTGCCGCCGCGCCCGTCGGAGGCCTCATAGCGGGCGGTGAACTCGACGAGTGCCGTCTGGCCGTCCTCCGCCTGCTCCTCTCCCCCGACGGTGGTGTGGACGGTCAGGCCCAGCCAGCGGGTGCCGGGGTGGCAGTAGGGGCCGGGTGGGCGGGTGCGCGGGTGCCAGGTGCGAAAGAGGTGGTCCTCGTCGCCGACGACGAAGGCCGTGTAGCGCGAGCGCATGAGCGCCTGCGCGGTGGGGGCGGCCTCGCCGTCGAGCACCGGCTCGCAGCAGACGGCGAAGCGGTGGCCGCTGCCGCAGGGGCAGGGGTCGGTGGGGCGGGCCCCGGCGCTGCGCACAGGTGAGGCGCTCGGCGGCGCGGCGGCCCGGCCCTGCG
>ERZ772917.1288-NODE-1288-length-14797-cov-2.213472_pt1 | contig 14797 bp, 13 predicted proteins | sample MGYA00511187_ERZ772917 | MGnify/ENA primary metagenome ERZ772917 (study PRJEB29015, sample SAMEA2737925) | human oral metagenome | biome: human oral; feature: human-associated habitat; material: dental | place: China | collected 2012 ... | reverse complement strand
TATCATTTCCGTTATCTCACCGGGAGCACTGATGCCCTGCACTGCTACGGGAAATACGACTATATCCGTCAATACGGTTCGCGAGGTTATTATTTTTATCATATCGCGGACCGCTGCGCCCGTCCCGGAGGTTACAAGCCCTACCGTCCGGGGCGCAGGCGGTATAGACTTTTTGTGAGCGGAATCAAACAGCCCTTCCTTCGACAGCTTCGCCTTCAGTCTCTCGAAGGCTGCCGAGATTTCACCTTCTCCCTCGTATTCTACATCTCTCACATTGAGAGAATAATAGCCTCCTCTTTGATACACCCTTATATATCCGCTAAGTGTCACGAGATCGCCTTCGTTTAGAGGCATCTTCAAAAGTCCTGCGCGGTCGGACATCAGGAAGCAGGAAAGTCTGCTTCCTGCATCGGAAATCGTAAAGTAGATGTGACCCGTGCTGTGATATATTACGGATGTAAGCTCCCCCCTTACCCTGACTCCGCTCAACAGCGGATCATCCGACAGGACGCGTCCTATGTATTCGTTAAGCTGTGATACTGTCACCGCTTTCATTTCCATATATTTCTCCCTCCGAGCATAGCCGTCCCTACTGCGTTGTCAGACGCAAGTGACGGTTCACCGAAGCAAATTGATATACCGTACGTCATGGCGGGAAGAAGCATCCTTATCGTACAGCTTGACGAAACACCTCCGGCGTAGATAACGTCATTAAGACCGGTCTTTTCCGCTGCCGTTCTTGTCATATCCGCCATGCTCTCGGTTATTCTCATGAAGAGGTACGCCACGAGCATGTCATCTTCGGTGTATCTCTTTGCAAACTCCCTTGCAAAAGCCGTTTCAAGGCCCAAAAGATCGATAAAACCGTCGCTCGTGCGGATCTTTGGCAGAATATTTTTCTTTGGAATGCCGTTCTTGAGCATATAGCCGCTCGCGAGCGCATCGAGCGTTTCACCGCACGGAAAACCGAAACCCATCAATACCCCGATTCTGTCGAGCACCTGGCCGTACGATATATCTCTCGTCCCGGCCACGATCTCCGATGATGCACCGGTAACAGCGAGTCCCTCTGTCGTGCCGCCGGAAAAATGAAACGCGAGAAAATCGCTCATATGCTCGATCAGTGTTCCTCGGCGCGCAGCCGCGATATGCCCTTCCTGGTGAGAAAAAAACTGCACTTCAACTCCGAGCATCGCGGCAATTATCTCAGCTGCCGATACTCCCGCCGTAAATACGGGCATATATGAGCCTGCTCTTCTTCTCGGAGCATCGGATGCGGAAACGGCAACGATGCGACCGTGCCTTGCGGTTTCGAGTACCGGCCTTAAAACCTGCGGGAGAGCTTTGATATGCTGAAAAAGAGCATCCTGCTGTCTCAGCCCTCTTTCACCTTCTTTTACCGTCAACAGGCGGCGCTCGTCGCATATTATATTTCCGTCCATATCCGTGAGAGCCGCCGAGGTCTTATAATTGCTCGTATCTATCCCCAGTGAAAATTCACGCATTGTCCGATGCTCTCAAATTCTTTTCTATCGACGACAGTATACCGTTGATGTATTTAGGCGAGTCATCGTCGCCGAATTTTTTGGCCATTTCGACCGCCTCGTTGATCGACACGGAATCGGGTATATCGTCCATATAAATCATCTCGCAGACGGCTATGCGCAATATGGCAAGATCCGTCTTCGGCATACGCTCCGGCATCCAGCCCCGGCAATACGATAATATCATATCGTCTATATTATTCAGCTTATTGCACAGCAAAGAAAAACATGTCTCGCAATATTGCGTCTGCTTACCGGTCTCTTTTTCGGAAAGAAAAACCTTTTCCTTATCTATATCAAAGCCCTCGGTCAGATCCATGCGAAAAGCCACTGTCATCATAAATTCTCTTGCGTCGGTTCTCGTCATATTTTATATCTCTTTCATACTACGCCCTGAACATGTATATTTACCTCGGGATCGTGTTCACCCGTCAGCTTTTCCATCTCGCAGCTGATGCGTTGCTGAAGCTTCCATGCGAGCGCCGGTATCTTGGTTCCGTATGATACCGTCACATATACGTCGAGTACGGTCTCACCCTCGTGCCTCGAAATTCTCACGCCGTGTCCATGTGTTATATCATAACCGATCATGCTGACGCTGATATTGTTTATGATGCTCTCGTCCATCGCCGCAACCCCTCTTATCGAAAGGCTCGCATCTGCGATCACAGCGGTAAGCATCTCATCGGATATGCTTATTTTTCCTGTTTCGGTTTCCGGCGGCATAATGATCTCCTGTTGCTGTTTTACTCGTCCGATTCATCGTCTTCACTGCGGTTAGGCTGCAGTATCTCCATCCTGACCGCTTCGATCCGACGCTCTTTGACTCTCAATATCGTAAAATTGTAATTTCTGTATCTTACAACACGATTCCTGTCCTCCTCTCCCGGGATCTCGCCCAGAAGGTCGATGATAAGTCCACCTATTGTCTCACTGTTGTCGGATTCGAGATTCGTTCCGAGCTCGTCGTTTATATCGTCGAGATCTTCTTTGCCGTTGATAATATATGTATTATCGTTTATCTTCTTGTAGCTCTCTTCGGATTTGTCAAATTCATCATCTATATCACCCATGACTTCTTCTATAATGTCCTCCATGGTGACGATGCCGCTGAATCCGCCGTACTCGTCTATGAGTATGGCTATATGCTGTCTTTCCTTTTGAAGCTCGAAGAACAGCGCGTCGATATTCTTTGTCTCAGGTACGAAGTAAGGCGTTCGGAGAATCGGCATGATATCGACGTTGTCGAAGCCGTCCTCTCTCGCCTTTATCAGATAATCCTTTATATGCAATATTCCGATGACATTGTCCGATTCGTCTTCGCATACGGGTATACGCGAATATCTGAGCTCCATAAGTTCGTCGAGATATTCCTCCGGCGGATCGTTGATATCGATCATAAATACGTCGGTCCTCGGGGTCATAATCTCGTACGCGAGCTCGTCGTCAAATTCGAAGATGCTGTTTATCATCTTCTTACCCTCTTCCTTTATCTCACCGCTCTCCTGCCCGGCTTCAAGGATAGACATGACCTCCTCTTCGGAATACCTGCTCACCTCAATCCTTGTTTCTTGTCTGAATATCCTGAGTATCAGATCGGTAAAGACTGTAAGCAGAAAAACAAGCGGATAAAAAATGATCATGAGTGCGCGCTGCAGTGCGCCCATACTTCGTACGATCGACTCCGCGTGAAGTATCCCGATCTTGCGCGGGAAAAGTTCTCCCATAGTAAGCATCAGCAGTAAATAAAGTGCCGCCGATATATAATCGTTATACGGCAGCAATGTCGAAACGAGAATGCCGGATACGAGCAGTATATAGCTCAGCATCCTGTTCGTGTACATGCACCTGAACGACTTGCGCAGAATCGAGGCAGCTCTTTGAGCCGCCACATCCGACTCGTCCTCGGCCTTGCGGAATACGGTATTTGCATTGACACTGCCGAATGCCGTGTTCATCGCGGCTATAACGGCATTTATTATCACTGTCAACACTAATATAAATACATACAAAGATATGCTGCCGGGATCAGATGTCATCTGTTATATCTCCTTTTTTCCTCCGTATCATATATCCCTTCTTCACGGGAAACGGAATGCTGATTCTGAGCATCTGCTGAGGATGGGGCGCGCTCGCCGTCGGTTCGCCCGTAGCAAGATCATACATTTCGTTCAGTACAAACAGCTTCGGTTCCTCGTACGGACCGAAAATCTCCAATTCTTCTCCGACGGTCATCTTGTTTCGCTGCTCCACCTCCGCAAAGCCCGTTTCAGTATCATAGCTTCTGACGAGTCCGACAAAGATCCACTCTCTTATATATGAGCTCGATGTATAATTCTGCTCTCTGTCACCCGGTCTGCCGTAATAGAATCCCGTCGTGAAATTGCGGTGGCTGGCTTTGGATACCTCGGCGAGCGCTCTTGCTTTAATATCTTCAGTGTACTCTTTTCGTGCGTATGCGTCAATTGCCATCCTGTATCCGTTAACCGTACATGCCGTATAAAACGCGCTTTTCCCACGTCCCTCTATCTTCGCCGAGCATACACCGGCATCTGCGAGATCATCTATGTGCTTAACCATACAAAGGTCGTTGGAATTCATTATATATGTCCCTCTGCCGTCTTCTTCGACAGGAAAATATTCGCCCGGCCTTTTCTCCTCCTCAAGTACGTACTGCCACCTGCAAGGGTGTGCACACGCTCCGCGGTTGCTGTCACGTCCTGTCATAAAGCTGCTGAGCAGACACCTGCCGGAATACGATATGCACATGGAACCGTGAACAAATGCCTCAAGCTCCATATCGGACGGAATATGTGACCTGATCGTCCTTATTTCGGCGAGCGACAGCTCTCTCGCGAGTACGAGCCTTTTTACGCCGAAATCGTACCAAAAGCGTGCCGTCTCGTAATTCGTCATATTCGCCTGAGTAGACAGATGAATCACGGCGTCGGGTATGATCTCTTTTATCATCATTATTATGCCGGGATCGGAAACGAGATATCCGTCTATACCGAGAGCTCTTACAGATGCAAGGTAGTGTCTGAGAGGTCCGATATCTTCGTTATGCGCATAAATATTGACAGTCAGATAGCATTTGCGCCCTTTACCGTGCGCATATCCGAGCGCTTCTTTTATCTCATCCGTATCAAGCCCGCCGGCTCCGACTCTGAGGCTGAATGCCCTACCGCCGAAATAGACCGCATCCGCACCGTAATCTATCGCCGTTTTCAGTTTTTCCATATCGCCGGCCGGAGCCAGAAGTTCCATGGTTTTCAAAATACAGTCATCCTTTGTATATGCTGATCGCCAGTCCGTCTCCAACCCGAAGAAGAGACGTGTCGAGAAAAGCGCTTTCGCATATATACCCGAGATACTCGTTCATCTTTCGGCTGTTCGTCCTGTGCTTTCCTCCGGTGCCCGCATCAGGCGATGCAGTATAGCCGTGCTGAAGTATATCATCCGAGAAAATCACAGCACCCGGTCTTGCTACAGTTAGCGAAGTATCGAGGAAGTCTTTATATCTGCTCTTCGACGCGTCGATAAAAATAAAATCAAACCCGAGTATCATGCGCTTCCTGAGACATGACACCGCCTCGGCGCCGTCACCCAAAATGCATTCAGTGCTTTTCGAGACACCGAATCGCATTATATTCGAGCAAGCCGCACTGTACGCATATCGGTTCTTTTCTATTGTATATATATTTGCTCCGGGACAGCTTCGAGCAAAATATACGGCGCTGTACCCTATTGCCGATCCGATCTCAAGGATCATCTTCGGTCTGATTAAGGCGAGCACAGTGTTCAGGAACATTTCGGTATCACGGCGGATTATCGGTATGTATTCGCGTTCGGCTTCCTTCCTGAGCTCATAAAGATCCGGCCACATCGGCCGGTAAAAGCCGTCTATAAAGTCTTTATCCGCACTCATCACTGTATAGAAGCGTAATAAGCTTCCTTGTCCTTGAGAAAAGTTTCGTAATCCTCGGAAAACGCCATTGTACCGTCACCCTTGTCGCTTAGAACAAAGTACAGGTAGTCCGTATCCGAAGGATACAGCGCAGCCTTGATGGCACTTTCGCCCGGACACGATATCGGACCGGGCGGAAGTCCCTGATTGACGTATGTGTTGTATGGCGACTCTATTGCAAGATCATCGTACGTCAGCTCGCCCTCGGCGTTGTTCAGGATATAGTGGATCGTGGAATCCATGCCGAGCGTCATGCCTGTCCGGAGTCTGTTATAGATTACGCTTGCAACTATGGGCCTGTCGCTTTCCACAGATGCCTCACATTCTATTATCGATGCAACCGTTATGATCTCGTTGATGGACATTCCGAGCAGCTCGGTTTTTGACTTATATTCGTCATTGAACACCTCGCCGAAGCGTGAAAGCATCGCATTGATTATTGCCCTTTCGTCGGATCCGGCAGGCAGCGCATACGTATCGGGAAAAAGATATCCTTCGAGCTTTCTGCCGTCCTGTACCGCGGTTTTCAGAAAATCATAATTAAAATCACCTTGTGCGATCAAAGCGTCGAATTTCGATTTATCGATGATACCGGATTCGGAAAGCTTCTCCGATATCTTAGCGAGGGTATATCCCTCGGGTATCGTAAACTTTAGCGTTACCGTATCGCCGTTCGAGAGCGTATCCGCTATCTCTTTAAGGGTCATGGACGGCGAAAGAAAATACGTCCCCGCCTGAAATTTCCCGTCATATTCATTGAGCCTCGAAAAGATAATGAATTTGCGCGCGCTCCCTATAATTCCTTCGCTTTCGAGGATGCCTGCTATGTCCTTTGTCGTCGCTCCCTGTTCTATGGTGACACTCCGGGATGAATCGTCGGAAGCGTCATAAGGCGCATCTATGCCGGAGATATAGTGATATGCATAAGCGCCTGCCCCCACCGCCGCAATGACAATTATAAGTATTGCTGTTATGACTTTTTTCAAATGTGTTCTCCCCGTAATACACCACAGAGGAACGCCTCGGCGTTCCTCTGCTGCTTGATCAGAAAAATGTATTTATCGCTTACTCTTTGGCTCTTCCGAGATACTCGCCGCTTCTCGTGTCGATCTGGATTTTTTCACCCTCGTTGATAAAAATAGGCACCTGCACTACTGCGCCGGTCTCGACTGTCGCAGCCTTGGTAACATTCGTTGCCGTATCCCCCCTGACGCCCGGTTCTGTCTCCGTAACGGTCAGATTCACGAAGTTCGGCGCTTCGACGAGAAATGCGCTGCCCTTGAAAAACTTGATCGTGGCCATATCGTTTTCTCTGAGATACTTTATCGCATCCTCCACCTGATCCTGTCCCAAAGGAATCTGCTCGTACGTTTCGGTATCCATGAAATAATAAAGCTCGCCGTCGTTGTAAAGATACTGCATCTGCTTCGTCTCAATCATGGCGTTTTCGAACTTGTCGCTCGGATTGAAAGCCTCCTCGCGCGTAGCGCCTGTAATGATGTTCTTATACTTTGTCCTTACAAAAGCCGCACCCTTGCCCGGTTTAACGTGCTGGAAGTCAAGAACGACGTACGGTTCGCCGTTGATCTCAAACGTAATGCCCTTTCTGAAGTCACCTGCTGTTAACATGTTCTATATCTCTCTTTCTCTCTGTATTATTTGTATAGCAAACATATTATATCAAACATCCGTCCGGTTAACAATAATTTCATACATACATGAATATGGGAAGTATTATCGGACTTCTCCGAGTTGTCTTTGAGATAAATCGCCTCAGTTCCTCACGTACGGATAATTTCAGATCGTTCCAATCACAGCTCCCGTCACGCAGACAGTCCGATATGGCCCTTTCCGCGACACTTCTCGCTTTATTTATGAGATCTTCGTTTTCCTTGACATAAACGAACCCCCTCGAGACGATATCCGGTCCTGCAACGAGCTCACCGACCCTCTTGTCTATAGATGCGACTATGATTATAAGTCCCGATTCCGAAAGAAGCTTCCTGTCCTTGAGCACAACGTTGCCGACATCGCCGATACCGAGACCGTCTACGAGAACGTCATCCGCACTGACGACGCTGTCGGTCTTTACGGCACTGTTTTTGTCTACCGTCAGCATATCCCCGTTAGACAGTATAAAGATATTCTCCTTAGGCTTTCCGAGGCTCTCCGCGAGTTTCGCGTGTTCGACCAGGTGCCTCGTCTCGCCGTGAACCGGCATAAAAAACTTAGGCTTGATGAGTGAATGTATGAGCTTAAGCTCCTCCTGACACGCGTGCCCCGACACATGTATATCGGCGATTTCGTTGTATATAACGTCCACACCTTTGTCATAGAGCTTGTTTACGACGCCCGATACGGACTTTTCGTTGCCGGGTACAGGAGTTGATGAGAGTATGACCATGTCACCTTTTTTGATCGTGACGTTTCTGTGCTCATCGTTTGCCATCCTCGTGAGCGCCGACATAGGTTCACCCTGACTCCCCGTCGTTATGATAACCATTTTGCTGTCCGAATAATCTTTCGCATTTTCGAGCGGCACGTAGCTGCCGCGGGGTATCTTGAGATATCCGAGTTCCTGAGCGAGCGTTACGACTTTTTGCATGCTGCGCCCCGATACGCTGAACCTGCGCCCGTATTTTGCCGCCAGTTCGATGATCTTCTGAACTCTATGTACATTCGACGAGAACGTCGCAATTATAATTCTCCCCTTTGCCCTTCCGAATATGCCGTCGAGCTTTTCGCCGACGAACTTCTCGGATTTCGTAAAGCCGGGTCTTAAAGCGTTAGTGCTGTCCGCGAGCATGATATCCACGCCGCGTTGTCCGATTTCCGCGAACTTCTGCAGATTTATCGGCTCTCCGTCGATCGGCGTATAGTCGATCTTGAAGTCACCCGTATGGAACAGAGCTGCGGCAGGTGTAACGATATAAAAGCATATGGCATCCGCTACAGAGTGCGTCGTCCTTATCGTTTCTATGCTGAAGGAGCCGAGCCTTATCTTGTCTCCCGCCGTTACGCTCCTCAGATCTGCGGTTATACCGCGTTCCTTGAGCTTATTGTCGATAAGGCCAAGCGTAATCCTCGTAGCGTATACGGGTACTCTGATCTGCGTGAGTATGTACGGTATGCCGCCTATGTGATCCTCATGACCGTGCGTTACTATGATACCTTTCACCTTGTCGGCATTTTTTACGATGTAGGAAAAGTCGGGTATCACGACATCAATGCCGTACATATCATCTTCGGGAAAAGACATGCCGCAGTCGATTATCACGATCTCATCCCTATATTCGATGGCGGTCATGTTCTTGCCGATCTCGTTAAGACCGCCTATCGGGATTATCTTAAGAGTATCGAGCTTTACGCGCGGCTTTTTATTTGTACGCGAATCCGATGCGGATGAAGACATTTTCCGGCTCGCAGGCTTTGCCTGCACGGTCTTTTTCGTATCAGTCCGAGACGAAGGCTTTGCCTTTCCTGAACCCGAAGCGGCAGTCCGGCGCGTTGAATCCGTCTTTCTCCCTTTTTTTTCAGAGGCGGATTTGCCCGTCGATTTTGTCTGTTTCGATTGCTTCGTCTGCGTATGCTGTTCCGAGGAGTTGCCCGCAGCCTTTCGCTTACTTGTTTTTTGGTTGGTTTCTTTCATTTTACCCCCTATCACTTAACAACTATATTGATAAGTCTTCCGGGGACTGCCACGATCTTAACGATCTCCCGGCCTTCTGTCAGCGCGGTGATTGTTTTGTCCCTGCTCGCCAACTCGATCATACCGTCCTTCGACATGTCGGACGGTATATCCATCTTTGTCCTGACCTTACCGTTAATCTGAATGACGATCTCCACCGTCTTCAAAAAGAGGGCGGACTCATCGTATTCAGGCCATTTCACTTCCGAAATCGAAAAGTCATGACCGAGCGCCTCCCACATTTCTTCACAAATGTGAGGCGCAAACGGCGAAAGTACGATCACAAGCACTTCGACGGCATGAGCAAACAGCTCTCTGTTTATCAGTCCGTCCTTGTACTTATAAAGTTCGTTGACGAGCTCCATGATGGAGCTTATGGCAGTGTTGAAGCTGAATTTGCCGCCCGCGTCCTCCGTGACTTTTTTGAGCGTGCAGTTCAGCGCGTAATTCAGGCTTCTGTCGGCATCGTTTTTGATCTCGAAGCCGAAGCCATGTTTCCCTTTGAACTTATCTGTAAATTCATATACGAGGCGATAGACCCTGTTAAGAAATCTGAAGCTGCCCTCTACGCCCTTATCCGACCAGTCGAGCTCTCTTTCGGGAGGAGCGGCGAAGAGGATGAACAGCCTTGCAGTGTCCGCGCCATATTTATCTATTGTTTCTTCCGGGCTTACGACATTTCCGAGCGATTTGCTCATCTTTTTGCCGTCCTTGTTTACCATGCCCTGCGTGAGAAGATTTTGAAACGGTTCCTGATCCCTGACCAGCCCCATGTCGCAAAGAGCCATCTGGAAAAATCTCGCATACATCAGGTGGAGTATCGCGTGCTCGCCCCCGCCGATGTACTGATCGACATTCATCCAATAATCGGCCTTTTTTTTATTGAAGACCTCTCTGTCGTTTCGTGCATCACAATACCTCAGGAAATACCACGACGAATCGAGGAAGGTATCCATCGTGTCGACCTCACGTCTCGCGTCGCCCCCGCATTGTGGACAGGTGCATTTTGTAAATGTCGGTGATGTCGATATCGGCGATTCTCCTTTGCCTGTGAACTCAACGTCAGTCGGCAGCAATACCGGAATATTTTCCTCTTTTTCCGCCACCCAACCGCATTTTTCACAGTAAACGAGAGGTATCGGGCAGCCCCAATATCTCTGTCTCGAGATCAGCCAATCTCTCAGCTTGAAATTTACCGTCTTGTGTCCTATTCCTTTAGAATTCAGCCAATCCGTTATTTCCTCAATAGCCTTGCGATTGTTCATACCGTTGAAGCTTCCGGAATTTATCATCGTCCCCTCTGCTGCAAAAGCGGCCTTGAGGTTGTTTACATCGATTTCCGGATCATCCGTATCGACGACGGGAATTATATCAAGACCGAATTTCTTCGCAAAATCAAAGTCTCTCTGATCATGAGCCGGAACAGCCATTATCGCACCCGTTCCGTATCCCATGAGAACATAATCCGAGATAAATACAGGTACCTTCATTTTGTTTACAGGGTTTACGGCATACCTGCCTATGAATACGCCCGTCTTCTCGTTCGTCGCCGATGTCCGCTCGATATCGTTCATATGCCGGACTTTGTCTATATATTCGTTCACGGGCGCCTCATATTCGGTACCCGTTGTAAGTTCGCGGACAAAAGGATGTTCCGGAGCCATAACCATATATGTGACGCCGAAGAGCGTATCTGCTCTCGTCGTGAATACACTTAGCTTCTTGTCGGTTCCGTCGATTACAAACGTTATTTCCGCGCCGACGGATTTGCCGATCCAGTTCTTCTGCATCGCCTTCACCTTATCAGGCCAGCCCGGCATGCTGTCGAGATCCGCAAGCAGTCTTTCAGCGGAATCGGTTATCCGAAGATACCACTGCGAAAGTTCCTTTTTGCCGACAGGCGTATGGCATCTTTCGCAGCAGCCATCGACGACCTGCTCGTTTGCGAGCACCGTCTGACAGCTCGGGCACCAATTTACAGGGTTACTTTTTTTATATGCGAGCCCTCTCTTGAAAAACTGTATGAATATCCACTGCATCCATTTATAGTACTCTGGTGAACACGTCTGAACCTCCCTGTCCCAATCATAAGAGATTCCGAGTTGTCTGAGCTGCTTTTCCATCTCGCGAATATTTTCCCGAGTCCATTTTTCCGGCGGTATCCCGTGCCTGATGGCGGCATTTTCCGCCGGGAGCCCGAAAGAATCGAAGCCAATCGGGTGAAGCACATTATACCCCTGCATCTTGCGCACTCTCGCAACGACATCACCTATGGAATAGTTTCTCACATGGCCCATGTGGAGCTTCCCCGAAGGATACGGAAACATTTCGAGCACATAATATTTTTGTTTCGTTTCATCCTCCGTCACCTTGAAGCTCTTATGATCTTCCCAATACTTCTGCCACTTCGGTTCTATAGTTCTAAAATCGTATTTAGGCTGCATTTTCTACTCCTCTGTTTCGAGAAAGGTGCAGTCCCCCCACACCTTCTCAAGATTATACTTTTCACGCGTATCTTTCGCGAATACATTCACTATAACGTCGCCCATGTCCAGGAGTATCCACCCCGATCCGTTGCGTCCCTCAATGCCCTTCGGTTCAATACCCTCTTTTGCAAAAAGTTCTTCGATATCGTCGGCCATAGCTTCAGCCTGCCTGCCGGATGATCCCGAAGCAATAACGAGATAATCGGCAAAAGACGATTTCCCGGTGATGTCTATGAGCATGATATCATCAGCCTTTTTGTCGTTCAGAAGTCTCGCGGCAGCAAGCGCCATCTTTCTGTTTTCCATTTTTCTCCTTTCTCAGCTCATCATAAGCGTCGAGCGTATCTTTATCTATCACCCCGCCCCGAGAACCGACATACTTTATCGTGTTCCCGAGTGCAATTATCATCGCCTCGTCGAGATCGCGGACAGCTGTTTTCCTGAGTTCCTCAACTCCCGGATAATCTCTTCCGCGTTCTGTCGCGTCAGCCATGTATACGACTTTCTCGAGCAAAGACATCCCGCGCCGTCCCGTCGTATGATACGAAACGGCATTGAGTATATCGCGGTCGTTCACACCGAGTTCAGCTTCCATAAAGGCTGCAGCGATCTTTCCGTGCGCGAGATTCGGATTGTTGAGATAACGCCGGTCCAAGCCGTACCTTTGTATGCAAGCGTTTATTTCCTCTACACTGCACCCTCTGTACAGATCGTGGCATACGGCCGCCGTCTTCGCTTTTTCGACATCCGCTCCGTATCTTTCCGCAAGCTGCACGGCCGCCTCGATTACCCCTTCGGTATGCCTGAGGCGTTTGTCCGTCAGGTGATCACGACAGTATTTATTTATATAATCCGCGTTCATATATATATTCTTCAACCTCCGGCGTCACGAGCCCCGATATCGGCTCTCCGTTTTCCACTCTGCGCCTTATTTCAGTCGAACTCACCGGCAGCATCGATCTCTTAATTATATGTATATCGGCATCGTATGTTGTGCGGAGCATTTCGGCTTTTTCTTCGACGGCCGCTCTGTTCACATCGGGACGCAAACCGACGGCGAAGGAACAAATACCGAGGAGTTCAGGTCCTTTATTCCATGTGTCGATGTTCATAAGTGAATCGCTTCCCATTATGAACGTAATATGAGTATCCCGCATATCAAGCCTGAGTTTGCAAAGCGTGTCGTAGGTGTACGATAACCCTCCCGCTCTTATCTCCATGTCCGAAACAATAAACATATCCGAGCATACCGACGCGAGCCGGCACATCTCAAGCCTGTCTTCGGGCGGGGCAGTATAACGTCCGGCCTTGAACGGCTGAACGAATGTCGGCATCAGTATTACCTTATCGAGTTCAAGCTCCGTGGCGGCATCGCCTGCGATGTCTATATGTCCCAAGTGTATCGGATCAAATGTTCCGCCTAAAAGACCGGCTCTTTTCATTCTTCCGTTATCGTTTCTATACATAATTCCTGAAGCTGTGTATCATCGACCGGTGCCGGCGCTCCCGACAGCAGACATTGCGCTTTCTGATTTTTAGGGAACGCCTCCACATCTCTTATATCAAGCTCACCGGTGAGGAGCATTACAAGCCTGTCAAGGCCGTAGGCTATTCCTCCGTGAGGAGGGGCTCCAAACTTAAACGCATCGAGAAGAAAACCGAATTTTTCGCGGCACTCTTCCTCAGTAAGCCCCAGTATTTCAAACATTCTGTTCTGAAGCTCCGCCTCGTGTATCCTGATGCTTCCTCCTGCCGCTTCATAGCCGTTAATCACGATATCATAAGCATCAGCTTTGGCGCGTATGGGATCCGAATCGAGAAGCGGAATATCTCTGTCCAAAGGATGCGTGAACGGATGATGCATCGCCTTGAGCCCTCCCGTATCGTCATTTTTCTCGAACATCGGAAATTCCGTTATCCAGAGCAGCTCATATCTGTTATCGTCGAGAAGCCCCATGATGCCCGCTATATGACGTCTCAGGAAGCCGAGCGTGTCGAAAACAATCCCGGCCTTATCGGAAACGATAAGGATCAGATCGCCCGTTTCAGCATCAAAAACGTCTGCAACCGCTTCAAGATCCTTTTCACGGAAGAATTTACCGATTGACGACTTGTAACCGTCATCGTCTTTTCTTATCCAGACAAGCCCTTTTGCACCGTAATGCCGTGCGTTTTCCGTCAACTTGTCTATATCCTTGCGGCTGAATTTTTCGGAACCCCCGTCAATGCATATCCCGCGGATCTCTCCGCCGCTTTGTATAACATCCGCAAAAACTTTAAATTCCGTACCCTCTACCAAATGTCTGATGTCACGTATCTCGAAGCCGAACCTGAGGTCGGGCTTGTCTGAACCGAATCTCGTGATCGCTTCATCGTAAGTCATACGCCTGATAGGCGTATTGATGTCTATGCCTTTTATCTCTTTAAAAAGCCTTTTGATAAAACCTTCCTGAACGGAAAAAACATCATCAGAATCTACGAACGACATTTCGATGTCGATCTGCGTGAACTCAGGCTGCCTGTCGGAACGCAGATCTTCATCCCTGAAGCACCTCGCTATCTGAATATATCTGTCGAAGCCGGAGCACATAAGCAGTTGCTTGAAGAGTTGCGGCGACTGAGGAAGCGCGTAGAACGAGCCGGGGTTTGTACGGCTCGGAACGAGATAATCCCTCGCACCTTCAGGTGTCGATTTTATCAGACAAGGTGTTTCTATTTCGGTAAAGCCGTTTTCATAAAAGTAGTCGCGCGCAATCCTCATCACTTCGTGACGCACTTTAAGAATATGCTGCATGCGCGGCTTTCTGAGCTCAAGATATCTGTACTTCATCCTGAGATTATAGTCGGCGTTGTCATCGTCTCTGACGTAGATCGGCGGTGTCTCCGATTTTGAGTACAAAATAAGTTCACAAGCGAGTATTTCTATATCTCCTGTCGGGATATCACCGTTCCTGGAGCTCCTTTCGCGCACCGTACCTCTGACCCCTATTACGTATTCGCTTTTTAGTTCAGACGCCTTAACGAACAGATCCTCTGATACCGTATCATCAAATACAATCTGTACGATGCCTGTCTTTTCACTGACCTCAGGGATAAGACAGGCATCGTACAG
>ERZ772917.1287-NODE-1287-length-14800-cov-44.387046_pt1 | contig 14800 bp, 17 predicted proteins | sample MGYA00511187_ERZ772917 | MGnify/ENA primary metagenome ERZ772917 (study PRJEB29015, sample SAMEA2737925) | human oral metagenome | biome: human oral; feature: human-associated habitat; material: dental | place: China | collected 2012 ... | reverse complement strand
TATATACCTGCGGATTAGGCTTGCCGAAGAGAAAATCATACGTATCGCTACCGCCAACCTGCTGATAGCTGTAACCTAGTTTTTCGTATAGTCTTTTCGCTGGCTCATTTGAGATTTCAACACCCAGTCCAATCATAGAAAAGCCTTGGCGGCGAGCTTCATTTTCTGCTGCCGCAATAAGCATAGTTGCCAAGCCTTGACGTCGATAATTCTCGTCAACTTCCAGCGCATTGATTTGCGGTAAACCCGGAAAATCCTTTTCAATGATAGATGTCTCATTACCCCAGTCATGCCGCAAGGTCACCCGGCCGACATAGCGTCCATCTGCCTCTACTGCCAACACTACTGCCTTTTTCTGTTTAATTAGATCGCGCAGTTCCGTCTCATAATCGTCAGATATATACATCTCTTTTTTAAGACGATCGAATAAGCTACTGTCAGGCGATACCATCTCAATCATCGGCGTAGACTTCTTGGGTAAGCATTCACCGCTAGTATTTTTGACTAGTTCTTGCTCGCTAATGGACATTGATATAGTTTCCTTCCAAAATAAAATCACCCCTCTTGACCTCGAGAATCCGCGAAAGGCTGTTGGCGGACGGTACCATCTCGATTCCAAAAGAAGTGATTCTTTTAGCTCTTTCTTATGCTATTTACGCAAGCTCACGGCGGGGTCTAATCTCAGTTGATTCAAAATCATACCGATTTCTTCCCGCAGGCTTCGCAGTTGATAGCCGCTCATTTTGCGTTGGCCTCATCAGAGAAAAACCTCATCAGACACACGCAAAAACGCCCTACTCATATTGTAGCGCGTTTTCACCAAAATCCCAAGATATTTCTATTTCCAACCCTGTAAAAATACTAACGATTACCAAATTTAACTGATTTTTTGCGGCGCCTAATTGCGACAATAAAGCCAATCAATAATAGAATAACCAACAACAAGGCGCCACCAATTATCACCAGAGCCATGGTTGACGGCCAGAAAAACAGTTCTTTGGGTTCAATATTCTTCGTTATTAGTTCACTCTGATTCTGACCAACCCCCCATTCGCCAGCTTTTTTCTTGTAAGAAATCGACAGTTCTGCTGTATATTTACCTCCCCAGAAAGGAGCCAGCTTACTTTCATAGCGAAATTGACGTGTTTCATTAGCGATTGTTGCATTTACACCACCATTCTTATAAACAACATTACCTGCCGCATCCTTGACTACCAATTTAATATCGACATCAGCAGATACATTACCAGAATTCTTCAGCGCAATTTCATACAACTGACTACCGTTTTCATTCTTGATATCAAATTTATCAATTGTCACATCACGATGAATATCTCCAGGAACAACTATCGCCATGCGAATCGCCTGACGGGTTTGTATCTGGACGCCGCCCGTTGCTACAGGTTGAGTATTTTTACGCTGCACGACAATGCAGGCATTATGCTCACCAACATCCACCTTACTAGGAACCTTAACCGTAAAGTCCACCAGCCTACTTTCCTTTGCCTCAAGCGTTATCTCCTGTTTAGGGATGTTAACCCATTTACCAGCGTCAACCTTGTCCTCCACTTTTTGCTTGCAGGTCATATCACCAGTCGCTGTTACCGTGCCATCAACCGCATAAACCTCAACCGTTGCTTTTTCATCTAGTCCGTTCTGAAGATGTAGTTGATCGGATTTTGCGGCGCCGCCAGACAAATTGTATATAAAAATTGATTGGGTCCTCGGGTTGTTTGGATCTGGATTAGCTGGCCGACCACCAATTCCCGCAGCGGATACTGACGCGGGTAAAATCAGCCCTACAATAATAGCTGTTCCAACTATTTTACGCCACAATAAACTATTCATAACCCTCCTTACAAACTATACTACCTATTATACCAAGAGAATCTGCTTATGACTACTGTCTTACGCAAATTAAAAACGGACATCCGCAGGGGTGCCCGTTTTTATAAATGTCTTAACTATTTAGATAGCAGCAACAGTTTGTGTCATTGGCAAGGTGTATGTACCTGCTTGCTGACCAGCTGGAATGTCTTGTTTCAAGCTAACACCTGTGATGTAGCCATTCCAGACAACATCAGCGCCAGCAGAAGCACTCATTAACGTAACTGGATTGCTGCCAGAAAACGCCATTGAACTACCTTTAGTGATACCGGTAGCTGTACCAATTACCGGAGTAACTGTACCAGTTGATGGGTCAACCGTTAGACGACCATCAGCAGCAGTACCGTTATATTTGTAGCTTTTGCCACCGTCCGTCCATTTGCCAGTACCTGGAGTGGTTGCGTTCAAAGTCAGCGTCCAGCCGTTATTAGCACCGCCAGGGTTATCAACGGAAATACGCTTGTCATTTTCACCAAACGTGCCTGTTGAGGTCTGAGCTGACGTAGACAATGTCACGGCACCCATCGCAAATGTTGGGTTACTGACAACCGCATTACTTGAGTTGCGGATATCGGTACTTAATGCGCCGGCATTAATTGTTTGGGTCAAAGTAGAATTAGCGGTATTTGCCGCATAAACAGCAGATCCAGCTAATCCAGCAAAGCTAACTGCTCCGAATCCGACAGCTGCCAATAATTTTAATTTTTTCATTTTCCCTCCTTGTTTTGTGAATTTAATTTGTTTATCGTAAATTATTACGCTTATTTCTTCATCCATCCCGCTCCTTTTCTTTTTTATGAATCAACAGCAGAATAGATGCTACGAAAATTACGCCAGCACTAATGGCAATCATCAGCCACATGCTAACGCCCGTACTCGCTAAAACTCGGCCGACTTTCTTAACTATATTCGGAATAGCAATAATCTCCCCAATGGTTTGTTTTGGAATAGTGACTGAAAAATCAGCAAACTGGGTTACCTCTGGCGATGAAGGACTAGCCTTCATCCTGGCTGTAGCTCGCCCATTATAAGTATGGCCTGGAGTTAGTGGCATAAAATTGTCCCCTGGATGGTCATTTTGCCAATTTGAGAAATCTAATATCCACACATTACCATTCACCCGAAGCTCACTATCTCGCCCCAGTACAAACCTCCGCCCGTTAAACTCCACCGTCAGATTATGTTGACCTGTTATGGGATTAGTGACTGTATGGACCGCATCATATACGCCATATAAAACTGGATGTTTCTTATCCACCAAATCGAGCTTCATAAACTTTGGTGCAAAGATTTGACAATCTGGATGATTTAATTGATTACCGTTCTCCAGTGTAGTGTGCGTACAATCAATATCCCGAATCACCTGCGACAACGTCGAATCTGCAGTCGCAAAAACCGGTGAAGAAATACTCATTGCAACAAGTAGTGTGATAGTAGTGAATAATTTTTTTACTCTGCTCATCACACCCCCTACTGCGCCGTCACCGTTAATGTCATTGGTAAATTATACACGCCAGGACTCTGATATGCCGGAATAGTCTGGTTTAGCCTAACATTACGCAATAAAAATGCACAGCCTAACTGACCGGTTGAACTACTGCTGCTCATCAGCGTAATACTATTCGCAGTTGCTCCTCCCGCTTGGAATTGTAAATCAGAACCCTTTTGTACACCACTAGTATTACACGACGACCCACTCAATGAATTACCCGACGTGATGACAGAGGCAGCCGCAAACTTAACCGACAGGAACCCTTGGGCGTCACTGTTACCATTAAACATGTAGGACTTCGTGCCACCTGACTGCCGCCAGCGAGCAGTCGACCCATTAGAAGCCGATAGCACCACACTCCATCCAGCATCAGTCTGCGTATTGACCACCTCAATTTGCTTTGAATTAGAGTCCGATAGAGAAGCGCCCGTGATTACACTGTTTCTGCTCGTGGTCGCATCAGCAAATCTCGCGGTTGGATTAACCACTGTTGTTCCCGCGCTGTTCGCAAAACGAAGATCCAGCGACCCAGGGGCCGTCTTAAACTCTGGGTATACATCATACGTATCAACACTGGTGCCCGGCGCAGCAGTAGTGTCTGTAACTAAACGAAAACAATAATTTTCATTCCTATCAAGACCCCTATCAACCAGTACCAAATCCCAAACCCCCACTTCGCCAGCAGCTATATCTTGGGTATTCATAAACGTTGTCGAAGGACTATTCTTTCTGACAATCGTCTGCGGGCGCGTACCAACAGTATTATCTGGTAATGCTGGATCATCTGAAATCTTAGTTATGGCCGTACCATCTGCTGGACCGTTTGTGGCGTACCTAAGTTTTGCCGCTCCATTAATTGCCTGCCAAGCCGCACCGTTAACTGCCGAACATGTTACCGCACTACCTTTTTTTGCATATTCGGCACGTAATTTAATTGCTGAGTCTCCAATGATTCGCCCTGGAGTTGATAACGACGTAGGCGTTAGAGCATTAGATGTCCAACCATTGCCCAATTGATAATGTGAGTTCTCGCCCCAACAATAAACATAGCCTCTAGTCGTTAAAGCACAAGAGTAATTACTACCACTAGCTATATCACTTATAGTATTGTCAGCGGTTATTGATGGCATGTTGACTTTTACCGGTGACGTCGAATCTGAGGTTGACCCATTGCCTAACTGCCCCTTGTCGCCGGCTCCCCAACAGTAAACATCTCCGCTACTAATCAATACACAAGTATGCTCGTAGTTAGCTTTTACCCGTCTAATCGTCTTTCCGCCACCAAGAATTCCACCTAGCGAGACAGACGAAGGAGCATAGCTGTCCGTAGTTGACCCATTGCCAATCTGTCCCCTATTATTTTTTCCCCAGCAATATAATCCTTGGGAACCCGAAATTACAGCACAAGCATGAGTGGCGTGTCCAGAAATTGACTCAACCTTCTTGCCGCCAAAGCTTATCTGTACCGGCCGCGCAGAATAGCCGCTAGTTTGACCCGTACCAATCCGACCATTTTCAGTAGTACCCCAACAAAATACCGAGCCGTCAGTCGTTAAGGCGCACGAGTAGAAAAATCCCGCAATAATTTGCTTAACTCGTCGCCCTCCAAACTCATTCATGGAAGTAGCTACTGGCACATTAGATATGGTCGTTGAATTATTACCTAGCTCACCATAAGCATTCTGCCCCCAGCAATAGATTTTACCATCGGAGTCTAGTGCACAGTTATGATTAAATCCTGTGGCAATTTGCGTAATATTTTTACCTGACATCACCCCAGAAGTACTAACGGCCACCGGTGCATTAGCCTGGTTATAAGTCCCATTTCCTAGCTCTCCATTGTTTCCATAACCCCAGCAATACGCTCTGTCGTCAGAAGCAATTGCACAAGAATGCCAGTCTCCAGTAGCAATCTGCTTAATAGTTTTTCCGCTTAGCACGCCACCAGTATATACTGGCGCCGGAACAGGTTCATCAGATGTCGAGTTAGTGCCAAGTGCTCCCCAAGCTCCCTCTCCCCAACAATAAGCTTTATTATCCGACAAAACAGCACAACCATGGTTATGTCCTTCGCCAACCGCTGACAGGCTTTTTGTAAACAGTCCTTTATTTTGCACGCCAACTCGCAAACGAAAATCAGCACCAGGCTTCGGTAATGTGGCCTGAGTATTAGTACCAGCTAACGGATCTCCCGGATTAGCTGAATTTGACGGACTGTAAAAGCGGTATGAAACTTGGCCAATTTCATTCTGTTTACCACCTGCTGGAATTGTCGCATGACTCTGCTGCGATGTCGTGAGGATAAAACCCATGACCACACCAATAGCGATAATACCACCAAAAGTAAAATAATATCCCGTTCGGCGCCTATTTTTAATTAATAATGACTTCTTATTTTTTATCATGCTCTATTGTTCTTAATTGAGCCCTACCCTATGATTACTCATCATCAAGTATACCATAAGCTTTTTAGATAAAACAATGACTCTTTAGAACAACTGTCCGCCAAACTTAGCGATTATTGCTACGACGACTAAAACAATTACAGATACAGCAATAAGCGCATCATATCCACCACTAACAAATTTCTGCGCACCCCGCCAAGAAATATTTTTCCGCAAAATATTATAACGTGTTAATCCGAAGAAGATTAGCGTCATCCCCACGTCAAGCGTCAAACACCATGGACACAGCGCGCCAATTTCAATGTAGCTCATATAAAACATCCAGACAGCAAAAACCATCCCCACTATCGCTCCAGCTTGCGCCGCCTGCATGAACCACTTCGGGAACTTCGCGCCCGCAAGTAACGCCACCGCAATCGTCACCATAACAGGCAGAGTCATCACGCCAATGAAGCTGTTTGGAAACCCTAAAATAGCCGCCGACCAATGGTTGGCCACCGTTGAACAGCTTAATACTGAGTTAAGGTCACAGCTCAGCACTGCATGAGAATTCTTTGCTAATATAAGTGCCTCGATAGACAACATAAAAGACGCCAGCAGCCCCAAAGCACTACCGATAAGCATGATAAACGCTGCCAAATTCTGTCGTTTTAAATCCTCGTGAAAAAACCAATTTCGAATTTTATTGAACATAAAAACTCACCTCACTAATCGTTGGCAAAGGTCGACCACGCCACATATTCTGCATCTGTCCGGTGTTACTCAGCGCAATAATCGTTGGGTACTCCACAATATCATATACTTCACAAAAATTATTGCCCTCCCTAGAATCAGGATCCATCTCCTCTAAAACCTCACCTGTCTGTCGGCTAAAATCACGTAAAAAGTCAGTGACTTCACGCGCATGGTCGCTCTCTGATCGGTAAACCACAACTATACGCATCTATAAACCCTGCTTATCTTTCTCTCGTCGTTTGGCTAAGATCTCCACGAAATCATCCAGTGTCTTAAACTCATAAAAAACGCTAGCAAAACGAATATACGCCACTTCATTGCGACCAGCTAATTCATCAAGGACTTGATCACCAATCTGTTTTGAGGTCACTTCCGACTCACCTAGGGCATATAGGGAATCCTCAACTGCCGTAATAATATTATCGACTTCCTCATCTGACTTGAAAAATTTTCCAACTGAACGACGTGTTGAATTTGCCAATTTTACCCGATCAAATAACTCACGATCACCATTTTTTTTAATAACAGCCAGGTTTGGTTTTTCAATTCTTTCGTACGTCGTAAATCGCTTGCCATCCGGAGCTTCTCGACGGCGCCGAATTGCCGCACCATCAGAAACTTCCCGCGACTCAATAACGCGACTATTGCCAATGTTAAACACCATTTTTATTTACTCCTTATTCTTCTTTCGTCGTCTCAGAAAAGCTGGGGTGTCATCCTCTTCGTCTTCAACTTCAGTAGCTGGAGCGTCCCACATATTTGTCTCTGGCTCAGCCGCAAACTTTTCAGCCGCTTCTTCCTTATCTAATTCCAGATCAATATTCTTAACCATCTCATCATCAACTTCTTCCTCGGCCTGCGGCGTAGTCTCACCAACCGTCAAACTAACGTCCTGCTGATGAAATGTATCACTGTCAAATCCCGTAGCAATTACCGTAATCACCAATTCATCCTCCATCTCTGGCTTCAATGTCGCACCAAAGATGATGTTGGCATTTGGACTAACAGCACTCGTGATAATTTCTGCCGCTTCTTGGATTTCTGCCATACTCATATCATAGCCACCCGTCACATTGAACAGCACACCCTTAGCGCCATCAATTGACACTTCAATCAGTGGACTCTCGATTGCCTGTTGTGCCGCCTGAACTGCCCTATCATCACCACTTGCTCGTCCAATTCCCATTAGGGCTGAACCGGCGTTACTCATAATCGCTTTAACGTCAGCAAAGTCTAGGTTAATTAAACCGTGTTCGGTAATCAATTCAGAAATACCTTGCACACCCTGCCTCAAGACGTCATCAGCAATTTTAAACGTCTCCAAAAGTGGCGTTCGGCGGTCAATTGTTTGCAGCAGCCTATCATTTGGAATAGTAATCAAGGTGTCGACTTCTCGACCCAAGTGAGAAATTGCCCAATCAGCATTTATTCGGCGTTTTTCACCCTCAAAACTAAATGGTCGTGTTGCCACACCAACCACTAAAATACCCAGCTCCCGAGCTACTTCCGCTACAACATAACCAGCACCAGAACCAGTTCCACCACCAGCGCCGATAGTCACAAACACCATGTCGGCACCCTCTAGAGACTTTTTAATTTCCTCACGAGATTCATTAGCAGCCGCCTCACCGACAGTCGGGTCAGCACCCGCACCCAAACCATTAGTTACGTCATGACCAAGATGAATTTTTATGTCAGCCTTTGAATTATGCAGCGCCTGAGCATCAGTGTTCATGGCGATAAATTGCACGCCATTCAAACCAGCATCTTTCATTCGATTGATAGCTGAACCACCAGCGCCGCCAACACCGACGACTTTTATACTGGCAAATGTTTGAACTTCACTTGGTTGTATTTGCGGCATATATCCCCTCTCTTAATCCTTACACTCAGTATACCATTTATTTAAATCTGGCAAAAATATTTTTCAAAAAACCACCGGCTTTTTTAGTGACGTCACGCGCACCAGCTAATGATTTTGCATGTTGTGACACGTCCATAGAGTCAAGCAACATTAGTCCGACAGCCGCTGAGAATTCTGTGCCCTTTACCTCATCGCTAGCACCACTATAGCCCGAAGGCTTACCCAGGCACGCCGCAACACTCAACTGATCCTTTGTAAACTCTACCAGGCCCTTAACCTTTGCTGCGCCACCAACCAGGACAACACCGCTCGGTAGTTTCCCTAGTCGTCCAGCACGCTTCAGTTCTTTGGCAATTGCTTCGAAAATCTCCTCATAACGCGCCTGAATAATTTCATCAATCTCTTCTTGATTGAATTTATAAGTCTGCTTTGCAATCTTAATCTCAATTTCACCCAAAGCTTCACCGCCAAATCGAGCATGTGCCAATTTGACAACCTCCGCCACCTCTGGGTCTGTCCGCAGCCCAATAGCCAAATCATTAGTTACGTTTTGTCCGCCCATCGGAATTACCGCCAAATGTTGCAAATCTCCCTCTTCATAAACAGCAACACCAGTAGTTGCCGCACCAAAATCTATTACCGCAACACCATTTTCACGCTGGCTCTCTGTCAATACAGCCTGAGCTGATGCCAACACTGACGGAACAACCGACGACAAATCAACCTTCGCCATTTCTGCAGATTTCTGTAAATTTGTAATATGAGGTACCAAACCAGACACCACATTAGCTTTAATTTCTAATCGCGCACCGGTCATGCCAACAGGATCTTTAATATTATCTTGGCCATCAAGCCTATATGAGTGCGCAACAATCTCTAAAATCTCTCGATTTTGCGGTACTTTTCCTGTTGTCGCCACCTCCTCTAGGCGTAAAACATCATCTGTCGTAACCTCATTACTAACCGTACCGACAGTAATCATACCATCAGCCTTGGTACTCAATAAATGAGAGCCATTGATGCTTACGGTCGCTGCATTAACCTGATGTCCACTCATCCGTTCGGCCGACTCCAAAGCCTTGTCTATTGCTTCAGCCGGACCAGCTAAATTAGTCACCACACCTTTTCGCATGCCACTATTTGGCGCCTCACCAACGCCAACAATTTTTGGCACGCCGCTCTCTGCGTCAGCATAGCCCACAACACAGCGCACGTTTTTTGTACCAATATCAATTCCTACCACATATCGAGATTGCTCCTGCATGAGCTTCATTATACAGGTTATGGCTATAGTTTGGCAAGCCAATTACCGCGTTGCTCATAAAAAATATTTTTGCTACAATAGCTTCGATGAAAAGCACAAGCGGTTTTACTATCGTTGAGATTATTATGGTGATCTGTATTATTGGTATCGTCTCGGTCATTTCTGTCGTTTCATACTCCAAATTAAGGGAAAACGCTTATGACGCTACAGCCAAGGAAACACTTCATCAAGTTGAAACCGCCTTTAAGGCATATGTCGCTGGTGGTAATAAAGTCCCGCTGAGACATTATAAAAGTACTAGATTTTATGACAGCCCAGGTGGCGGATGGGACGACCTGGGAGTAAAAGCATACAGTGGTGGCGGGATTGGCCTAGCTATGCATAAAGCCAATTACCTACCTAACGACCTATTAAACTCCCTGAAAAACGGACCAAAAAAAGACACCGACCTAAAAAATAATATCGGCTATAAAGAGTGTGGCAAGAATAAAGTTTTTTTCTACATTGAAGTATATAGTGGCGGCATTGAGCAGCGCGAACTAAGAAATAAGATGGATGCACTGAATTGCACCCAAAAAACTGACAATGACTGGCTAGCTGAGCACGGATTAGTCCGTCACGCTGGCGGTTGGGGTGGCGGAGATTTCCGTATTCAGCCACATTATTTGGTTGCTGAAATAGATTTTGATAACGAACCCTTGGATTCAGATTAACAATTAAAGTTTCGTAATAATCTCCGCACCCGTTTCCGTAATCAGTACGGTGTGCTCGAAGTGTGCCCCCAGACTACCGTCCTTCATACTAATCGTCCAACCATCATCCTCAGTAACAATTTTCTCACCACCAAGGCTAGCCATCGGCTCGATAGCGATAGTATCACCAGCGTGCAACACCGGACCAGTACCACGCTGGCCGTAATTTGGAATCTCTGGACTCATGTGCATTTCCAGTCCCACGCCGTGACCAACCAGCTCACGAATGATACCCAGTTTCGCTTTTTTCAGCACCGCCTCAATAGCTGATGAGATATCACCAACTCGTGTACCATCGCCAGAAATTGCATCAATTCCCGCGCACAAACTCTGTTCCGTTGCATGCAGTAAATGTTTTTTAGCACCACGCGGCTCTTCGTCAACCACCATCGTAAAGGCGCTGTCAGTTTTCATGCCGCGGTAGCCAATCACCAAGTCAAAACTCACCACATCGCCCTTCTCGAACACATATTCTGTCGGGAACGAGTGCACTAATTGCTCATTAGTCGACACGCAAATCACCCCTGGGAATTTCACCTCATCCGTCAAATACGTTGCTTCCGCGCCAAAATCCTTGATCCGCCCAGCCACAAACTCATTAACATCCAGCTCGCTCATGCCAGCCGTCACCCGCTGGCGTAGTTCATCATAAATCGTCGCCAACATCCGGCCGCATTCGCGCATATCCTTCATTTGCTGCGGTGTTTTTTCACCAGTGATCAATTGGCTCATTTGGCGCCCTCAACAATTCCGCGACTAGCCAGTTCTTTTTCAATTTCATCATGCACTTGCCCAACTGTACCCACGCCGCTCATATGGATGATTGGAATATTATTGTCATTCAGATAGTCCAAAATTGGATAAATTTCGCCCCGGTAAATACTGAGTCGCTTATCAATTGCCTCTGGCGTGTCATCGACACGACCACGCACTCGCAAACGTTCCAAAATCTCATCTCGTGGCACTTCCAGAACGATCACCAATTTGACGTCCTGACCGTGATGAGACTGAGACTCAATCAGCCACTTCGCCTGCTCCAACTGACGAGGATAACCGTCCAAAATCACACCGTTGATGTCCTTGGCCTTATTTAAAGCCTCGCCCATCAGACCATTGATGATTTCCACCGGCACTAATTCACCAGATTGCATACGATGAATCAATTCACCATCATGCGTATCACGTAGTAGCTGTCCCGCACTCAGCCAGCGCCAACCATGGCGCGCCGCTAAAATCTGCCCCTGCACACTCTTACCAGCACCAGCCGGACCAAAAAAGATAATCATGTTTCCTCCTATTTTGTCAGTTTTTCTTTAACAATTTTTGCGATCAACGTACCGTCAGCAGCGTTGCCAACCTTCTGCTTCACTGCGCCAATAACCTGACCCATCTTTTGCATAGAAACGTCATCCATACTTGCCACAACGTCTTCAACAATCGTCACAACTTCTGCTTCACTCAACTGTTCTGGTAAAAATTCTCGCAAAATCGCTGCTTCTTTTTCTTCAGACTCTGCCAGCTCTATGCGACCATTGCTACGATATAGCTCAGCACTCTCGACACGTTTTTTCACTTCACGAGCCAGAACTTTCTCAACTTCAGCATCGCTCAAGCCCTCGTCACGCTTACCTAGTGACACTTCCTCGTTTAAAATTGCAGCCTTGACATTACGCAGCACATCCCCACGAAAACGATGCCGCCCTAGAAGAGCGGCTTTCATTTCATCAGTGATGCGCGCTTTCAGCGCTGACATTAACGCACTCCCAGGCGCATTTTTGCTGTTTTCTCAGCTCGGCGTTCGCGACGAACGATTGCCTTTTTACGACGCTCGGCCTTTGAAATTGGTTTCTCAAAGCGCATAACGTTTTTGGCGCGAGCCAAAACGCCGCTCTGTAAAACCCTACGGTTGAAACGACGAATGATGTTTTCGTTCGCTTCCTTCTGATCTTTACGTGTTACTTGTACCATACTGCAAACATTATAACAGATAAGAAAGTATTTGCCAACTAGATTATCACTTCACCATCTCTGACGTGATACTTAATACCTCATCATCAGGAGTAAACGTAATAGTATAAATGATCGAATCAGCCCAATATCCAGTACAGTCAGATTTGTATTCTGTAACATGGATCTTGGCAGTATACGTACCATCATTATTTTCGGAAACTTCAACTCCAGCAAAGTCACAAGGAATATTTTCTAGCCAAGCCGAACCGCCAGGAACTTCTCCATTCGCATTACTAGATAAAGACAGTCGAACGCCATTATTTATCTCATCCATTCTACCCTTTAGGGAATTTAAGTTACCAATGACCTCATCTATTATCGCTACCGCCTCAGGATTAGACTTATTATCTAACGTCCATAATCTACGCGCCTGCTCTGGTCCTAAAGAACCCCAACTAGAGGCTATACCCAAACTGTTAGCTAGTTTATTATATTTACCCGCTGCGTCATCGTACTCTTCTTTAAGGTAAGCTAAGGCTTCGCCACCAGACAGCTCCTCTGTGCATGTAAAATTACCACCTTCGGGGAAATCAACCAGTAGCTTTAGCGCTACCTCCCCCAGGCTAGAATCTGTATCTTTCTGATATATAATCTCCCCTCTGCCGCTATTAGGAAACTCCATATTACCAAACCTCCTAAAAAATTCTCCCACCCAAAAATATTAATACACTATAACAATACATCTACTCTACAAGTAATGCAACTATTACACCTAAGCTAAATGCAATAATCGCCCCTCAACAGACCGCATTCCCTGCCATTCATTTACGGTCGGCTGGAACCAAGCAGACACTTCGTCGCCCACTTCACAGAAAAATTCTTCTGGTGCATTAAAAGCCAGCATCTGCAACGCAACGTCATTTTTATCACGCAAGGTCAATTTCACGTGTTGCCCATCCACGCCCATTCTCCTCACATTCAAAACCGTCGCTTCAGTTATTTTCAATATAGGCTCGGCATTACCATTGCCAAACGGCTCCATCTTTGCCAAATTATCAATCAGCTCCTCATTAATTTCCGAAAAATCGTCAATCTCAACATCAGCTCTCGGCAACAAATATAATTCCTGATTTTTTAATTGCAGCGAATCATAAAACTCATTCACCCGCCTACGAAAATCGTCAATTCTCTCAGTTGCCAACGTCACGCCCGCCGCCGCTCCGTGACCACCCCCTTTAATAATAATGTCATCCGCCGCCCGCACGGCATCCGCTGCTGAAAAATCACCAAAACTTCGTGCCGAACCCGTAGCCTCGTCACCACGCTCACCGATTATGAAAACTGGCTTTTTGTACTTCTCAACCAATTTCGACGCCACAATACCAATAACTCCGTGATTCCAATTGCCGCTATTCACCACCAAAACTCGATCATCAGCCATCTTATCCGCCTGCTGGCAAGCTTCGTCAAAAATCTCATCCTGAATACTACGGCGTTTGATATTTAATTCTTCCAATTTTTCACTAGCCTCCAGCGCTTCCAGTCCATCACTCGCCGTCAGCATATCCAGAGCATATTGCGCCGTTTCCAGCCTGCCCGCTGCATTCATTCGCGGACCCAAACCAAACCCCAAATGCCTAGCGTTGACCTGCTCCGGCTCAATACCCGCCACCGCCATCAACGCTTTCAGCCCTGGACGTTGTTGCTTTTTCAGAACCTCCAAGCCCCAGTACACATTCGCCCGATTTTCATCCGCCAGCGTCACGATATCGCACACCGTCCCCAGCGCCACCAAATCGAGCAGCCATTTTTCATAGCCATCAGGCAAACCATCCAGCTCAGTCTGCAGTGCCTGCACCAACTTGAACGCCACGCCCGCACCGCACAAATCGTGGAATGGGTATGTATGACCCGAAAACTTCGGATTAACTGTCGCAATACTCGGTGGCGGAGTCTCAGCGACATTGTGATGATCCGTCACCACCGTATCAATCCCCAGGCTCGACGCATACTCAATCTCCGCGTGGCACAGACTGCCAGTATCCACCGTCACGATCAAATCCGCGCCCATGTCACACACCTTGTCCACCGCACCCATGGTCATGCCGTAACCCTCGACAAACCGATTTGGGATGAAAGCACCAACGTCCTTAAAACCAAACTTACCGAATGCATCCAGCAGCAGTGCCGTGGCGCTCAGCCCATCAATATCATAATCACCATAAATGACGATTTTTTCGCCCTGCTCCCGCGCCTGTTTCAACCGCGCCACTGCCTTCTTCATGTCCGGCAGTAAAAATGGATCATGCTTCACCGCCACATAATCCGGCTGCAAAAAAGCCTGGCGTGCTGCCCGCGTCGTCAGACCGCGCGCTGTCAAAATCCGCTCAAACAGCGTCATTAATCTCTATCAGCCGAACCGTGCCTCGGCCGTGCTGCATGCTGCTGCGA
>ERZ772917.1286-NODE-1286-length-14801-cov-5.146887_pt1 | contig 14801 bp, 17 predicted proteins | sample MGYA00511187_ERZ772917 | MGnify/ENA primary metagenome ERZ772917 (study PRJEB29015, sample SAMEA2737925) | human oral metagenome | biome: human oral; feature: human-associated habitat; material: dental | place: China | collected 2012 ... | reverse complement strand
CAATTAATTATTTAATAAAGTAAATTATCTAATCTAATTTAAGTTATTTAATTAATATTTCTAGTTAAATAAATAAATCAATTTAATTAATATTCTCTAGTTTAGTATTCCTTTAATCTAATATCTTTTATCAATTCCTATACATTAATTCCTATATTCTAAGACGCCGGGTAAAAGCCTAGGCGATATTAATAAATAATGGTCGAAAGACCAATCGCCTAAGGAGGGCAGAAACTATGCGAAAAAAGATTATAATCAAGGTAACAACTTTTGAAACACAAATTATCGCCAAAGAACTAAAACAAAAAGCAGAAAGAGACGAGTTTGATTTATTCGTCATCGAGAGGAACGAAAGCGTCCTCTCAGATAAGGATAGGCGAGATCTTATTATGACAGGTTATATCGGGGGCAGTCAGGTTGTATGTATCAACTACGAGCCTACGCAGGAGGAGGAAGAGGCATTATGCCTCGAGGATCGTATTCCTCTTTTCGATAACGAGGATGAAAGGTTTTCGTTATTAGAGAGGACCTTGTTCCTTGTCAGCAATGAACCTCTCACAAGGTTCCAGCGGTTAGTTGTCGCTGGATCGCGAGGGTATATACCCGCGTTATTAGATACCGGAGAGTTTTATTACCGTAACGAGAAGGAGATGAAGAAACAAATAAAAAATATATTAAAGGGTGAGTGTATCGCCCGAGGGGTAAGCCGCCAGGCGTTGAAAGACGCCGAAGTGGCTGTAAAAAACAAAAAAGTCTTTAACCTCCACGACGGTGGCACACTTACCGTCGTCCGATATTCTCATAAGGATATCGGCCCAGTCATGGATCTGTTGTGGGGTTCTTATGAGGACCTCGTGATCCAAAACATAGAAACAGGGGCGGAGACGGTGTTCACGCCTCGTCAAAGAATAGAGGAGGACTTAAGGCTTCGTTATTGTTATAACGAAACATGGACGACAAAACGTCCCAGTTCTACTAAATGGAAAGTTTTTTGTAAGGAAGGAGGGGCGTTAAAAGCATACGAATGTCTTACGAAAAAAACAAAAAAATAAACACCTGGTTAAAGGGAGTTCGAAAGGGCTCCTTTTTTCTTTTGCTTTATTTTTATCTTTTTATTTTTAGTGATTATCTATTTTACTTGTTGCTTTACATCTCGCTATTGTTCGTTCTTTTAATGAGAATTGTTGTATGGCTTACCTTGAGACATCTTTTTCTCCTTGTTTTAAGTTGTTGTTTCAAACCTAATTCAAGACCTAGAGAAACCGATGTCTCTTTTTGTATGTAGGAGTGTTGCAGTTGAGGGGTGAGGATAGGGGTATTTCGTTTTGTTTGATTTATCTTGGTTTGGTTATATAGTATAGATATGCTAATTAGAGAATCAGAAAAATCAAGAAGAATGTCTTATGGAGAAAAAGAAGACTTTTTCGATGCAGTAATTGGTTCTTTTTACGAAGAAGATGCTCATGGTGATTCTTATATTACTGAGTCAAGAGTAAAACATTATATGAGGATTTCAGAAGATGATTTTAAAGCTGCTAAAAAACAAGCAGCTATTGAACTTATAGCTAAAGATAAAGAGTATAGTGATCATTTTAAGAAGCGTCCTTTTTACACGAATGAAGATAAAAATACTGTTAGCAATAAAGATACTTTATCTTTAGAAGCTTTTACATCCATAGTTAGAAATTTGCCTGAAGATAATTTCTTAACTCGTGAAATTGAAGCTAATTTTAAAGAAGATAAATCTAAATTAATCGAAAGAATTAACAGTAGAGAAGCGTTGGCAGACTCTGAAACGGAGCTCGCTGGTTTTCTGTCTAATAGAGAACTAGGGGGAGTGGCTAGTGAAATGGTCGTAAAAAGCATAAAGGGTGGCATTAACTACGGTCTTTTCGATAAATCCACCTCATTAATAGAAGAAGATATTAGACTCTCGCAAAAAGCTATTTTTGGCGAAAGTGAAAGGTCAATAAATATTAACGATCACTTAAGTACTAAAATGAGTGATGCAAAAAAGATTGCAAATTTAGAGTTGATTCATTTATTGGCAAAAGAAAACGTTAATGATTTAGATACTGCTACGACTTTAGCCGTAGAGCTTGCAAGAGAGAAGAGGATGGAATTAGATAAAAAGGGATTAAAACCAAATCAGACGATAAATCTTGTAAACTCTAAAAAATTAAAAAATCTTTTATGAAAATAAAAGTCAAAATAAAGCCAAATTCTAAAGAAAACGTAGTCGAGAAAATAGAAGATAATAGTTTAGATTATTCATATTTTATAAAAGTAAAAGCTTCGCCAATCGATAATAAAGCAAATCTAGAATTAATAAATGTTTTGTCTAAATATTTTGACCTGCCAAAAAGTAAGATTAGTCTGGTAAAAGGTTTAAGATCTAAAATTAAAACTTTGGTTATAGATAAATAGAATAAGGACCACTTTTGTGGTCCTTATTTTTTTAATAGTTTTTTTACTTTCCTTGCTTTTGTCTAGGCTTGGTTTATTAAACTATCTGGTTGTAGCTTTTGTATTCTGTTTTGTTGTGCTTTGAGGTTTTACGTTAGAACTTTTACCGTTAGTGTAACACTCATATCCAGCAAAGGCTTTTTGAAGTTCTTCATTTTTAAACTCATCACAGTTTAAGGAGTTTTGAGTGTTTTTGTAGAATTTCCATACTTGGTCTGGCCCCTGGTAAAAGATTGCTCTATGTACAGCAATAGCGCTATTAAATGGATTAGACATACCAAGTGCCATATCTGCCACCTGATAACCTACAGTCTGTGATTGCTTAATAGTTGGTGGAAATAGACTTAATGTAGTGCCATCGTCTGGCTTACCTTGTTTAGCTACGTAGGCATCATAAAATGGTTTAAGTTTTTTTGCTTTTTGAGTGTAAAGCTCTGTATCACCGCACCACATACTTAGGTCGTAGTCGTTTTTCTTTTCAATCTTTGTGTAACTAATTCGACAAATAGCTTTTTGGCTATCGTAATAGGTTGAATTTTGCTTAGTATTGGAATCAACGAAGTTCTTTTTTGTAAAGACTAGGTGTTTTTCCATTTCGTTATCTAGTTTTGCAATTAAGTCATATTTATTTGCAGGTAAGACAGTTCTAAAACCATATCCTTTAATTTCTTCGTCGGAAAGATAAACGGCAAAATCAGCATCTTTTACTTTGTAGTCTCGTCTATCTTGAGGTTCGAATTCTTTATAAGCTAGTGTTCCAAGTATAGCTTTAGCTTTGCTAATTACTTCACTAGATGGCAAACGGTTTGATTTATCTACGTTTTCTTCTTTTGTTTGCTTCTTTGTATCTTCTACTTTGGTCTTATTTTCTACTTGAGGTTCTGGACTCTGTGTGGAGTTTTGAATGAAAAAGAAAACACCAATAGTGATTAATGCCAATACAATGATTGTAATAATAAGAGGCAATTTTGATTTCTTTTCTTGTTTAGCAAAAGGATTAGGTGCTATTTTAGGCTCATTAGATCCTAAAGATGGTAGGTTAGGTGTTCCCATGCTTGGAAGGTTTGTAGTATTAGTACTTTTTTGATCACCGGTCTGTTCAGTAGGATTAGTACTTTGACTATCTGTAGTAGTCGTAGTAGTTGGTTCTAATCCCTCGTCTAGGTCTCCATAGTCACTTTCAAAATTATTAGTTGGATTAGAAGTTGGTACGTCTGTTTGGCTTACTTCTTCTTTATTTAGTTGTGGATTGTATGAATTTGTACCTTCTACACTTGGTTTTGGTGTAGAAGAATCGTTTTTCAAATCATCGTTTTGATTTGGATTATATGGGTTATTTGGATTCATTATTATTCTCTCGTTAATTAACTACTTTAATATTAGCAAAAAGCATAAAAATTATTAATTGTTGGAGGAACTTTTAGCTTAAGAAGTATTATAGTGCTCTTTTTATTTAAGATTAATTTTATTTAAAGTATTTATTACTAGTAAAAAACATTTTAATCTTACTGGATTTTTATCTATTGGAAATTCTTCTTTGTCTATAAGATCCAAGAGATTAATAGTGTTAATAGCTTTAATGTTTTTATTTAAGAGATATTGGCAAGCAAGTTCAGCTCCATAAGTGGATATTGCACATAGTGGTCCAGAGTAAGAGATTTGTTGAATGTTTTTTTCTTTATCTAAAGATATATATATTGTGAGATCATCTCCACAAGAGGGGTTTTTAAGATGAGCTTTTAGATCGTAAGAAGAAGGCTTTTCCTTAAACATTGGATTTTTATAATAATCTAAAATTTCTTTACGATATAGTAAGTCTTTATCCATTTTTACTTTTCTAATATTTTTAGAGTTTCTTTATAGCTTTTAATAAATTTATCTATATCACTTAAAGTTGTGTACATTCCAAAGGAGACACGAATAACACCTTCTTGTTTTTTGATGTCATCTAAGAATAGATCACTACAGAGTTTTCCAGCTCGAACGGCAATATTATTTTTGTTTAGAAAATAAGAGACATCGTGAGGATGTGAAGAACTAGTAAGTGAAAAAATGCCAAGTTGTTTAGCTTCTAGACGTTTATTTGGTGTGCTATTAAAGGTTAATAACTCGTTTAAAAGGTTAGCTTGTTTAAGCTTTTCTAGGAAATAATCTACTAATTGTTTGTCGTGATCGTATATCTCTTTTTGGTGCTTTTTTATAAAGGAGAGACTAGCGTTTAATCCGAGAACTCCTTCTAAGTTTGGTGAACCCGGTTCAAAGCGAGAAATGTCCTGTTTTAAAATGTAGGTATATTTATCTTTTAATCCATCTAATATTTGGCTTCCTAATAAAAAAGGCTCTATTTGTTTTTGTTTAGATTCTTCTATATAAAGTGCACCAACTCCAGACGGTCCATATACTTTGTGTGATGAAAATACTAATGCATCTATATTTAGTTTTTTAACATCTATTTTGGTTTTAGATATAGATTGAGATGCATCTAAAATGGTAAAAACATTTTTAAATAAACTTTTAGCTTCGGTAAAAAGTAAACTTGCATTAAAGAGCTTGCCTGTAATGTTTGAAGCGTGAGTTAGACTAATAATTTTTACTTTTTGGTAATCTTTTTGCTTTAGTTTGTTATTTAATTGTTCTTTTAGGTTAATTTCTGGATTAAAGAATAATAGTTTTGCTTTTTTATCTTTAGCTAATTTTTGCCAGATTAATAAGTTGGAATTGTGTTCATAAATGCTAAGTAAAATGATGTCACCTTCCTTTAGAGTGTTCAAAAGTCCATATCCCAGCTGATTAATGCCAATAGTTGCCGAATAATTAAAAATTATCTCATCTTGATTAGCACCGATAAAGCTTGCGATATTTTTTCTAGCATCGTCTAGAAGGTTTGTGTTCTTTTCTGCTAGATCATACGAACCACGAGAAACGTTTGAATAATGGGAATATGTATCTATTACAGCTTCTACAGCCTGATCTAAAATCAAGGTGCTATTAGCACTATCTAAATAAACTAGGGAAGGATCTAATTTTAACTGTTTAAAATTATCTTTCAGCATAATAAATGCCTTTATTTAGACTTATTTTATCTAGATCGATCTTATAACGAGCTTTTAAAATTAATTTATATATCTGATCGTTATTTAATCCTTTAGATCTTAGATAAGTAATCTGTGAATTTTCTAAATAATTAGTACTAAAGGCATGTTTTGCTGACACTTCATTAAAATTGATTTCTAGGATTGGTGTAGCTTCGACGGAGCTCTCTTCTAAAATAAAGGATTCAATTTTAATTTCACTATCACAATCTTTTGCATCATTAGAGATTACAGCTTTAGCTTTTATTTGGCACACTGCTTTTTTAAGAGAAATAACATTAACTTTTAGATAAGATTTTTGGTGATCTTTATTATGGTAGATATCGTAATTCAGGTTAAAATCCTGGTCAGTGATAATTAATATTTCTTTAATAAGTTCTTCATTTGAATTATTAAGAGCCACGTCTTTATTTAGAGTGTTTGATTTTATAGGGATCTTAGTAAACTTTTTCATTAACCAACTGATCCTTCCATACTAAGTTCGATTAAACGATTAAGCTCAACGGCATATTCTAGAGGAATTTGTTTCATGATTGGCTCGATAAAACCATTAACTAGCATTGCTTTAGCTTCTTCTTCTGATACACCACGAGAAGTTAAATAAAATAGTTTAGTTTGAGAGAGTCTACTAATGGAGGCTTCGTGATTTACTTTGGCTTTTTTATTGCTAATAAAATTATCTGGGTAAGTATTAGAGCTAGAGTCTCCATCTAAGATTAAAGCATCGCAAGTAGAATCAATTTTTGCTTTATCTGCATCTTTTTTAACGGCCACTAAGCTTCTAAAGGAAGCTTCTCCGCCGTTCAAACTGACTGATTTGGATATGATTTGGGAAGAAGTATTTTTACCAATGTGAATCATCTTAGCACCGGTATCCTGGATCTGATTTTTGCTAGCAACTGAAAGACTCATGGTTTCACCTTTAGAGTTGTCACCTAATAAAACAATGCTTGGGTATTTCATAGTGATTTTTGATCCAATATTGCCATCTACCCATTCGCCAAAGCCGTTTTCATAGACATGCATTCTTTGGGTTGTAAGGTTATAGACATTGGTAGACCAGTTTTGAATAGTTGTATATCTAACTCTAGCGCCTTTTTTTACAATGATTTCAATAACACCAGCATGTAATGCATCTTCGGTATAAATTGGGGCGGAGCAGCCTTCAATATAATGAACATAGCTATCTTCGTCGGCAATGATTAGAGTTCGTTCGAATTGTCCAAGATTGGCGGTATTAATTCTAAAGTAAGCTTGCAAAGGTTTATCTATTTTGACGCCTTTTGGTATATAAATAAAGCTACCACCACTCCAAAGAGCTGAATTTAAGCTAGCAAATTTATTGTCGTTGATTGGCACAATTTTGCTAAAGTATTCTTTAAATAATTCTGGATGTTCTCTTAGGCCTGTTTCAATATCTGTAAAAATTACGCCCATTTCTTCCCATTCAGTTTTTAGAGTATTATAAATAACCTCCGAATCATACATTGTGCCTGTTCCGGATAGGAAGTTTTTGTCTGCTTCTGGGACACCGATTTTTTCGTAGACGCTACGTAAATCTTCTGGCATTTCATCCCAGCTTGAATATTTACCGACAGGCTTTTCATAGTAATCTAATTTTGAAAAATCAAGTTGATTTAAATCTGGGCCAAATTTCGGCATTGGTTTTTCATTAAAAGCATCTAAAGCTTTAAGGCGAAAGTCTAACATCCATTTAGGTTCTTTTTTTGCTTTAGATACTTTATAAACAATATCTTTTGGTAGCTTAAAATCTTGCATTATAAAGCCTCAAAACCTGTTTTATAGATTTCTTCTAAGATTTGAGGTTTTTGCTTTTTGGAGATATTACCATTTTTAAGAATGTATAAAGCATCGATATCTACTTTAGATAACAAGTCTTTATGGTGACTAATTAAGATAATTGTTTTATTTTTCTTTTTTTCTTCGTTTATGATGTTAGCTAAATTATCTATGCTATCTATGTCTAATCCAGAGTCTGGTTCATCTAAGACTATTACTTCAGGATCTAGAAGTAACATCTGTAAAATTTCAGCCTTCTTCTTTTCACCACCTGAAAAGCCAACATTTAAGTCTCTATAAGGTTTGAAATTTTTAAGACCAACTTTTTTGCTAAGTTCGATAACTTGTTTTCTGAAATTAAATTGATTAACCTTATCTTTTTTAGATCGTCTGTTATTGATAATAAGACGCATAACTTCTAGGAAGCTAACGCCTTCGACCTCTTCAGGGGTTTGAAAAGCTAAAAAGATACCTAAATTAGCTCTATCTTCTGGTGTTAAATCAATTAGATCTACGGCTTTTGCTTTATGTCTTTCGCTTTTAAAAATAATTTCACCAGTACTTTCATAGTCTGGGTGTCCGGCGACTACATAAGATAAGGTACTTTTACCACTGCCATTTGGTCCAACTAAAACAACTAGCTCACCTGCTTTAGCTTCTAGACTTACTTTATTTAGAAGTTTAGTTGTTGAGTTTACTTTAGTGGTTAGATTCTTGATCTTAAGAGACATAATTTAGCTTTCAAAGAAAATTTCAGTTGATATTTGTTCCACCGGTACTTTACATTTTAACAAATCATTATAGATATCTTTAACGAAATTAATATGACCACATAGAATAAAATCGCTAGTAGCATCTAAGGTTTTATTCTTTAGATATCCTTCTAAATTAAAACGTCCTTTAACGAATTTAGAATCTATTTGATTACCTTTATTGTTTTCATTAGTGTTTTCTTTTTCTTTGGTATCTTTTTCTCTTGTAACATGCAAAATTAATTTAAAATTAGGATGTTTTTCTTTCAATTCTTCTAGTTCCTTTAAGAAGCAGATATCTTTAATCGTTTTATTGGTGTATAGAAGCGTAACTTTTCTTTTAGGATTTTTAAAAAGCGTATCGTTAATAATTGAAAATAGTGGAGCAATACCAACTCCAGCACCAACTAGAGTGATGTCTTGATCGTAATCTTCAAAAAGCGATCCATAGCTACTACTTACTAGAAACTTATCACCAGGTTTTAAATCACAGATACGATTAGAGTACTTACCAACTCTCTTTACAGTAATAGATAGATAAGGTAAGCCTGGTCTACAAGATAGGCTATAAGCTTTGCCTTCTGGCGGTAAAAGATCTTTAAAAAGAACAGTAATATATTGTCCAGCATCAAAATTAGGGACACTACCATCTTTTTTAGTGAAATAGATAGTTGAGATATCTTTAGTGTTTTTTATAACTTTAGTTACAATATGTTCTTCCATTAGTGAACCACACATTCTTTTACATATTTTGACATTATTTCTTTAAATCCTTCAAACTCTTCATCACTATAGGTAGTTTTTCTAGAAAAACTAGGACTTACGGTATTACCTGGACGGAATCTTTGTAAAGCAAAACGCTTAGCACCTTTTACTAACTCACCAATCTTTTGAAAATCAGATGGATCGATTTGTTCTTTTACAACAGTTGTTCTAAATTCGTGATCGATACCAGAATCCCTGATAATACTAATAGATTCTAAGATAGTGTCTAAATCTACAGGTCTTGCAGCTAACATTACATATTTATCTAAAGGGCCTTTAACATCCATAGCAACGAAATCAATTAGTTTATCTTCAATTAATTTTTTGAGGATTTTGCTATTAGTACCTTGGGTATCTAGTTTTACTAGATACCCCATTTCCTTAATTGTTTTAATGAAATCATATAGATCAGGTTGCATAGTGGGCTCGCCCCCTGATATCACAATTCCATCTAATTTGCCTTTTCTTGCTTCTAAAAAGTCGAAGATTTCGTCTAGATTCATGCTATTTGCATAACGTTCTGGTAAGACTAATTCAGGGTTGTGGCAGTATCCACAACGCATATTACAACCAATCGTAAATAGTGCTGCGGATACTTTGCCAGGATAATCAATTAGAGAGTTTTTTTGCATGCCTCCAATTAGCATTTAGACCTCTGCTGATTGTTTTAGTTTATCTTTTTCAATCTTGTAATGTTTACGCATGTCAAATTCGGCACGCTTACCGTCGTTCCATTGAGAGATGCTTCTTAGGTAACCAACGATGCGTGAGTAGATTTCACACTCTTCACCACATTTCTCACAAACTGCTTGTTCGCCGTTTAGATAGCCGTGGTTCTTACAAATCGAGAAGCTTGGTGAGAAAGTAAAGTAAGGTAAGCGATAATTCTTACAAATACTTTTTACGGCACTTCTTAAGGCTTTTGCGTCTGGCGCTCTTTCGCCTAGGAAGAGGTGAATAACCGTACCGCCTGTGTATTTGGTCTGTAGCTCGTCCTGAAGATCTAGGAGTTCAAACATATCATCCGTGTAGTTAACTGGAACATGAGTTGAATTGGTGTAGTAAGGCGTTTTAACGTCTTTTCCAATTCCATTAGCGAAAATAGCGTTATTAAACTTAGCACGATCAAGAAGAGCAAGTCTATAAGTTGTTCCTTCTCCTGGTGTTGCTTCTAGGTTGTAGTTATTACCTGTTTCTTGCTGGTAATCAGACAAGGTGTTTCGCATAAAGGTTAGGACTTCTTCAGAGAATTCTTTTCCTTCTTTATCGGCAATACTTTTACCTAATAGATTTTGCATTGCTTCGTTCATACCAATTAGTCCGATGGTAGAGAAGTGGTTAACCCAGTAACGACCTTTACCCTCTTTAACATTTCTTAGGTAGTATTTAGTGTAAGGGTAAAGATTAGCATCGGTTAATCTTTCAAGATGCTTTCTTTTAATCTCAAGACTATCTTTTGCTAGATCCATTAACTCTTTAACTCTATCTAAGAATTCTTGTTTAGTATTGGTCTGAAGCCCAATTCGAGGCATATTAAGTGTTACAACACCGATTGATCCAGTTAATGGGTTGGCGCCAAACAAACCTCCACCACGATATTCTAGCTGTCGGTTGTCTATGCGGAGTCGGCAACACATTGATCTTGCATCACTTGGATCCATGTCAGAATTAATGAAGTTAGAGAAGTAAGGAATACCGTATTTTGCGCTAGCTTCCCAAAGATTATCGATTACTGGATTTTCCCAGTTAAAGTCTTTTGTGATGTTGTATGTTGGAATTGGGAAGGTAAATACACGTCCAGTTGAATCGCCTTCGGTCATGACTTCTAAGAAAGCTTTATTTAAGATATCCATTTCTTTTTGGTAATCAGAGTAAGTTGTATCTTGAGGCTTACCACCAATAATAACAGGAGTATCTTTGTAATAATTAGGAACTGTTAGATCCATTGTGATGTTAGTAAAAGGTGTCTGAAAACCAACGCGAGTTGGAACGTTAACGTTAAAGACGAATTCCTGAAGCGCTTGTTTAACTTCCTCGTATTTTAGCTTGTCGTGTCTAATAAAAGGAGCAAGTAGAGTGTCAAAGTTAGAGAATGCTTGAGCACCAGCAGCTTCTCCTTGAAGGGTGTAAAAGAAGTTTACAATTTGACCTAATGCTGATCTAAAGTGCTTAGCTGGTTTTGATGAAACTTTTCCAGGAACACCAGTGAAGCCTTCTGTTAGAAGATCGACTAGATCCCAACCAACGCAGTAAACAGAAATAAGGTTAAGGTCGTGCATGTGAAGATCACCACTTAAGTGCGCTTCTTTAATGTTTTTAGGATAAATCTTATTAAGCCAGTAAGTTTTCGATACTTCAGAGGCAATATAATTGTTTAGACCTTGTAGAGAGTACGCCATGTTGGAGTTCTCTTTAACTTGCCAGTCTAATTTTTCTAGGTATTTGTCGATAAGGCTGATTTGAGATTTATTTTCAATCTCACGCATCTTCTGGTGCTGATCACGGTAAATAATATAAGCTTTGGCGGTTTTCTTATACTTAGAAAGTATTAAAGTATCTTCTACAGAATCCTGAATTTCCTCCACAGAAATATTGGTTTTCTTTTCGATCTTTTTAAGAACTTTTGCAGTTAATTCTTTAGCGATTTTTTTATCTTTAAATTCGCCAGTAGCTTTAGCTGCTTTTAAGATAGCGTTAGTGATTTTTTCTTGATTAAAATCGACTAATCTTCCATCTCTTTTGGTGACTTTTTTAATCACGATTTCCCCCTAGGCAAGATTAATAATCCTCTTTACTTCTAAAGAGTACAAAAATCTTGAACTTTAAGTTTATTATTTTTGTTTACCGCTGACTGATTTCCCCTTAGTAAATTCAGTCTCGTTGGTGGCAACTATTAAGGTTAAAAAACCATATATAGTGCTTATCTTTTAATCTAGACCCTAAATATAGTAATGTCAATATATTTTATGTTGTAGATTTTGTGTTAGTATTTATATACTGATTATGTATAAAAGAAAAAATAAGGAGGTAAATAAGTGATCGAATTAAATAAAGAAAACTTTGATAAGGAAACTAAAGAAGGTGTTGTCTTAGTAGACATATGGGCACCATGGTGCCCACCATGCCGAGCTATGGGGCCAATTGTTGAAGAACTTAGTGAAGATTTTAAAGACGATGATGTCATTAAAGTAACAAAACTAAATGCCGATGAATATATGAATATTGCATCTAGCTTAGGCGTAACTGGTCTTCCTACGTTTTTACTATATAAAAATGGTGAAGTTATTTCTAAAAAGGTCGGTATGACAACTAAAGACTTTCTAACAGAAATGCTTAATAACGCGAAGAATGCTGAATAAAGACATTAAAGACATTAAAGGCATACTCAAAATTAGCTAAATTAGTTTTTTTGTAAGAGATTATGAGGATAATAAAAAGATAGAGTTTACTCTATCTTTTTACTTTTATTGTTTTTCTTTATTAATTTTTGCTGTTTTGTTTTTTAATTTTACTTTTCTTTTTTTTATTAATTTTTTTCTTCTTGTTTTTCTTATTTTTATTATTCCTATTTTTCTTGGTGATAATAATACTTGCTACTAGTAGATTCATGAGAAGAATATAGGTTGGATATATTAATGAATAGCTCGTAGTTTCTTTGTTGGCTAGTAAGGTAATAGACATTGCGAGTATAGCAAGTGAATAGGTTGGAGCGTATTCAGTATCTGGATAATAATAACTTTTCTTAAGGGTCGGTATAGTGCTAATAAGGTCGGCAAGAATAGCAAAAGAAATAGTAAGGATTGGGTTTTTAGTGATCAGCCAGCATATCAGGCTAATAATAGCTAAGATTCCGCATATTAGATCGGGCAACGTTAATTTGAATAGATGATTTTTTGTAACTGAAGCTGTAATAAACACTAATAAAGGACTAATCCCTAAGGCTAGGGTAACGAGTGAAGCTAATTTAAACCCTTCTGAAAAAGTAGCGGCGAAAAAGGCAATAAAGGGTGATACAGACCAGATCAACCAGCTTACTGCGCTAGGTCTAGTTTTGCCTTTTAAAATAGATTTTATGTAAAGTAATCCGGCAAGAATACGAATACTAGCGGCAATGTATATAAAATATTCAGGAAGCATTAGCTTAATTAATAATTAGATTTGAAACGATATAATCTAAGTCTTTTTCTTTCTTCTCGGTAATAGCACTTTTAAGTTTTAAGTTTTGATCTGAAAAGAGATTTGAATCTACAATATAGATAAAGTCGTGTTTCTTAATGATATATGTAAAGAATATAGACGCTGCGGACACCTCTTTATTTTTAATGATTTCTCTTTTATCTGAATTATTACTTTCAAGAGCTTTAAAATTTGGAGTGGAAATGGAATTAATATTTTGATTAGCCCAGGAAATAAGATCTGATGTATCTTCTGTTGCTTTAGCTTTAAAAATATCGATATTCATATATCCATTGTCTCGATATGGTGTAGGAACGGAAAAATTAAGACCATTTATACAAGTGATTGCCTGTTCTTTAATGAAAGGATAATTGCACTCTTCTTTTTGGCTTTCAATACTTGATTCATCGTAACTTGAAGGTAGTACCAACTTAACAAAATCCTTAGAAGATTTTTCTGATGATTTTTTTGTCTTGTTTTTATTGAAGTTATCGAGAATGGCATTATTGTCATATTTTGAAAAAGGATCGCTTAAACTTTCTTTTTTGTAAATCTTTAAAAAATAAAGTAAAAGAGATATTGAAAGTAGAATAATTAATGTAGCAATTATTTTAGATAGTAAAGTAACGGATTCTTTAGATTTTTTATTTGAAGTAATATCTTTTGTTTCGGTTTTATTCATAATCGATATCCGTATCGTTTAGGTCGTATTCTTCGTTATTGTTGTACTCTTCTTTATTTTGATAGTTCTCTAGATTTTTTTATCTTTTTTGTATTCATAATGGTAATCTTCATTTGAATCATAGCCTTTTGGAAGAGAGTCGTCGTAATTGTTTGGTAAGAAAAATAGAAAAACAATAATTGCTAGCAAAAATAAACAGATAAAAGCAATAATAGTTAATTTATCTGAATTTGAATTCTTCATAGTCTACCTATATCTTACAAGTAATTAATAGGCATTAGCAATAATAAATAAAAGACAATTTAAATTAAGTATGTTTGTCGATTTATGGTGAAAAACGTAGTTATTTAGCTATGAGACAGATGTTTTATATTTTTGCTTCATTTTTCGTATAGTTTCGTATATTATATGAATATGAGCAGGGAAAGAAAACACGAAATAATAGAATTTATCAGGAAATTTCTAGAACTAGAAGGTAAGTTTCCAACTTTAAATGAAATAAAGAATGGAGTTAATCTTAAATCCGTGTCTACCGTTCATCAACACATTAAAGATTTAGTGGAAGTTGGTATATTAGTTAATAACGATGTTGGTGGTTATGAATTGGCTAATTCAAAATCTAAAACTAATGATGTAAAGGTGGTTGGCTATATTGCTGCAGGTTCTCCTATAGAGGCTATTGAAGATGTAAAAACTACGATAACGGTTCCTGATTTGCCATCTGGAGGTGATTTTTATGCACTTCAAGTTAAGGGTGATAGTATGATTGACGAAGGGATTTTTGATGGCGATATTGTAATTATAAAACATCAAACATCGGCCCAAAATGGACAAACCGTTGTAGCTATTGTTGATGATAATAAGGCTACTTTAAAGAAAATTTATAGAGAAGATAATAAAATTCGTTTACAACCGGCTAATCAAACTATGTTACCACTTATTCGCAAGGAGGTTGAAATTAGAGGTGTAGTTTGGTCTGTGCAACGTAATATGAATTCTAATATTGATGATAGTGTTCCAGTAATCACTACAAAAAAATGGCGAACGATCGATTAGATCGGAAGAGCG
>ERZ772917.1282-NODE-1282-length-14854-cov-5.722954_pt1 | contig 14854 bp, 11 predicted proteins | sample MGYA00511187_ERZ772917 | MGnify/ENA primary metagenome ERZ772917 (study PRJEB29015, sample SAMEA2737925) | human oral metagenome | biome: human oral; feature: human-associated habitat; material: dental | place: China | collected 2012 ... | reverse complement strand
CCCGATCCTGTAAGTGGGAGGTGTTGCGATATGAGTTACTACGAGTTCATCCTTGTGCTGATCCTCGTCACTGGCTACATTATTTGCGTTAAAAAGAAATAACCGCCCTGCCTTCCAAACGGGAGCGGTTAAATCCAAAACTGTGAAGAGGGTAGCCGCTTTATCGAGCGGTTCTCTTTTTTCTGCCTTCATTATAGCAGACACATCTGCCGTTTGCAAGTATTACTCTTTCACCTGCAGCGCGCGCATGGCGTTGAGGATGGCGAGGACGGTGACGCCGACATCGGCGAAGATCGCCGCCCAGAGGCCTGCCCAGCCGATGGCGCCGAGCACGAGTACGATCGCTTTGATGCCGATGGCAAAGACGATGTTCTGCCACGCGATGCGCATCGTCTTGCGTGCGATATCGATCGCCACGGCGATCTTCTTCGGCTCGTCGGTCATGAGGACAACGTCCGCCGCCTCGATTGCCGCGTCTGAGCCGAGCGCGCCCATCGCGATGCCGACATCGGCGCGCGCGAGCACGGGGGCGTCGTTGATGCCGTCGCCGACATAGGCGAGGGCCTTTCCTGCCTTTTTCGCTGCGAGGCGGGATTCTACCTGGGTCACCTTATCCTGCGGGAGCAGTTCGGCATAGATCGTGTCGATGCCGAGGCTCCTGCCGACGCTCGTGCCGATCCAGCGCGAGTCACCCGTGAGCATGACGGTTTCGCCGATGCCGCGCTCCTTGAGCGCATGGACTGCGCTTGCCGCGTCCTCCTTGACCTCGTCCGAAACGTGGACAACGCCGGCGAAGCGGCCGTCGACGGCGAGATAGACCGCGCCCGTATGCGGGAGAGAGGGGAGACCGACGACCTTGTTGTCACGGAGGAGGCTGCGCGTGCCGAGCAGGACGATATGGCCATTGATGTGCGCCGAGATGCCGCGGCCGGCCGTTTCCTCCAGCGCATGTACATCCGTATCATCCACTGTATTTCCGCCGGCGGTGAACGCCCGCAGGATGGAGCGGCCGATGGGATGGGTGGAGTAGCGCTCCGCATTTGCCGCGTAGAAGAGAACCTCGCCTGCCTTAAAACCCTCGGCAGGGACGACGCTTGCCACGTGGAAGCTGCCCTTCGTGAGCGTGCCCGTCTTGTCAAAGACGACGGTGTCCGCATTGGCAAGCGCCTCGAGGTAGTTGCCGCCCTTGATGAGGATGCCGGCGCGGCTTGCACCGCCGATGCCGGCAAAGAAGGAGAGCGGCACGGAGATGACGAGCGCGCACGGGCAGGAGATGACGAGGAAGGTCAGGGCGCGGTAAACCCACATGGAAAAGGGATCGCCCGTGACCAGAGGGGGGACGACGGCGAGAATGAGCGCGGCGATGACGACGACAGGGGTATACCAGCGCGCAAAGCGCGTGATGAATGCCTCGGTCGTCGCTTTCTTATCCGTCGCCTCTTCGACGAGGGAGAGAATGCGTTCGACCGTGGATTCCTCGTAGGGGATCGTGACGCGCACCTCGAGCACGCCGGTCTGGTTGATGCATCCGCTGATGATCTCATCGCCCGCATGCGCCTCGCGCGGCATGGATTCGCCGGTCAGTGCAGAGGTGTCGAGCAGGCCGTCGCCCTTCGTGATGATGCCGTCGAGCGGGACGCGCTCGCCCGGGCGAATAACGATCGTCGCGCCGACCTCGACTTCGTCGGGGAATACCTCCTCCTCAGCGCCGCCGCGCAGAACGCGCGCCGTATCGGGGCGGATATCCATGAGCGAGGAGATGGAGCGGCGCGAACGCTGCACCGCATAGCTCTGGAACCACTCGCCGATCTGGTAGAGCAGCATGACGGCGACGCCCTCGGAGTAGTCGCTGAGCGCGAGTGCGCCGACAGTTGCAATCGCCATGAGGAAATTTTCATCAAAGACGCGCCCGTGACGGATGTTCACCGCGGCGCGCCAGAGGATGTCCCAGCCGATCAGCGCGTAGGCTGCGAGGAGGAGAATCATGCCGGGCATGCTCTCCTCGAAGATCATGCCGGGGATAAAGAGCGCCGCCGCACCGCAGATGCGCCAGAGCATGCGCTTTTGCTTTTTCGACATGGCAGATGCTCCTTTTCGTTACGCCTCGAGCACGGCGTCCGGCTCGATGGTCTTGACGATCTTCTTAATCTCCTCGAGCACGGCATCGAACTTGTCGTCGTCTGCGTCGAGCGTCATGCGCTCGCTCAGGAAATTGACGCGCACCTTGTTCACGCCGGGAACCTTCGATGCTGCCTCCTCGATCTCCTGTGCGCAGTGGCCGCAGTCGAGTTCGCGAATTGCAAATGCTTTTTTCATGGGTCTCGTCTCCTTTATATTGAACATTCAAATAACATATGAACAACCATTCATATGTCTGATTATAAAGGGAGATGGAGGAGTTGTCAATAGGAAGCTTTTCATTTTTTTACATGCTGCATTTATGCGGCGGTCCGATCTGGATCGGGCAACAGCCCCTCTAAAACAAGGGGGCGAAGGGGCCCTGGGAGGGGGTGGACGTATGCGCCGAAAAAATAATTTTCCAAAACACCTCTAACCTATTGCATATGAGAGACAAATGTGGTACATTTATTTTCATGATTTTCTTGTTTGCCATGTGCCGGTTGTTCGCTTGCGGATAACGGGGGCGGCGCATGCGCACATTTGGAACGATTAGCCAGCCTTGGTGGGCATACGGCCCGGGACTTGGCAGGGTGATTAGTGTCTGCACAGCGGAATTGTTTCTATATGGATTGTGCATGGACGACCAAATGATCATAAGAAGATCGAGGCTGGTGATATCGCCAGCTTTTCTTTTTGCCCAAAATGCAGTAAAATGAGCACAGGGTGTTATGTGGAACGCAGGATGCGTCGATTATTATAATAAATGAAGTGCATTACACGGAGGTAATGACATGGCGATCTTCGAAGGAATTGGAAAAATCAGCGACTACACGCACCTGCGCAGCCTGCGGCGCGAGATGAAGTACCGCATCAAGACGGGGACGAGTCTCGCGCAGGCGATGGGCACCCCCGTGCAGCCGGGCAGGGCGAAATCAAGCGAACTGCAAAAGACACAGGGAAAAGCCGATGCAAATCGCGAGGCGCAGATCCGTCAGAAACTGCGGCAGGGACAGAAGCTCTCTTCCAAGGACAAGCAGTATCTCAAGGAGAACAACCCCGATCTCTATGAGAAGGTGGAGCGGATCGAGGAGCGGCGCGAGATGCTTGCACGCGCACTGAAGCGTGCGAAGACGAAGGATGAGGCAATGCGCGCCGTAGCGCAGGCAAATATCGCGGTCCTCTCGGAGATGCAAAAGGGCGGCGGTGATATGCCGAGCTTTTCGGGAGCGGGCGGCGGCTCGTCCGAGGGGACGGGATCGTCCGTCATGACGGCGGGCGGTGAGGCTGCAGCGGGCGATGCTCTGGATGCCGACCCGGCGACGAGTAATGCCGCGGGCTCGGCGGGAGCGGCGCAGGATGCGCCCCGCCCCGATGCCGCCGACGGAGAACCCGCGGCAGAGACCGCGGGCGCGGATCATGCTGCCCGGACGAACGGGAAAGAGGAGCGGGAGGGCTTTCAGCCCGGCCCTGCGACGCGCGACGAATACGGCAATCGCCGTGTCCTTTCCTCCCAGGAGATGGCGGACATGCTCCAAAAGGCGCAGCAGTCGGGAAAACTCTCGCCGCTCGACAATGAGAAGGTCTACCTCCTGCGCGCACTTCAGCGCGAGTGGATGGAGTATGCAGGCTCCGAGGCATATAAGAACCTCCCGAACACCGCTCTGGATGCGGCTGAGGAGGAGGAGCGCGGCGTCCGCCGGCGGCCGCGGCAGACGGACGGCGTGCCCGTAAGCCCTGCCGTGCCGAGCGCAGCGGAGGTCTTAGCTGCGGCACAACGTTACTATCATACGGCGCTCGATGGAGAGCGCTTTGCTGCGAAAGGATAATTTCGCTTAGAAAGGGTACACATGTTTACGTTCAAAGGAGACGGTTTTCCGAGTTTTCACGGCATTACGCCGCAGATCCATGAGGAGGCGTTCATCGCACCGCAGGTGTTTCTCTCGGGCGATGTGCGTGTCGGCCAGTACGCGAGTTTCTGGCCCGGCGTTGTTGCGCGCGGTGATGTGAACTACATCTCGGTCGGTGCCTGCTCGAACATCCAGGATCTCACCTGTCTGCATGTGGCAGATGATAACCCGTGCATCATCGGGGACTATGTGACGGTCGGGCACAGCGCATGCGTGCACGGCTGCGAGATCGAGGACCACGTGCTCATCGGCATGGGGGCGATCATCCTCACGGGAGCGAAGATCGGACGCGGTTCGATCATCGGTGCGGGAGCAGTGGTCAAGGAGAACGCTGTGATCCCGCCGAACTCGCTTGTGGCGGGCGTCCCCGGCAAGATCGTACGTGAGAACATCGACCGCATTGCGACGATCCACGCGCAGGCGCTCAAGTACAAATGCGAGTGGGCGATCGAGTATGGCGTCTACCCCGAGATCGGCGGCGAGCGCTTTAACGGCGAGAAGGTCATCTGATGCCGGAGGAGCAGAACCCGACCGCGCAGGCGCACGGGCGGGAGCAGCAGGTGAAGATGGAGATTGTCTCCATGATTCACGGCGGCGAGTCCCCCTACGATGTCATTCATCACGTTGCACAGTGGCTGGAACAGGTCTCCGGCGAGCCGGGCTACGCCCAGTACGTCTAGGATGCGATGCGCGCGGTCTACGGCTGCGCGCTGCAGCACGTGCGCCCGATGGAGGATGAGCTGCGCGATGTGGAGGAGCGTCTCGGACGCATCCGCATCGCCTACGGGAGTCCGGAGTTCACCGAGGAGGAGAAGAAGCGCATCCGCTTTGCGATCGACCTCCACGAGAAGAACATCGCGCGCCTGAAGGAGTGCATCGCACGCGCCAAGGCGAACGGTGAACCGGCAGAGATTGTGAAGAATTGACGGAGGAAATACGCCTCCTTCCTAATATTGTATACCGCATACAAAAGGCTCCATGCTTGCACGCATGGAGCCTTTTGTGATAATATGTTTCTGTTCCGTTGCATGCTGCGGCGGCGTTTTCGACTTTATAGGAGGTAAGAACATGAACATCTCTACCGTAAAGAAAATTCTTTCGGCAGGTGCAGTCCTTGTATTCTCTGCTGCACTCCTCACGGGCTGCGGCGGCGATCAGGCGGCATCGGGGGACAAGAAGTTCCTCAACATCGGCACGGGCGGCACGGCGGGAACCTACTACCCGATCGGCGGAGCGATTGCCGAGGTGCTGAACAAGGAAATTCCGGGCATGAACGCGAGTGCACAGAGCACGGGCGCGTCTGTCGCGAATATCAATATGCTGCGCGACGGGTCGGTTGACCTCGCAACGGTGCAGAATGACATTACCTACTACGCCGTGAACGGCACGGAAATGTTCAAGGATAAGAAGGTCGACGGCCTTCAGGGCATTGCGTCGCTCTATCCTGAGACCTGCCAGTTTGTGACGCTCCAGTCCTCCGGCATCAAGAGCCTCGCAGAGCTCAAGGGCAAGCGCGTCGCAGTCGGCGCTGCGGGTTCGGGCGTTGAGGCAAATGCGCGCCAGATCCTCGAGGCGTACGGCGTGACCTATGACGATATTGACGAGCAGTTCCTCTCGTTCGCCGAGGGAGCGAGTGCGCTGAAGGACGGCAATGTGGATGTTGCGATCCTGACCGCAGGCTACCCGACGGCATCGGTGCAGGACATTGCCTCGCAGAACCCGGTCCGTCTCCTTCCCGTGGATGACAAGGTGGCGGATGCGCTGATTGCAAAGTATCCGTTCTATACGAAGACCGTTGTTCCTGCCGGGACCTATGCGGGCTTTAACGAGGATGTGCCGGGCGTCTCCGTCATGGCGATGCTCGTTGCGGGGCCCTCGGTGAACGCCGATCTCGGGTACAACATCACGAAGGCGATCTTCTCGAACCTCGACCGTCTGCAGGCTGCGCATGCCGTCGGCAAGCAGATCACGAAGGACACGGCAAAGGCGGGCATGTCCCTGCCGATGAATGCGGGTGCGGAGAAGTTCTTTGACGGGAAATGAGAGCCTATGCGATTGCTCTTTGCGCAGCGCTGCTTCTCGTCGCATTTGATATTCTGAGTGCGCCGGCCCTCTTTCTGCGGGCAGACGGAGACACCATCGTACTCGTGCGTCAGATCCGCGGCGAGGCGCCGCTGACGATCCGCTTCATCCACTCGGTGCAGAAAACACCGGTGGAGGAGTTCCTTACGGTGCGCACGGACGGGTGTTTTCACCTGACGGGCACGCGCTACCGTTCGCATGGCGTGGGGCTGCCCTTCCTCGCTGAGGAGGGGGCGTTCCGGCAGGAGGGCGACTGGTTCGTTCTCGATATGGACCGCAGCTATGATGAGCTCAGTCTGCGCACAGGCGTCGGCACGGAGCTCACCGTTGAGGCGGGCGGGCGGGTGCTTCCTCTCTATGAGATGTATCCGCCCGGCACGCGCATCGACCTCGCCGCGGCACCGCTCTACACCTATTTCTTTTGATATTTTGCCGAGGCTGCCGGCAGGCGGCCTCGTATTTCTTTTGTTGGACCTTTTGCGAAATATTTCGCATATCCTAATCAAAATTGAAAGAAAAACGGCGAATCCACATAGATTTTTCACAAAGGATGTGACTGCTTATGACCGATCAGAAGACTGTCCATACGGACGACATTTTGAAAAAATATGACCGGGAATCAAACACGGCCCACTATGCGGGCTGGCCGAAGAAGATTGTTGCGGCCATTGCCATTACATTTTCGCTGTTCCAGCTCTACACGGCGACGTTCGGCGTGCTCGATGCACAGCTGCAGCGCGCGGTGCATCTCGGGTTTGGCCTTGCGCTTGCCTATCTGCTCTATCCGTTCCGGCGTGCATGGACGCGGGACAGCTACTTTCACCCCATCGATGTGATCTTCGCCGTGCTCGGCGCGGCGGCACCCGCCTACATCGTCATTCAGTACCGCGAACTCGTGACGCGCGCAGGATCGGTGACGACACCCGATGTGATCACGGGCGCCATCGGCATCCTGCTCGTCATCGAGGCGGCGCGCCGTGTCGTGGGACTGCCGATGGTGACGGTCGTGCTCGTCTTTCTCGCGTATGCGTTCCTCGGGCCGTATATGCCGGGGGTGCTTGCACACCGCGGGCTCACGATTGAGCAGCTGGTCAGTCATCTGTATTTTACCACGGAGGGAATCTTCGGCATCCCGCTTGGCGTTTCCTCGACGTTCATCTTCCTGTTTATCCTGTTCGGTGCATATCTTGAGAGCACCGGTCTCGGCAAGTTCTTCATCGACCTCGCCAATGCTGTCGCGGGCTGGGCGAGCGGCGGTCCCGCAAAGGTCGCGGTCCTCTCGAGCGGGCTCATGGGGACCGTCTCGGGGAGCTCGGTCGCAAACGTCGTCGGCACGGGTTCTCTGACGATCCCGATGATGAAGAAACTCGGCTACAATGCGAACTTTGCCGGTGCGGTCGAGGCGGCGGCATCCACGGGCGGACAGCTCATGCCGCCGGTCATGGGGGCAGCAGCCTTCCTCATGGCGGAATTTGTCGGCGTGCCGTACATCGAGGTGGTCAAGGCCGCGGCGATCCCGGCGCTCCTCTACTTCACGGGCGTCTGGCTGGGCGTGCACTTTGAGGCAAAGCGCAAGAACCTCAAGGGAATCCCGCGCAATGAGCTGCCGAATCCGCTGACCCTGCTCAAGGAGCGCGGGCATCTCGCGATCCCGCTCATCGTGATCGTCTATCTCCTCGTCTCCGGCTATACGCCCATGCGTGCGGCGCTTGTCGCCATCGTCCTGTCCATTGTCTGCGCGATGCTGCGCAGCTCTACGCGCATGAAGCCGATGGAGATTGTCTACGGCCTCGAGCGCGGGGCAAAGGCGGTGCTCGGCGTGCTCATCGCCTGTGCGGCGGCGGGCATCATCATCGGCGTCGTGACGAAGACCGGCGTCGGTCTGCGCCTTGCCTCGGGGCTGATCGAGCTCGCGGGCGGCATGCTCCTGCCCGCGATGTTCTTCACCATGATCACGGCGATTGTGCTCGGTATGGGCGTGCCGACCACGGCGAACTACGTCATTACCTCGACCATCGCTGCGCCTGCACTCGTGCAGATGGGTGTGCCGCTCCTCGCAGCGCATATGTTTGTGTTCTATTTCGGCATCATCGCGGACGTGACACCGCCCGTTGCGCTCGCTGCCTATGCGGGGGCGGGCATCAGCGGGGGCAATGCGCTGAAGACGGGGGTTCACGCCTCAAAACTCGCGATTGCGGCGTTCATCATCCCGTATATTTTCGTCCTCTCGCCCGTTATCCTGATGGTTGATGCCGAGCCGCTCACCCTTGTGATAGCGACCCTCTCCGCGCTTGCGGGCATGGTTGCCCTCAGCTCCGCGCTCTGCGGCTTCCTCGCCGATCACTGCCGTTCCTATGAGCGGCTCCTCCTTATCGTTGCCGGACTTCTCATGATCAAGCCCGGCGGCACAACCGACATAATCGGCTTTGCCGTTTTTGCCGTGATCATTGCGGTGCAGTACCTGCGCGCAAAGAAGGCAGCATAAAAAACACTGACTCTGACCGCCTGAGCATTTTGCTCGGCGGTCTTTCTTGTATAACGAAAAGGAGGAACCCCCACATCTGCAGGAGTTCCTCCTTTTCGTTCGAATCGGTTTAATTCTTGTCGTTTGGTGTGATGTCGATCGGGGGTGCCTCGATTGCCTGCTGCTCCTCCGGTTTTTTGCGGCGGAGGAAGAAGAACACGGCTCCTCCGATGAGGACGAGGACAACGACGACTGTGGCGATGATCGCCGTCTTGTTCCAGATACGGAATGCGGCTTCGATCTTGGACGACTCGCCCGTGACCAGGGTCTTGCCGAGGTTCCACGTCAGTGTCTTGCCGTTGTTCTCCGTGCGGTCGGCATTTGAACTCTCAGGGACGACGGGGAGGGTCATCTGATAGGTGAACGTGATATTGCTTGCGAACGCACCTGCGCCGCCGCCGTTCTGACTGCCCTCAAACAGCAGGTCGAACTTGTAGTCGCTGTAAAACAGGCTCTTGTTCACCGTAATGCCTGCATTCTTTCCCTCGTTTGCCTTGAAGAAATCATTCTCGGCCAGCTTTTCGATCGACGCATAGTGCTCGGTGATCTCGTAGCCCGCCATATTGTCCTTCGTGACAGGCTCGACCTGCGCCTCGGGATTCTTCGCGAGGGCCGTTGTCTTGCTCTGCTCGACAACCTCGGCAAGCATCGGTACGCTGACGAGCGTGGTCTTGAGATCGGCGCTTCCATCGTCGTTGATGACGACATTCACATCGCCGCTGAAGCAGCCGCTCGTGAGCGCGAGCACGCTAAGCATCGTTGCGGCAAGAAACGTCCGCATGGTGCGTGTGCATTGTTCAAACATAAAATACCTCCCATAATTCCTGTGCTTTAAATCCACTTGTATTTTACATGAGCGAATGGGGTTTTGCAAGCTGGACCATTGACTCAAAGAAGCAGGCGGCTGCGTCTCTGCCGTTTGCATAAGACGTTTTGATTCTTCGAAAGAAAAAGATGAAAATATCTCTTGACATGAAAATTAGGATGTAGTAGTATGTAATGACCTATTGACGTAAGAATGGGGATTTGTGCGCCTTTTTTCGGGAGACTGCGGTCTTTCGGCTCTATTTTAGAAAGGACATGAGAGCAAGGTATTCGGTCTGTTGCCTTGTTCTTTTTGTGTCTTTTCAATCGACATGCACAGATGCCCTGATGATATTCAGCGAAAGGGTGACAGCGTTCATGTTCAATCCTGTGTCGGTCGGCCGTCGCACCCGGTACAGCTACGCGCGTATCAAGGAAGTTATGGAGATGCCGCATCTCCTCGATATCCAGCGCACGAGCTACCAGTGGTTTCTGGAGGTGGGGCTCGCGGAGATCTTCCGCGATATCTCGCCTATTCAGGATTTCTCGGGGAATCTGATCCTTTCGTTTGAATCATTTGCGCTCGGTGAGCCGAAGTACGATCTCGACGAGTGCAAGGAACGCGACGTGACCTATGCCGCGCCCCTGCGCGTGAACGTGCGTCTCGTGAACCGCGAGACGGGCGAGATCAAGGAGCAGGAGGTCTTCATGGGCGATTTCCCGCTCATGACGGATACGGGCACGTTCATCATCAACGGCGCGGAGCGCGTCATCGTCAGCCAGCTCGTCCGATCGCCCGGCACCTACTACGGTGTCGAGATCGATACGTCGGGCAAGGAGCTCTACAACGCGACGATGATCCCGAATCGCGGTGCGTGGATCGAGCTGGAGACGGATGCGAACGACATTGTGTCCGTGCGCATTGACCGCACGCGCAAGATGCCTGTGACCTATCTCGTCCGCGCACTCGGCTACGAGACGGATGCGGAGATCCGCGAGCTCTTCGGTGACGATCCGCGTATCCTTGCGACGATTGAGCGCGACACGGACGAGGTGAAGACGCGCAGCAAGGCGGTCATCGAGATCTACCGACGCCTGCGTCCCGGCGAGCCCGCGAACGAGGACAACGCGCGGCAGCTGCTCGAGACGCTGTTCTTTGACCCGCGCCGCTACGATCTGGCGACGGTCGGACGCTATAAACTGACAAAGAAGCTCGGCTGGCGTCGCCGTCTCTTGGGCAAGGTGCTTGCCCATCCTGTCGTTGACAAGGAAACGGGCGAGATCGTGTTCCCGCAGGGCGAGCAGATCACGCAGGATATGGTGGATGCCGTCAGCGCCGAGCGCGAAATCGAGCTCTTCGGTGAGGGTGAGCTCGTCGCCTTTGACGTGCAGAAAAAAGACGGTGAGATCTACCGCATGCTCTGTGCGCCGACGCGTGACTACCAGTTCCGCACGATCACGCGCGAGGATGTCATGGCGGCGATCAGCTATCTGCTGGGTCTTATGGACGGATTTGGCTATACGGACGACATCGACCACCTCGGCAACCGCCGCGTGCGTGCGGTCGGGGAGCTGCTGCAGAACCAGTTCCGCATCGGTCTCTCGCGCATGGAGCGCGTCGTGCGTGAGCGCATGTCGATCCAGGAGACGGAGAGCATTACGCCGCAGGGGCTCATCAACATCCGCCCCGTTGTGGCGGCGGTAAAGGAGTTCTTTGGCTCCTCGCAGCTCTCGCAGTTTATGGATCAGCACAACCCGCTCTCGGAGCTGACGCATAAGCGCCGCCTCTCGGCACTTGGCCCCGGCGGTCTCTCGCGTGAGCGCGCCGGCTTCGAGGTGCGTGACGTGCACAACTCGCACTATGGGCGCATGTGCCCCGTCGAGTCGCCCGAAGGTCCGAACATCGGTCTGATCGGCTCGCTCGCAAACTATGCGCGCGTGAACCAGTTCGGCTTTATGGAGACTCCGTACCGCCGCGTGGACAAGGAGAACCGTCGCGTGACGGAGGATGTGCGCTACCTGACGGCGGACGAGGAGGACGAGCTCATCATCGCACAGGCGAACGAGCCGCTCGATGAAAACGAGTTCTTCGTCAACGAGCGCGTTACGGCGCGTTTCCACGAGGAGACGGGTCTGCACCACCGCGACCGCGTCGACTATATGGACGTGTCGCCGCGTCAGGTCTTCTCGATCGCGACGGCGATGATCCCGTTCCTCGAGAACGATGACGCGAACCGTGCGCTCATGGGCGCAAATATGCAGCGTCAGGCGGTACCTCTCCTCAAGACGCAAGCACCGCTTGTTGGCACGGGCATGGAGTATAAGGCTGCGTGCGACTCGGGCGTTATGGTGCTCGCGAAGCACAGCGGCGAGGTCACGGAAGTAACGGCGAATGCGATTACTGTCCGCACGGATGAGGGCGCATTTGACAACTATAAATTGCAGAAATTTGTCCGCTCGAACCAGGCGACCTGCATCAATCAGAAGCCGCTGGTCTACGTAGGCGACCGCGTGGCGGAGGGACAGCCCATCGCCGATGGTCCGTCGACGGACAACGGCGAGCTTGCCCTCGGCTACAACATCATCGTTGCCTACATGCCGTGGGAGGGTTACAACTACGAGGACGCAATTCTCCTCAGTGAAAACCTTGTCAAGCGCGACCTCTACACATCGATCCACATCGAGGAGTACGAGTGCGATGCGCGCGACACGAAGCTCGGCCCCGAGGAGATCACGCGCGACATCCCGAACGTCGCGGAGGACGCGCTGAAGGATCTCGACGAGGACGGCATTGTCTCCATCGGCGCCGATGTGCGCCCTGGCGACATCCTCGTCGGCAAGGTCACGCCGAAGGGCGAGACGGAGCTGACGGCGGAGGAGCGGCTTCTCCGCGCGATCTTCGGCGAGAAGGCGCGCGAGGTGCGCGATACCTCGCTGCGCGTGCCGCACGGAGAGGCGGGTAAGATCATCGACGTGAAGATCTTCACGCGTGAGAACAACGACGAACTGCCGCCGGGGGTCAACCGCCTCGTGCGCGTCTACATCGCGCAGAAGCGCAAGATCTCGGTCGGCGACAAGATGTCCGGCCGCCACGGCAACAAGGGTGTCGTCTCGCGCATCATGCGCCAGGAGGACATGCCTTTCCTGCCGGATGGCACACCCGTCGACATCGTGCTGAATCCGCTCGGCGTGCCGTCCCGTATGAACATCGGGCAGGTGCTCGAGACGCATCTCGGCATGGCGTGCCGCGTGCTCGGTCAGCGCATTAAGGAGAACGATCCGACTGTGGAGGGAGACCTCCGCGCGGCGGGCTATAATTTCGATGCAAATGGGATGCCCATCCCCGACGTGGCGGGCATTCACATTGCGACCCCCGTCTTTGACGGAGCAAGCGACGATGACGTGTTCGGCACAATCTGCGCCGCGGGGCTGCCCGATGACGGCAAGACAGTGCTCTATGACGGCCGCACGGGTGAGCCGTTCGAGAATCGCGTCACGGTCGGCTGCGTCTATATGCTGAAGCTGCATCACCTTGTCGATGACAAGATTCACGCGCGCTCCACAGGGCCGTACTCGCTTGTCACGCAGCAGCCGCTCGGCGGCAAGGCGCAGTTCGGCGGACAGCGCTTCGGCGAGATGGAGGTCTGGGCGCTCGAGGCATACGGCGCGGCGTACACACTGCAGGAGATCCTGACGGTGAAGTCCGACGACGTGGTCGGGCGTGTCAAGGCATATGAGTCGATTGTCAAGGGCGACAACATCCCCGAGCCGGGCGTTCCCGAGTCGTTCAAGGTGCTCATCAAGGAACTGCAGGCGATCGGCCTCGACATCAAGGTGCTCAACGAGGACGCGAAGGAAATCGCAATCCGCGACGAGGAGGACGAGGACATCGGGGAGAAGGCACGCTCGCTCGAGCTCGATGTCCAGGGCGTCGATGAGACCGGCGCGGCTCCGTCCCCTGCAGAGGACTCCTACGATGAGGAGGACGGCGCTGAAGAAGGTGTCTCGGACGAGGATCTCATTGCACACATTGATACAGACGAAGAAATTTCGGACGATATGGATACGATTCTGCACGGCGGACTCGATGAGCTCGATGCGTCGAACGAGGATGATCTGGACGTCTGATTATAGGAAGGGAGTGGCATCTGTTGCTGGATGTAAACAATTTTGACTCAATGCGGATTGGACTCGCTTCCCCCGATAAAATTCGTGAGTGGTCGTACGGCGAAGTCAAGAAGCCCGAGACCATCAACTACCGCACGCTCAAACCCGAGCGCGACGGTCTCTTCTGCGAGCGCATCTTCGGACCGACGCGCGACTGGGAGTGCCACTGCGGAAAGTACAAGCGCATCCGCTACAAGGGCGTCGTCTGCGATCGCTGCGGCGTCGAGGTGACGCGTGCAAAGGTGCGCCGCGAGCGCATGGGGCATATTGAACTCGCCGCGCCCGTCTCGCATATCTGGTATTTCAAGGGCATCCCGAGCCGCATGGGCCTCATCCTTGATGTGTCCCCGCGCTCGCTCGAGAAAGTCCTCTATTTCGCTTACTATATCGTTGTTGATCCGGGCGAGACCGACCTCAAGAAGAAGGACCTGCTCTCCGAGCGCGAGTATCACGATGCGCTCGAAAAGTACGGCAATACCTTCCGCGTCGGCATGGGCGCCGAGGCGATCAAGGAGCTCCTGGAGGAGCTCGATCTCGAGCAGATGAGCGAGCAGCTGCGCAGCGATGTTCGGACGACATCCGGGCAAAAGAGAGTGCGCGCGATCCGTCGGCTTGAGGTGGTCGAGGCGTTCCGGAAATCCGGCAACCGCCCCGCATGGATGATTATGGATGTCGTGCCGGTCATTCCGCCCGATCTGCGCCCGATGGTACAGCTCGACGGCGGCCGCTTTGCGACCTCCGATCTCAACGATCTCTACCGCCGCGTCATCAACCGCAACAACCGCCTGCGCCGCCTGCTCGATCTCGGTGCGCCCGACATTATCGTGCGCAACGAGAAGCGCATGCTGCAGGAGGCAGTGGATGCGCTGATCGACAACGGCCGTCGCGGCCGCCCGGTCACGGGCCCCGGCAACCGCGCACTGAAATCCCTCTCGGATATGCTCAAGGGCAAGCAGGGGCGCTTCCGCCAGAATCTGCTCGGCAAGCGCGTGGACTACTCGGGACGCTCCGTTATCGTTGTCGGCCCGGAGCTGAAGCTCCATCAGTGCGGCCTGCCGAAGGAGATGGCGCTCGAGCTCTTCAAGCCGTTCGTCATGAAGAAACTGCAGGCGGACGGCGCCGCGCACAACATCAAATCGGCAAAGCGCATGGTCGAGCGCGCGCGTCCCGAGGTCTGGGACGTGCTCGAAGATGTCATCAAGGAGCACCCCGTGCTCCTCAACCGCGCGCCGACGCTGCACCGCCTCGG
>ERZ772917.1281-NODE-1281-length-14926-cov-9.978145_pt1 | contig 14926 bp, 8 predicted proteins | sample MGYA00511187_ERZ772917 | MGnify/ENA primary metagenome ERZ772917 (study PRJEB29015, sample SAMEA2737925) | human oral metagenome | biome: human oral; feature: human-associated habitat; material: dental | place: China | collected 2012 ... | reverse complement strand
AGAACGTGCGCGACTGGATCCACGTCCTGGACCACAACGACGCCGTGTGGGACATTATCGAGCGGGGCCGCATCGGCGAGACCTATCTCATCGGGGCCGACGGCGAGAAGACCAACAAGGAGGTCGTCGAGCTCATCCTGGAGCTCATGGGCCGCGAGCCGGACGACTACGAGCACGTGGCCGACCGCCCCGGCCACGACATGCGCTACGCCATCGACAGCTCCAAGCTGGTCCAGGAGCTCGGCTGGGCGCCCCGGTACACCGACTTCCGCTCGGGCCTGCAGGCCACCATCGACTGGTACCGGGACAACGAGGCCTGGTGGCGCCCCCTCAAGGCCGAGGTCGAGGCCGCCTACGCCGCCCGGGGGCAGTGAAGGGCCCCGCGAAGGGCCCAGCTGTCACTCCGGCTCCTCAATGCCCATGGCCTGCTCGATGCGCGAGGCGAGCTCGGGCGCCATGGTGCGCGAGTAGGTGGCCGATACGTGGTTGTCGTCCATGTAGACGAACACGTCGCCGATGATCGTGCCGCACACGTCGTCGGGGCACAGCATGTCGCTGGCGTCGATCTGGTGGAAGAGCGGAATCTCCTCTAGGAACTTCGCCGGGTCCTCGGCGGCCATGACGTCCTCCTTCGGGAAGACGCAGCCGCCGACCATCGTCTCGGGACCGACCGTGCTGGCGCACTCGTACAGGCTCTCCTCCGAGCGCGGGTTGTCGCGGAAGCCGACGACGGTGATGCCCTCGCTGGTGAGTCGCTCCACAAGCCTCTTGATCCCGGGCCGCAGCAGCTCCAGGGACGAGTCCTCGGACGTCTCCGTGGTCTGGAGCACGACAACATCGGGGGGATCGTCCTCCATCTGCTCCAGGACGGCGCTGTTGCGGTCCCGGCAGCTGCCCTTGTAGTACTCGGGCAGGCCGAAGGAGCAGGCACCCTTGAGGTAGGCCGTGATGTCCCAGTCCTTGGTGTCGTGCAGCAGGCGCAGGGTGGGGATGGCGTTCTGGGCCGCGTGCGAGTCCCCGACGACGACGGCCCTGACCGCGTCGTCGGAGGACGACGGCAGGCGCCGGCACGAGGAGTTCTCGCTCTCGACGCGCGCGGCCACGGCCTCGCCGCACTTGGTGGTCGACAGGGACACCCACTCGGCGGTCACGGCCAGCGGCCCGGGGACCGGGGGCTTCGTCCACTCGCTCGCCTGGCCCTTGCCGAGCGCGAGCGCGCCCGGGTGGTCGGGGTCGACGCCGACCTGAACCTGCTGGGAGATCTCCTGCTGGCGCTGGTAGGCGATCGCGCCCCCGGCCACGCCCAGGGGAAGTCCCCCCACCACCAGGCTCGTGACCACCATGGCGGCCTGGATGCGCAGCCTGCGTCCCGAGCGCGGAAAGACCTGGGCGGGGCGGTCCACGCCCCACGTCATGATGGTGGCGGCCACCAGCGCGATGGCGATGAGAGTGGCGCCGGTGCGCAGGTCGAAGGTCTCCTGGTCCGTCGCCGTCAGGTACAGGACGAACAGCGGCCAGTGCAACAGGTAGACGGCGTAGGACCGGTCGCCGAGGGCGACCAGCGGGCGCCACGACAGAAGGCGCGAGACCGTGCCCACCCTGGGCCTGGTGTCGCACAGGAGAATGGCCGCGACCGCCGTCATGGGCACCGCCGCCATGGGACCGGGGTAGGTGCCGATGCTCACCAGGCAGAAGAGCACGAGGGTGCCCAGGCCGAGCCACGACACCAGCCACCGCGCCCAGGCGCTGCGCGGCCGCAGCCACGGCGCCGCCGCGGCGATCGCGGAGCCCAGGGCGAACTCCCAGATGCGGGCCCGGGTGTCGAAGTAGACCGAGCCGTTGGCGGGCGCCGACGTGACCAGCCACGTCAGGGAGGTCGCCGCCAGCACGGCGAACGCCACCGCCACGACGCGACGGACCGGCAGGCGCACGAGCGAGGCGAATCCCGCGCACACGGCCATGAGAACCGGCCACAGCAGGAATACCTGCCCCTGCATCGACATGGACCACAGGTGCTGCAGGGGCGAGGAGACGGCGTGGTTGTCGGCGAAGTAGTCGGCGCTGACGGCGGCCAGCCGCCAGTTCTGCCAGTAGGTCACCGAGGCTGCCCCCTGCACCAGCACCTCGATCCACCGGTTGCGGGGCAGGATGAGCAGCGAGGCCGCGACGGTGATCAGGACGGTGACGACCAGCGGCGGCATGAGCCGCTTGAACGTGTGCAGCCAGCGCTCGACGAACCAGGGGGTGCGACCGTCCTCGGCGCGGCGCACGAAGGCGCCCGTCATGAGGTAGGCCGAGATCATGATGAAGGCGTCCACGCCGATCGGCGAGCCGATCCGCCAGGCGTGGAAGCCGAGCACCTGGATCATGCACACGGCCCGCAGCCCCTGAATGTCGAGGCGCCGGCCGGGCTTGGCGGGCGGTCGCCGGACGGCCCTTCTCCAGATCCTGGCGGGGATACTTCTGCGGACCGCGTCGGGCTGCGGGTCCTCGCCCGTTCCGGTCTCCTGCGGCTTGGGGCGCCGCACCATGACGGCGCTCATGATCCTCCGTTCCCGCCTGTGGAAGGGCCGTTATGCGGTGGGGCATCAACGGCGGACATCACTCTCACTCCCCGCGCATGCGGCGCACGACGTCCTTGGAGGGGCCGTCAGCGACCTTGACGCCCTTCTCCAGCAGGACCCCGCGCTCGCACAGGTCGGAGACCATGTTGAGGTCGTGGCTGACGATGACCAGCGTCTTGCCCTGGTCGGACAGCCCGCGGATCTCGTCCAGGCACTTGCGCTGGAAGGGCTCGTCCCCCACCGCGAGGATCTCGTCGATGAGGAAGACCTCCGGGTCGGAGTGCACGGCCACGGCGAAGGCGAGCCGCAGGAACATGCCCGAGGAGTAGAACTTGACCTCGGTGTCCATGAAGTCCGGGATCTCCGAGAAGTCCACGATCGAGTCGTAGGCGTCCTCGATCTGCTTCTTGGTCATGCCCAGGATCGCGCCGTTGAGGAAGACGTTCTCGCGGCCGGTCAGGTCGGGGTGGAACCCGGCCCCGACCTCGATGAGGCCGGCGACCCGCCCGCGGGTGCGGACCCGGCCGCCGTCGGGGCGCAGCACCCCGGAGATGAGCTTGAGCAGGGTGGACTTGCCCGAGCCGTTGAAGCCCAGCAGCGCCACGGTCTCGCCCTGGTGGACGTCGAAGGTGACGCCGTCCAGGGCCTTGAAGGTGTTGATGCCCAGGTCCTGCCTGCGCACGGCGGCGACGACGAGCTCCTTGAGCGAGCGGCGGTGCCGCAGGGTGAACTCCTTGGTCACCCCGGCTATCTCAATGCGTGTGTCCATCACAGCTCCTGCGCGAACTTGCCCTCAGTGCGCTTGAACGCGAGCTGCCCCAGGCCCAGGACGATGAGCGAGCCGACCAGGCCGATGAGGGTGAGCACGAGGAAGGAGCCGATCTCGGGGACGGACTGGCCCGTGGCGGTGGACCAGAACCCGTAGTGGAACAGCTCGACGGCCACGGTCACCGGGTTCGCCTGGTAGACGTGCCATATCCATTCCGGGACGGCGCCCTTGACCATCTCGGCTGAGTACAGGACCGGCGAGACCCAGGTGGCGATCATGAGGATGAGGTCGACCAGGTTCTCCGAGTCCCGGAAGAAGACGTTGAGGCAGCCGAAGATGAGCCCCAGGCCCAGCGCCGCGAAGGTGACGATGAGGAACCCGGCCAGGACGGCCGCCAGCCCCAGGACCGTCGGCCTCCAGCCGTAGTAGAGGGATCCCGCCAGCAGCACGACCAGCTGCGGGACGAAGTGCACGACGGCCACGTAGGCGCTCGCCACCGGGAACATCTCGCGCGGCAGGAAGATCTTCTTGATCAGGGCCGCGTTCCAGATGAGCGTGCGCGTGGCATTGCCCATCACCTCCGAGAAGTAGGTGATGACGACCATCCCGGAGAACAGGTAGATCGGGTAGCCGTACAACCTGCCGCTCAGACCGAGGAAGATCCCCATCGCCAGGAGGTAGACGACGAACTGGACGGCCGGCTTGATATAGGACCAGGCCATGCCCAGCACGGAGCCGTGGTAGCGGATCCGCAGCTCCTTCTTGACGATCAGCGACAGCAGGTAGCGCTGGCGGAAGACGTCGAGCAGACCCTTGGAGTGGCCGGGGACGATGAGCTCATCGTCTCCGACCGCAACAGCCTGAGTCACCGGGACTCCTCCGTGGCCGCGACCTCGGCGCCGGAGGCCTCACCCCCGGCGATGCCGAAGGTCCGGGCCCACGCCTCGGGGCTGACGACCTCGCCGACGCTCGCCTGGTACTCGGCGTGAAGCTCCTCCCACTCCCGGCGCAGGCGCCGGTGCAGGACGACCGAGCGCGCCAACAGCTGGCGGAAACGACCGGTGTCGCGGTGGTACCAGGAGGCGCCCGAGCCGTCGGAGTTGGACACGATCGCGGAGTCGAACTGGGAGAGCATCCACCAGCGGGCCTGGGACCACGGCACACGCGCCTCGGGGTGCTCCAGGGACATCGCCTTGACCGGCAGGACCTGCTTGACGGAGCCCTTGGCGGCCATGGCGATGCGGCCCACGATGGTCTTGGGGTAGCCGAGGTACTCGCCCCTGCGGGGCAGCTTCTCGCGGCGCACCTCGGGGAAGGCGTCGGGGTCGGTCTCCACCACCGCGTCGTCGAACTCCGAGCGCAGGGCGCGCACCCTGGGCACCACCGTGGAGATCCCCGCCTGGAGGTGCCCGGGGCCGGTGAGGATGTCCTCGATGGCCCTCAGGCGCAGCTCGACCACCGAGTACTGGGAGGACAGCAGGTGCTTGATCTGGCCCTGCATGGACTCGGTGACGACGCGCCCGCCGTGCTTGTACTGGGAGTGGATGAGGGCCGCCACCAACCGGTTGCGCTCGTGGAAGTAGGCCTGCCAGTCCAGCGAGTCGTCCTTGTCCGTCCACGGCACGTGCCACACGGCGGCGCCGGGCAGGGACACCGTGGGCACTCCGGCGCCCCGGGCGCGCAGACCGTACTCCGAGTCGTCCCACTTGATGAAGAAGGGCAGGCTCAGGCCGATCCGCCGGATCACGGAGGTCGGGATGAGGCACATCCACCAGCCGTTGTAGTCGGCGTCGGCGCGCTGGTGCAGCCAGGCCGTGGTGCGCAGCGGGGCGATGGCCAGGTCGTGGTCCGGCCGGGTGCCCTTGACCGCCCTCCACCAGAACCGCCACGGCTGGACCTGCTCGGCGTAGGCGTGCAGCGAGGTGCGCTCGTACATGGAGAACATGTGCCCGCCCACGATCGTGGGCACGCGGGACAGGTCCGCGAAGGCGACGGCCCGCACAATGCCCTCGGGGTCGACGCGCACGTCGTCGTCGAGCAGGAGGACGTAGTCGGCACCGCCCTCCATGGCCTCGTACATGCCGCGCGAGAATCCTCCGGAGCCGCCGAGGTTGGGCTGGTCGATCATGCGCAGGCTCTTGCCCAGGGACTTGCGGGCGGCCGGGAAGCGGTCGTCGTCGACGACCTTCTTGTTGCCCTGGTCGACGACGACGACCTCGTTGAGCACCTCCGGGAGGGTGTCGGAGGCGCCCAGCTGGCCGAGCACGGTGGCGCAGTCGGTGGGGCGGTTGAAGGTGGTGATGCCGATCGTCGCCCTGCCCCGGGGAGTCTCGGCGGGCACCCGCGCCTCCCACCGGGCGGCCTCGACGACGGCGTCCTCGGAGTCGGCCGCGACGTCGAACCAGTACCAGCCGCCGTCGCCGAAGGTGTTGAGCGGGAGCTCGAAGACCAGCTCGGCGGACTCGGTGGCGATGCGGGCGGAGTCGACGCGGTGCGAGGCGCCGCGGGCATTGGACTTGTAGACGATCACGGAGCCCGAGCCGGAGACGGTCACCCGCAGGGTCACCCGCTCCACGATCGTCCAGCGCCGCCAGTAGGCGGCGGGGAACGCGTTGAAGTAGGTGCCGAAGGAGGAGCGGCTCTGAGCCGGGACCCGGTAGCTGTAGCGCGAGACGATCTGGCCGGGGCTCTGGTGGGTGGTCTCGGCGATGCCGATCTGGGCGGTCTCGTCGTCGCGGTCCTCCTTGGTGACGGGGGCCACGGCGATGATCTCGCCCTCGGCGTACAGCGGCAGGATGTCGGAGTCGCCGTCGGCGGGCAGGACGAACCTCTGCAGGACGCGCGTGGTGGTGCTCATGCCTCGATCCCCTCTCCGTTCAGAGCGGCGCCGTCCCGGAAGTGCGGGGCGATCCTGTTGTCGAACACCGACAGGGCCGAGCCGATGGCCATGTGCATGTCCAGGTACTTGTAGGTGCCCAGGCGGCCGCCGAAGACGACGCCCTGCTCCCCCGCGGCGAGCTCGCGGTAGGCCAGCAGCTTCTCGCGGTCCTCCGGGGTGTTGACCGGGTAGTAGGGCTCGTCGCCCTCCTCGGCGAAGCGCGAGTACTCCTTCATAATGACGGTCTTGTCCGCCGGGTAGTCGCGCTCGGGGTGGAAGTGGCGCGGCTCGATAATGCGGGTGTACTCGCGGTCGGCGTCCGGGTAGTTCATGACGCTCGTGCCCTGGAAGTCGCCGGTGTCGGGGTACTCGGTGGCCAGGTCGATGGTGCGCCAGCTCAGCGCGCCCGCCGAGTAGTCGAAGTACCGGTCCAGGGGCCCGGTGTAGACGATCGGCACCCTCCCCCTGAGCGCGGTCTTGTTGTAGGGCTGGGACTCGTCGAAGAAGTCGACGCCGAGGGCGACCTCGATGCCGGGGTGGTCGACCATCTTCTCCAGCCACGCGGTGTAGCCGTTGGTCGGCAGGCCCTCGTGGGTGTCGTTGAAGTAGCGGTTGTCGTAGGTGTAGCGCACGGGCAGGCGCGAGATGATCGAGGCGGGCAGGTCCTTGGGGTCGGTCTGCCACTGCTTGCCGGTGTAGTCTTTGATGAAGGCCTCGTACAGCGGGCGCCCGATGAGGCTGATGCCCTTGTCGTTGAGGTTCTCCGGGTCCTTGCCCGCCAGCTCGCCGGCCTGCTCGGCGACCAGGGCGCGGGCCTCGTCCGGGGAGTATGCGGCGGAGAAGAACTGGTTGATCGTGCCCAGGTTGATCGGCATGGGGTACACCACGCCGTCGTGGGTCGTGTAGACGTGGTGCACGTAGGGGGTGAAGGACGTGAAGCGGTTCACGTACTCCCACACGCGCTCGTTGGACGTGTGGAACAGGTGGGCGCCGTACTTGTGGATCTCGATGCCGGTGCGCGGGTCGGGCTCGGAGTAGGCGTTGCCACCGATGTGGTCGCGCTTGTCGATGACGAGCACCTTGAGGCCCAGCTCGTTGGCGCATCGCTCCGCGATCGTCAGGCCGAACAGGCCCGAACCGACGATGACGATGTCGTGGTTCACCGTGATTGTCCCTCCGTAGGCAGTAGCCCGATGGTAGCCGATCGGGCACCGGCGCCCACGCGATCGGTCCAATCTCACCATCTGCTCCGGCGACAGTCCGCCCGACGCCGCCCGCCCCCGCCGCCGGCTCCCGCGCGGGTCCCGATACCGGCGGCCTGATAGCGTGATTGCTCGTGTGGCTCTCTCTTGTCCCCCTGGTCCTGACGGCCTCAGTCCTCCTGCTCGCGCCGGGTCTGCTCATCACCGCCGTGGCGGGTCTCCCACCGCGCACCGCGGTGTCTCTGGCGCCGGCCGCGTCCATCGGAGTCATCGCCGGGGCCGGCGTGATCGCGCCGCTGGTCTCCGTGCCCTGGGGCGCGGGCCTCGTCGTCGCCCTCACCGGGGCCCTGGTGCTGGCCGCCGCCGTGGCGCGCCTGCTCGCGGCTCGGCTGCGGGCACGCGCCGGGACCGACCGGCCGCGGGCCCAGCGCCCCGCGCTCGCCGACGTCCTGGTCCACATCGTCCTCCTGGGTGTCGCGGCCCTGATCACGGCCTGGCTCGTGGCGCGCGAGCTCAACACGCCCGACGCGATCTCGCAGACCTTCGACGCCGTGTTCCACCTCAATGCCGTGGAGTGGGTCCTGCGAACCGGCAACGCCTCCTCCGTCAAGTGCTACCTGGAGTCCCCCGAGGGAGGCGTCTACCCCATGGGGTGGCACACGCTGGTCGCGCTCACCCTGAAGCTCACGGGCTCCACCAGCATCCCGCTGGCGACCAACGCCGCCGCCGTCGCCGTGTCGGCCCTCGCGTGGGCGGGCGGCTGCCTGGCCCTGACCAGCAGGCTCCTGGGCCGGCGTCGGCTCGCCATGGTGGTCACGGCCTTCCTGTGCGCCGCGTCATCGGCCTTCCCCCTGCTGCTGCTCAGCTTCGGCGTGCTCTACCCCAACTTTCTCGCGGTGTCCCTGCTGCCGGGAATGATCGCCGCCCTGATGGACCTCTTCCCCGCCCACGACGAGCCCCCGGCGCCCCCGCTCCTCATTCCCGCGCTCGTCCTCGCCGTCGGCGGCCTGGGCATGGCTCAGCCCAACGTCATCGTGACCTTCCTCCTCGCACTGAGCATCCTCCTGGCGGTGTGGGTCGTGCGGGCCGTCAGCGACGCCAGGCACGGCGGCCCCGCCCGCCGGGTCCGCGGCCGCGTCATCACCTGCATCGCCCTGGCCCCCGTCATCATCGGGCTCTGGGTCGCGCTGCGGCCCCCGCAGGAGGCTGCTTCATGGGGGCCCAACGCCGTCACGAGCGCTGTCGTCGGGGAGGTCATCACCTCGACGCCCCAGGCCCAGCCCATCGTCTGGATCATGGCGATCCCCGCGATCATCGGCGCGGTCGCCGCGTGGAGACGACGGCGGCTGCGGTGGTTCGTCGTATTCCACGCGGTCAACTGCGCCCTCTACATCATCTCCAAGACCATGCCCATGGAGGGGGCGACGAAGGACCTGCGCTACTGGCTGGTGGGCACCTGGTACTCGGACACCTACAGGCTCGCCGGCCTCTTCCCGCTGACGGCGACCCCGCTGGCGGCGCTGGGCGCCTGCGTCATCGCCGACCGGGTGGCGCAGCGGTGCCCCGCCCTGCGGCTCCGGGAGGCGGGCGGCGGTCGTCGGCGGGTGGCCTACGGGGCTCTCGTGGCCGCCCTCGTCCTCTTCGGCCCCGCCAACTGGGCGCCCTCCCAGGCCATCCGCAAGCTCGAGACGCCGTACATCATGAACGCGGGCTCCCCGCTGCTCACGTCCGACGAGCTGGCGCTCATCAAGAGGCTTCCGCGCCTCGTGGGCGAGGACGAGGTCGTCGCGGTGGACCCGCGCAGCGGAGCCGCGCTGGCCTATGCCCTGGCCGGGACCGACACCACGGTCAAGCACATGTTCTACCACGACACTGAGGACCTGGAGACTGTCAACTCAAGGCTCCGCTTCGCCGCGACCGATCCGCGGGTGTGCGACGCCCTGAACAACCTCGGAGTCCGCTACGTCCTCTACTTCCCGGGAAAGGTAGTCAGCTCCCGGGGCGGTTTCGAGGGATTCACGAGCCTGTCGGCCGTAGACGGTTTCACACCCGTCTCCAGGCAGGGACGAGCGGCTCTCTACCGCGTCACTGCGTGCGAGTAGGAGCGACACGGCCGGCCTAGCAACCGTGTCCTTGGTGCGGGCGTAAACTCCGCACTCGTGTGGTCCTCACTCATCCCGGTTTTCCTGGCAGCCGCCGTGCTGCTTTTCGTTCCCGGCGCTCTTGTCGGCGCCGCAGCGGGACTGCGAGCCTCTCTCGTGGTCGCTATGGCGCCGGCGATCTCCATCGCCATCATCGCCGGAACCGGCGTGGTGGCGCCCGTGGTGGGACTGGCCTGGGGCCCGGTGCCGATCGCGGCGGTCACTGCGCTGACGGCCCTGGTCCTCCTGGCGGCCAGGCTCTGGATCGCCAGGCGACGCCCCGGGCGCCGGGCGGTGGGCGCCCGCCGGCGTTCTGAGCCCGTCACCGCCGCCGCCTGGTGCGTAGCGTGGCCGCTGTCGGCCGCCGTGACCGGGTACACCGTGGGCCGCATCCTCAACACCCCCGACGCCATCTCCCAGACCTACGACGCGGTCTTCCACCTCAATGCCGTGGAGTGGATCCTCAAGACGGGCAACGCCTCCTCGCTCCGCCTGTTCCTGGAGGCCCCCCAGGGGAGCGTCTACCCGCTCGGCTGGCACACTCTGGTCGCAGCGGCTATGAGGCTGTGCGGCGCGACGGACGTCCCCGCGGCGACCAACGCGACGGCGCTGGCGGTGTCGGGCCTGGTGTGGACCTCCGGCTGCCTGGCGCTGACGCACATCCTCCTGCGCGGGCGCCCCCTGGCCCTGCTCGTCGCCGCGGTCATGGCCGGCAGCTTCAGCGCCTTCCCCATCCTCCTGCTGAACTGGGGCGTGCTCTACCCCAACTTCCTGTCCGTCGCCCTGCTCCCCGCGCTCCTGGCCGCCGCACGCGAGCTGGTGCCCACCGCCGGGGCTCACGCCGGGAGCGGACCGACCGGGCTCCTCCTGCCCGCGGGGGCTCTCGGCGTCGGTGGCCTTGGACTGACCCAGCCCAACACCGCCGCCACGCTCCTGCTCGCCCTCGTCATCCTGGCCGTCGCGAGAGCGGTCACCACCGTGCGCACGCCGCCCGCCGAGCGCCCCGCGGGCGCGCTGCGCCGGCAGGCGCTCGTCTCCGGCGGCCTGACGGCCGCCCTGGTCCTCACCTGGATCCTCATGCGGCCGCCCCGTTCCGCGGGAGAGCTCTGGGGGGCGAACTATGCGGCGAGCAGCTCCATCGGCGAGGCCATCACCTCCATGCCCGCACCGCTCTGGATGATCTGGGTCCCGGCGGTGCTGGCCTTCATCGGCTTCGTGGCTGCTCTGCGAACCGACGGCTACAGGTGGCTGGCCGCGCTCCACGCCACCACGGGCGCCCTCTACGTTGTCGCGCGATCCACCCAGGACGCCGACCTGCGCTTCTTCATGGTGGGCATCTGGTACAACGACTCAAACCGCCTGGCGGCCCTGCTCCCGGTCACCGCCGTCCCCCTGGCGGCACTGGGCATGCTCGTCGTCACGCGATGGGCGCGCGCCCTGGCCGCGCGGCTCTCCGCCGCGCAGTGGGCGCGCGGGGCGCGCGAGCGGCTCGCAGCCGCCGGCGAGCGCGTCCGTATCCTGTCGTGGTGGAGGTGGGTCGCCTACCCGGCGGTAGTCACCGCTCTCGTGCTGACCGGGCCCCTGTCGACCGCGATGTCGAACACGGTGTGGCTGCTCGAGCAGACCTACTTGTTCTCACCGGGTTCTCCCTCGATCACCCCCGATGAGCGGGCCCTGATCGACGAGCTCCCCGACCTGATCGACAAGGACGCCGTGGTCGCCGTCGACCCCAGGTCGGGAGCCGCACTCGCCTACGCCCTCGCCGGCGTCGACACCACCCTCAAGCACCTCCTCCACCGACACGACCCCGAGGTCTACGTCATCCAGGACAAGCTCAACAAGGCCGCCACAGACCCCACCGTCTGCCCAGCGATCAGAAAGCTCGGCGCCACCTACGCCCTCTACTTCCCGGGCAAGACGATCTCGAACCAGAAGCCCTTCCCCGGATTCACCCACCTGGACACCGCACCCGGATTCGAGCTCGTCGCCAAACAGGGCGACGCAGCCCTCTACCGCATCACCGCCTGCGGATAAGACACCACACCGACCCCGGACCGCCCGCCCCGACGGCATCCGAGGCGCTCGGCGACCCCAGGACGCGATACGACCACCACCTCCGGAAAGGATTCCCCATGGCCAGCTGGAGCGACCTTCTGCCTCCTCTGCTCGTTGCGGCGGCCCTGCTGTACCTGCCCGGCGGCCTCATTGCCGCCGCGGCCCGTCTGCCCGTCCGCGTGGCGGTGGTGCTGGCGCCGGCCCTGTCCGTGGCGATCATTGCGGGAGCCGGCGTCATTGCGCCCATGACGGGGCTGACCTGGGGTCCCGGCCCGGTGGCGGGCATGGCCTTCGTCATGATCCTGGCCGCCCTGGCCGTGAGCCGTGCGAGCGCGCTCCTGGCCTCTCGTCGGAGTCGAGCCGTTCCCGACGGCGGCCCCCCGGACGAGCCGGCCGCCCCACCCGATGAGCGGGCCTGCTCCGAGCCCGCCGCCCCGTCCGGGAAGGCCGTGCCGGCAGAGGCCGCGGACTCTGCGGAGGAGGCCGGCGGATCCGCCCCGGTTCCCGCACGCGGAGGCGGGTGGGGCGCCCGGGGCCGGGCCGCCGCACGCAGCCTGGTCAGCGGGCATGGCCCGCTCGCCGACCTCGGCCTGTGGGCGCTCTCGGCCGCCCTCATGACCGTGATCTGCGCCCGGTTCATCAACGCGCCGGACGCCTTCTCCCAGACCTACGACACGATCTTCCATCTCAATGCCGTGCGCTGGATCCTCGACACCGGAAGCGCTTCGAGCCTGAGCTTCGACATGGTCACCGCGCGCGGGGCGATCTACCCGCTGGGCTGGCACACCCTCGTGACACTCACCATGCGCCTGTCGGGCGCCGCGAGCATCCCCCTGGTCACCAACGCCGTCATGTTCGCGGTCGCCGGCCTCGTGTGGACCTCCGGGGTCATCGCGCTGACGGGCGCCCTCACAGCGGATCGCCGGGCCGGACGGGTCGCGACCGCCGTCCTGGCCTCCGCCGCGCCGGCGTTCCCGCTGCTCGGGCTGTTCTGGGGCATCCTGTACCCGATGTTCCTGGCGACCGCGCTGCTTCCGGGCATCCTCCTGACCGCGATGGCCGCCGTCGCCGCGGGGACGCCGCTGCCGCGCCGGGTGATGCTGTGGCTCGCGGCGGGGGCCGGATGCGCGGGGATGGCGCTGGCGCACCCCTCGCTTCTTGTCGTGACGGCCCTGGTCGCAGTGGCCGCGGCCGCAGCGCGCACCGCGTCGCTGGCACTCGCCGTCAGGACGCGTCGTGACGCGTGCCGGGCAGCCGCGGCCTGCGTCCTGACGGTGCTCCTCGCGGCGGTGTCGTGGTCCTTCGCCCCCGTGCTGCGCGCCTCCAAGGACGTCTCGCGCTGGCCGCCGCACACCTCCGTGGCGGGAGGCATCGGCGAGACGGTGATGAGCGCGCCCGAGCTCACCGCCATCGTCTGGCCGCTGGCCCTCCTGGTCATTATCGGCTTTCTCGCGGCCTGGCGCCGCCCGAGCCTGTGGTGGGTGGCGGTGACGCACACCGTTGTCTGCGCGCTGTACGTCCTGACCGTCTCCCGGGACTTCGATCAGACGAGGTACGACCTGACCGGGTTCTGGTACTCCGACGCCTACCGCCTGGCCGGTTTCATGATGGTCACGGCACTGCCACTGGCGGGCGTCGGCGCGTGCGCCCTCGCCGACGCCGTCGTCCGCGCGCTGCCCCGGGCGGCGCGCGCCGCCGGGACGGGGCGGGGCCTCCGGGTGGGGCTGACCGTCGTCGTCATCGCGGTGCTCTCCTGGCAGGGGCCGGGCAGCGCCGCGATGTCGGACAACCTCAAGAGGTTCGAGGCGACATTCCTCGTGACGGACAACTCCCAGTCGCTGACCACCGACGAGCTCGCCGTCGTGAACCGGCTGCCCGAGCTGCTCGGCCCCGACGACGTCGTCTTGGTGGACCCGTGGAGGGGCGGCTCGCTCGCCTACGCGCTCACCGGCGTCAACACGCTGCCCAGGCACCTGACCTCCTACTACGACACCAGCCCCTCCCTGGAGGTCCTGATGTACTACCTCGACGAGGTGCAGACCAATCCCGTGGTCTGCCCCGCGATCGAGAAGCTCGGCGTCGACTACGTCCTCGACTTCAAGGGCCGCACCATCCTGAACGGCCCGAAGGCACCGGGGATGTCCGCCATTGTGCCCCGGAACGGCTTCCAGCCGGTCCTGAGGATCGGGAACGCGACCCTGTACCGCATTACCGCGTGCGACTGAATTACCGCGTGCGGCTGAGCAGCATCCTCTGGGCGGCGCGGTAGGCCGCCTGGCGCGCCGCGGTCGGCACCAGGCGGTAGCTCGCGCGTACCGCGAGGTTGCGCGCGTACTGGGGCGCCGTAATGATGCCGGCACGGCGCATGCTCACCTGGAGCTCGAGCTCGCTGCGCAGCAGACGCAGGCCCCCGCGCCGCTCGTAGGCCCCGGCGCCCACCCGGTAGCGCACCAGGACCTGCGGCACGTTGGTGGCGCGCGCGCCGTCGTGGATCATGCGGGCGAACAGCCAGTAGTCCTCCATGAGGTCGAGGGGCCGGTAGCCGCCGGCGGCGTGCACCGCGGCCGCCCGGTAGACGACCGAGGGGTGGTTGAAGGGGTCGCGCAGGGCCAGGGCCCGGCGTATCTCCTCGGGATCCGAGGGCTGGCGGCGGATGACGCCGTCGGTGTCGGCCTCGTCGTCGAACTCCTGGATGGCCGAGCCCACCAGGTCGTACCCGGCCGCGATGAGCGGCAGCTGGGTGGCGAAGCGCTCGGGGACGGAGATGTCGTCGGCGTCCTGGCGGGCGACCACCTCGTAGGCCGCCTCGGCCAGCCCGGCCTCCAGGGCGAGCGCCAGGCCCGCGTTGTCGGCCAGCTCGAGCACCCGCACCGGCACGGTCCCGCTCAGCTCGCCCCGGCGCGCGCGGGCGAGCACGTCCTCCAGCTCGTCGGGCACGGGCCCGTCGCGCACGATGAGGACCTCGTCGGGGCGCAGGGTCTGCTCGACGGTGACCGAGGCCAGGCTGCGGCGCAGGAAGTCGGCGCGGTCGCCCCGGTAGACCGGCAGCAGCACGCTGAACGGCGGGACGGGCGCATCGGGGTCGATAGCGCCCGCCGGGTCTGCCGGCTCTGCCTCGGCGTCGTCCCCCGCCGCGGTCCGTCCCTGCGGCCCGGTGGCGCTCCGACGCCGGGTGCCGCCGCGGTCCCGCCCGGTGCCGTCGGTTCCTCTCGCGGCTCGGGCCGCGGCCTCGACGGCGGCGACGTCGGCCTGAACGGGCGTGCCCAGGAAGACCTCCGCGTTGCCGGCGGGCCGCGCCAGCCCCCCGAGCAGTCCCC
>ERZ772917.1280-NODE-1280-length-14929-cov-17.678365_pt1 | contig 14929 bp, 11 predicted proteins | sample MGYA00511187_ERZ772917 | MGnify/ENA primary metagenome ERZ772917 (study PRJEB29015, sample SAMEA2737925) | human oral metagenome | biome: human oral; feature: human-associated habitat; material: dental | place: China | collected 2012 ... | reverse complement strand
GTACGGCAAGATGGGCAAGTCCCTGAAGAACATCGTCACCCCCGACGACATGTACTCCGCCTACGGCGCGGACACCTTCCGCGTCTACGAGATGAGCATGGGGCCGCTCGACGCCGACCGCCCCTGGGACACCCGCGCTGTGGCCGGGGCCCAGCGCTTCCTGCAGCGCCTGTGGCGCAACGTGGTCGATGAGGCCACCGGCGAGGTCACGGTGGTGGACGACCCGGCCGACCAGGCCACGGCCCGCCTGGTGGCCCGCACGGTCGTGGGGGTCCGTGAGGACTACGAGGGCATGCGCCTGAACACGGCCATCGCCAAGCTGATCGTGCTCAACAACCACCTCACGGGCCTCGCGGCGGTGCCGCGTGAGGCCGTCGAGGCCCTGGTCCTCATGACCGCCCCCGTGGCCCCCCACATCGCCGAGGAGATCTGGAGCCGCCTGGGGCACGAGGACTCCCTGGCCCACGAGCCCTTCCCGGAGGTGGCTGACCCCTCCCTGCTGGCCGCCGAGGAGGTCACCTGCGTGGTCCAGGTCAAGGGGAAGGTGCGTGACCGCCTCCAGGTGGACCCCGGGATCGGCGAGGCCGAGCTGGAGGCCCTGGCCCTGGCGGCCCCCGGCGTGGTGCGGGCCCTGGCGGGACGCGGCGTGCGCAAGGTGATCGTGCGGGCCCCCGGGCTGGTCTCGGTCGTGCCGCAGTGAGCGTTGCGGCACGGGTGCCCGGGCTCCGCGGCCGTGCTGGTAGACGCGCCAGGGAGGGCTCTGCGCGGCACGGGTGCCCGGGTGACGGGCGCACGGGCTAGGGTCGGCCCATGACCCTGGCCGTCGTCACCGACTCCTCCGCCTGCCTGCCGCGGGCCCTGGCCGACTCCCGTGGTATCGAGGTCGTCGCGCTCCACCTCGACAAGGAGACCGGGACGACGTCCCGCCCCAGCGTCACCGAGCTCGCCCGGGCCTACCGGCGGGCCGCCGGTAGGGCCGACGAGGTGCTCGCCGTGCACCTGTCGGCCTGCCTGTCGGGCACGGTGGACAATGCGCGCCTGGCCGCCGAGGAGGTCAACGAGGCGCTGGCGGGCGGGCCGGTGACCGTGGTGGACACCGGCACCTGCTCCGGCGGCGTCGGCCTGGCCGCCCTGGCGGCCGCGGGCGCCCCGGACGCCAGGCGCGGGGCGGCCCTGGCCCTGGAGTCGGCCTCCCGCTCCCGGGTCCTGTTCCTGGTCCCCGACATCTCGCACCTGCGTCGCGGGGGGCGGATCGACCGCACGACGGCCCTGCGGGGGGCGACCCTGGGGATCCACCCGATCCTGGAGGTCCGTGGCGGGCGCATCGTGGTCGCGGAGACCGTGCGCGGCGCGGCCCGGGCCCGACGCCACCTCATGGCCCGTGCAGTGCGGGCGGCGGGGGGCTCCGCCCTGAACGGTCCCCGCCCGCCCGCGGTCCCCGTGCGGCTGGCCGTCCACGACGCCGGGGCCGCGGCCGCCGCCCAGGAGCTGGAGGACGAGCTGGCTGAGGCCATGGCCGCCTCCGGGGCGGTCCTGACCTCCGTCCTGCGCTCCCACGCCGACCCCGCCCTGGCGGCGCACGTCGGCCCCGGGGCCCTGGGTGTGGTCGTGGCCCCCGCCCTGGGGGCCGTCGACGACCCGCTACAGGCCTGAAACCGCGGGACCGCGCGGCGTCATCCGGCGCCCGGGCCTGTGGACAACCGCCTGTGGGGCCGGGTTGTCCACAGGTGGCTGACAAGGGCGTGCACCGACCCGGTAGCGCCTCCTACCGTCGGTACCATGAGCGGTTTCCACCTCCGGCCCCAGCGGTCCCTGGACGACCTGGTGCGCCTGGCCTGCTCCACCGACCCCCAGGAGGCCGAGGAGCACCCCAGGCGCCTGGCGCTGGCGCCCCGGGCGGCGCTCGGGCTCGGCGTCGTCCTGCTGGCCCTGGCCCTGGTCCTGGCGCTGCGCACGGTCACGGGCGCCGCCTCCGGAGGCCAGGGCGCGGTACCACCCGCCACGAGCGCCTCCGCGGCTGCCACGCCGGACGACGCCCGGCCGGGGGCCGTCCCCAGCATCGCCGACCCTGCCCCGTCCTCCGCCTCCCCGGCCCCCGGGGGACAGGATGTCGTGGTCCACGTCACCGGTGCGGTGGTCTCGCCCGGGGTGGTGCACCTGCCCGCCGGGTCGCGGGTCACCGACGCCCTGACAGCCGCCGGGGGGCCCAGCGCCGACGCGGACACCAGCCAGATCAACCTGGCCCGCCCCCTGGCTGACGGGGAGCAGGTGCGGGTGCCCCGTGCCGGTGAGGACGCCTCCGCCTGGGACGCCCGGGCCCCCACCGCGGCCACGGGCTCCCCGGGGGCCAGCCCGGGGCAGGGGCAGGTCAATATCAATACTGCTGACGCGGGGGAGCTGGAGAGGCTGCCCGGTATCGGACCCGCCCTGGCCCAGCGGATCGTGGACTACCGCCGTGAGCACGGCCGGTTCGGGGCCGTCGAGGACCTCACCGACGTCCCCGGTATCGGGCCCGCCAAGCTCAGGGCCCTCAAGGAGGTGGCGACCGTATGAGCCGGGCGGGCCCGCCTTCCGGGGGGCCGGGGGCGTCCAGGGCGGAGGCGAAAGGGGGCAGCTCGGTGGGCCCGCCTTCCGGGGGGCCGGGAGCCGCAGGCGGTGGTCGGCTCCCCGGGGGCCGGCGGGCGGCAAGGGTGCCCCCGGCGCCCGCCCCGGGCCGTGGGCGCCGCCGCGGGAAGGATCCCGCGCTGGCCGACAGGGCCCCCGAGCCCCTGGACCTGCGTCTGGCCCCCACCGCCCTGACCGCCTGGGGCGTGGCGGCCTGGGCGGTGGCCAGGCCCGCGGGGTCCTGGAGGTCCCTGAGCGTCCTGGCGGCCCTGGCCGGGCTCCTGGCCCTGGTCCTGCTGCGGCCCGTCCTGCGCTTCCGCGCGGCCCGGCACCGGGACGACCCCCGGCCCGGCTCCCAGAGCCCCGACGTGCCCGCCCACCTGGTCGCGGGCTCCCTGGCGGCCAGCCTCCTGCTGCCCCTCCTGGCAGGCGGCGCCGTCCTGGGCACCACCGCGGCCCACCAGTGGTCCCGCTGTCACGACCCCCTGAGCACGGCCCTGGCCCGCGGGACGCCGGTGACACTGGTGGGCACGGTCTCCCGCCAGCCCCGCGTAGCCGGGGCGCGGGGGGAGACGGTCCTGACCACCCTGGAAGTGGGGAGCGTGGACGGGCGTGTCTCGACCATGAGCGTGACGCTCCTGGGCCGGGACGCTCTCCTGGACGTCCCCATGGGCTCCCGCCTGCGGCTCCACGCCACGCTCAGGGCCCTGCCGGCAGGGCAGCGTGAGGGGGCGCTGGTCCGGGCCACCACCTTCAGGGTGCTGGCCCCTCCCAGCGGGGTCCTGGGACTGGTGACCGGCCTGCGCGCGGGGCTCGCCCGGGCCGCGGGCCAGGAGCCGGGCGGGTCGGGTGACGTCAGGGACCGTGGCCAGGCGGCGCAGGGCGGTGACGCACCCTGGCCGAGCGGGACCCGGGCCCTGGTGCCCGGGCTCGCCCTGGGTGACGACCACGCCCTGCCCACCGACCTGCGTGAGGCCATGCGGGACGTGTCCATGACCCACCTGACGGCGGTCTCCGGGGAGCACGTCGCCATGGTGCTGGGGCTGGTCCTGACGGCCCTGGGGGTGCTGCCGCGCCGGTGGCGCGCAGGGGCGGGGGCGCTGGTCCTGACGGCCCTGGTGGTCCTGGTCCGGCCGGGCGGCTCGGTGCTGCGCGCGGCGGTCATGGGCGCCGTCCTCCTGGTCGGGGTGGCCGCGGGAAGGCGGTCCAGCGCCCTGCCGGCCCTGGGCGTCAGCGTCGTCCTCCTGGTCCTCGTTGACCCCTTCCAGTCCCGGGACTACGGGTTCGCCCTGTCTGTGGCGGCCACCGGGGGGATCCTGCTGGGGGCGCGCAGGGCGCAGGCCGCCCTGGGCCGGTACCTGCCTCGCTGGCTGGCCGCCCTGGTGGCGCTGCCCCTGGTGGCCCAGGCCGCCTGCGCCCCGGTCCTGGTCATGCTGCGTCCGGCCGTGGGGGTGTGGGCCGTGCCCGCCAACGTCGTCGCCGCCCCGCCGGTGCCCGTGGCCACCGTGTCCGGCCTCCTGGCCACCCTGGTGGCCCCCTGGTGGCCGTGGGGCGCGAGGGTGCTCGTCTGGCCCGCGCTGGCCGCCTGCGCCTGGCTGGCGCTGGTCTCCCGCTCCCTGGCGTCCCTGCCCGGCGCCGTCGTCCCCTGGCCCCAGGGGGTGGCTGGCGCGCTGGGGCTGGCCGTGCTGGAGGTCGTCATCCTGGTGGCCTGCTCCCGCAGGGTCCGTGGGGGCTGCCGCCGGGGCGCGGTCCTGCTCACCTGGGCCGGTCTGGTCCTCTTAGAGCACGTCCGTGCTGCCCGGCGTGCCCCGGGCCGCCACGAGGTGGCCCGCCCGCACCGTGCCCAGGGGCGGTAGGCCTCCTCCAGGAGCCGGCCCGCGCACCTCGTGACCGCGCGGCATGTGAGCGAGGTACCTGTGAGCGAGGCGCCCATGAGCCCGGCACCTGTGAGCGAGGCTGCGTGCCGTGGCAGGCTAGCCCCATGCCTGCCTCCCGATCCTCCCGCCCCGCACGGGGGTCACGTCGAGCCCCCGCCGGTCCGAGCTGGCAGGAGGTCGCGCTCGCGCCCCTGGTCCTGCTGCGCGTGGGCGAGGAGGTGCTGGGGGACCGGGCCGTGGAGCGCCTCCTGGCCCAGGCACGCGGCAAGGACCCGAGCACGGAGGTCGTCCGGGTCGAGGCCGCCACCTACGAGTCCCACCAGCTGGACACGCTGGTCTCCCCCTCCCTCTTCGGGGAGCCCAGGGTCGTCCTGGTACCCAACCTGGAGCAGATGAACGACGCCCTCCTGACCGACCTCCTGGCCTACACCCGCCAGGTCGAACCCGATGTCGTGGTCATCCTGCGCCACAACGGGGGCCAGCGCGGCAAGCGGCTCCTGGAGGCCGTGGCGGCCTCCCCCTACCCGGTGGTGACCATTGAGGCCGTCAGGTACCCCAAGGACAAGGCGGCACTGGCCGCAGCAGAGGTCCGTCAGGCGGGCAGGCGCGCGGAGCCCCAGGCCATCGGGGCCCTGGTGGACGCCCTGGGCAGCGACCTGCGTGAGCTCCTGGCCGCCGTCGGGCAGCTCCTGGCCGACACCCAGGGCACCCTCACCCTCCAGGCCGTCAACACCTACTACGCGGGACGTTTCGAGGCCACCGGATTCACCGTCGCCGACGCCGCCGTCGCCGGTGACGTCGCCAGGGCCGTCACCGCCCTGCGGCACGCGGTGGACACCGGTACCGACCCGGTCCTCATTGTCTCGGCGCTGGCCACCAAGACGCGCCAGCTGGCGCGCGTGGCCGCCATGGGAGGGCGTCGGCTGGGCCCCCGGGACGTGGGCATGAGCTCCTGGCAGGTGGACAACGCCCGCCGGGCCCTGTCAGGCTGGTCCGACGACGCCCTGGCAGCGGCCATCCAGGCGGTGGCGCGCGCGGACGCGGACGTCAAGGGCGCCAGCCGCGACCCGGTCCACGCCGTCGAGCGGTGCGTCCTGACCATCTGCGACGCCCGCCGAGGCCGCCTGCCCGGCCTCTGAGCCCCTGCCGGAGCACTACGAGCCCCGCAGCCCCCGCACCGGCGGCGCGCCAGTCTCGACTCCCTGGGCACGACCCGCCAGGGACGCCGCAGCCCCTCGCACCGGCGGCGCGCTGGCCGGACCCCGGCCCCGCCCGGGCTCCGGGTGCCGACCTGGTGCGCTCAGCGTAGGCACGTGGTACCGCACGGTCCGCCCCGGCCCGGCGCGTTCAGCGCTTCTTGTACAGGGACTTCGTGGCGTAGACGGGTTCGTTGGTCACCTGGATCCCCAGGGAGCGGAAGATGCCCTCGTCCACGCTCCCCAGGATGGTGGAGGTGTGCACGTCGCAGCCGCGCAGGGAGTCCAGCTGGGCCAGGGCGGCCGCCGCGTTGGGGTCCCCGTTGGCCGAGACCGCCAAGGCGATGAGCACCTCGTCGGTGTGCAGGCGCGGGTTGCGGCTGCCCAGGTGCGCCGTCTTGAGGTGCTGGATGGGCTCGATGGACTCCCGGGCCAGGAGCTCGACGCCCGGGTCGATCCCGGCCAGGACCTTCAGGGCGTTGAGCAGCATGGCCGAGGAGCAGCCCAGCAGGGGGCTGGTCTTGCCCAGGACGATCTGGCCGTCGGGCAGCTCGATGGCGGCCGCGGGGGCCTGGGTGGCGGCGGCCAGGCCCAGGGTCGGGGAGACCACGGGCCGGTCCTGGGGGCGGACGCCCACCTTGGCCATGAGCAGGGCGATGTGGGCGGACTGGACCGGCTCGGCGCCGTCGCGCTTCTCGGCCACCAGCGCCTTGTAGTAGCGGCGGATGATCTCCTGCTTGGAGGCCTGGCGGCAGACCTCGTCGTCGCTAATGCAGTAGCCGGCCATATTGACCCCCATGTCGGTGGGGGAGGCGTAGGGGGAGGACCCCAGGATCTTCTCGAACAGGCGGCTCAGGACCGGGAAGACCTCCACGTCCCGGTTGTAGTTGACGGTCTGGACCCCGTGGGCGGCCAGGTGGAAGGGGTCGATCATATTGACGTCGTCCAGGTCCGCGGTGGCGGCCTCGTAGGCGATATTGACCGGGTGGTCCAGGGGCAGGTTCCAGATGGGGAAGGTCTCGAACTTGGCGTACCCCGAGGACACCCCCCGGACGTGGTCGTGGTAGATCTGGGACAGGCAGGTGGCCATCTTGCCGCTTCCCGGGCCCGGGGCGGTGACCACCACCAGGTCCCGGGTGGTGGTCACGTACTCGTTACGGCCGTAGCCGGACTCCGAGACCACGCGCGTCACGTCACCGGGGTACCCGGCAATGGGGTAGTGGCGGTAGACCCTGATACCCAGCCCCTCGAGCTTGCGCTTGAAGGCCTGGGCCTGGTGGTTGTCCTCGGTCCACTGGGTGACCACCACGCTGCTCACGTACAGGCCGTAGTCACGGAAGGCGTCAATGTGGCGCAGGACGTCGTCCTCGTAGCCGATCCCCAGGTCCGCGCGCACCTTGTGGCGGGCGAAGTCCCGGGCGTTGACCGCCACAATGATCTCGACCTCCTCGGCCAGGGAGGCCAGCATGACGATCTTGTTGTCCGGGGTGAAACCGGGCAGGACCCGGGAGGCGTGCATGTCGTCCACGAGCTTGCCGCCGAACTCCAGGTAGAGCTTGCCGCCGAACTGGGCGCGTCGGCGCGCAATGTGCTCGGACTGCAGGCGCAGGTACTTCTCCCGGTCGAATCCGGTACGCATGGACTCTCCTCGATCATCGTAGATTATCGTGCGACGACAGTGGTGCAGGCGGGGGCGGGAGGCGGACCGCTGCGAGAGCACCACCCCGCACAGGGGCGCCGCCCCGCACAAAGGTAAGGGCGCCTCCCTGGGGGAGACGCCCTTCTTCTCACTGCGGTGCCGGCCTTCAGAGCGCGGCCACGCGCCTGGCGAGCTTGGACTTGCGGTTGGCGGCCTGGTTCCTGTGGATAATGCCCTTGGAGGCGGCCTTGTCCAGCTTGCGGCAGGCCTTGCGCAGGTGCTCCTCGGCGGCGGCCTTGTCGCCGGCCTCAATGGCCTCCCGGACGCGGCGCACGTAGGTCTTGAGCTCGGACTTGACGGACTGGTTGCGCAGCCGGGCCTTCTCATTGGTCCTAATGCGCTTGATCTGGGACTTAATGTTAGCCACTGTGGGTGAAGCTTTCTGTGTCTGTGGTGGTCGTTGGCCGGAGAGAGGGTTCGCGCCACAGGCCGGTGAGGTGTGGTGGGGCGCCTGCCCGACCCGGTCGCCGGACCCCGCAGCCGGCCAGGCCAGAGGTCCAAGTGGGGACTCTACCAGCCGGGGTGGCCTGAGTCCCGGCGCTGTTCCTGCGGGCTGGAGTGAACTTAGTCGCCCGCTGCGCCCTGCTCGTTGCCGCCAGCGCGCTCCACCTCCTCGCCGGTACCGGTGAGGAGGCTAATGTGCTCCTCGGCGCGCTCGACGAGCCCGGGGTCGTGGGTGGCCACGAGGACCGCGGCCCCGGAGGAGACCCACTCCTCCAGGAACCCGGTCACCATCTCGGTGAGCTCCTCGTCCGCCCCGGCGGTGGGCTCGTCCAGGACGACCAGCCTCGGGCCGGCCATGAGCAGGGTGCGGGCCAGGGCCACCCGCATACGCTCCCCGCCGCTGAGCAGGCCCGTCCGGGTCCTGGCCAGGCGGCTGATCCGGGTCCTGGCCAGGACGTCGGCGACCCGCCCCCGGCGCTGGCGGCGGGGCAGGCCCAGCGCCCACGCGGCGTGGCGGAGGGTGCGCGCCACGGTCCACGAGTCCTCCAGCAGGAGGTCCTGGGGCTGGAGGACGATCGTGGTGCGGTGCGCCCGGCGGACGTCGCGCTGGCTCATCTGACTGGAGGGGAGGCCGTTAAAGGTGACGGTGCCGGTGAAGTCGAGGTCGTACAGGCCCAGGCACCACGCCGTGGTGGTCTTCCCGCAGCCGTTGGGGCCGGTGAGCGCGGTGACGGTACCTCCTGCCAGGGTCAGGTCGAGGCCGTCCACGAGGAGGCGCCCGCCCCTGGTAATGGTCAGGCCCGTCGCGGTGAGCGTGTCAGCCATGGCGGGTGGTCCTCCTGTCGTGGCGATGGGTGCGGGTGGGCCGTGCTCCCAGGACGACGGCTCCTACGAGCACGAGGGCGCACACTGACTGGGTGACGACCAGCTCGGGGGCGGAGAGGGTCAGGAGCGGCCAGGTCAGGACGAGTGCGGGCGGGATAATCAGGGCCGCGGTGACCAGGTGCTCGGTCAGTCGGCGCTGGCCCAGCAGCTGGCTGATCTCACGCCTGCGTCTGCGTGCCTGGGCCCAGGCGCGCGCCGCGAGCCCGCAGCTGACCACGGTGCCCGCGGCCGAGGCCAGGAGGATGAGGGCGTGGAGTACCAGCGTCTGCGTGGTCTGCGCCCGTAAGGCGGTGCCGACGGCGCCCACGGAGTCGAGGCGTGCCACGAGGCCCTCCACGTGGTGCTCACGCAGCTCCTCACGCAGGGAGTAGACGGTCTGGCCGGTGAAGACCGCCGCCCCCTGGGTAATGGCGGACAGGTAGTCGGTCGGTGCGAAGTAGCCGTCGGGGACCACGGCAATGAGGCAGCTACTGGTCCGGGTGCCCTCGCTGCTGAGGAAGTAGCTCACGGCGGGCAGGTCCGCGGGCAGTGCCGCAGTGGCCTCGGCTTGGTCGTGGGTGACCACGGTAATGTCGCCGCTGGTCCCTCCGAACTGGGTGTTGAAGCGTGCCTGGTCGACCAGCATCTGGGTGAGGGCGGCGTCCTGGCCGGCCAGTGCCGCCGGTCGGTAGAGGGCGACCTCATTGTCTGCGACGGTGGGCAGGCCGTAGTGGGCGGCGGCCGTGTTATTGAGGTAGAGGGTGGGCGGGCCGCTGGAGTCTCCAGGGGTGCCGTCCGGGATGGCCCACGTCAGGACGAGGCGTCCGTCCTTGTTCTCCTGGGCCACGAACGAGGCGATCTGCGGCATGAGGGCATTAAAGGTGTTCTCGCTGACGGACCAGATGCCCAGCGAGACGGCCCGTGGCAGGGAGCGCTGGGCCTGGGCCTGGTCGCGCAGGGTCCGTGCATTGAGGACGTCGACCACGAGGGTGGTGCTCGACGTCGAGAAGGACCAGGTCATGGCCAGGGCGAGCCCCCAGGTCAGGACGGCGAGCCCGTAGCGTGGGCGCGCCGTGGTCCCGGGGCGCCGTCGGCTCCCGGCGGCCAGGACCGCCCAGCCCGCGAGCGTGCCGGCTGTGGTCGCCGCTACGACCAGCCCTGCGCACCAGGCAATGAGCTCCGCGGTCGTGCGGTGGATACTCAGTACCGCCGAGGCGTAGACGTCGTAGGCCACCACGAGGCTGAGCGCCGCCAGGGGCAGTAGGATCCACCGGCACGCGGCCAGGAGGTTGCCCTTGAGGAGGTCAAGGGCCAGGCTCGTGTGGGAGCGCCCGAGCAGGCGGGCGCACCTGTACGGGGCCGGCTGGGAGGCGGCGGCGAGGGCGAGCACGATCCCTAGGGACGCCTGCGCCAGCAGCAGGCTTTCGCCGAGCACGGAGCTGAGCGCAGCGGCGCGGACCCGGCCCGCGGTCAGGAGCTCAGACCTGTGCACTCTATGACCCCACTGGCCCCTGACCTGGTCAATGAACTGGGTGACACCGTCCTGGTCCCCTATGACGTACCACCCGCCCAGGGCGTCGTCCTGGGCGGTGCTGCCGCTGTAGACAATTGACTCCGGCAGGAACAGGGAGTCCAGGGGCGGGCGAATGTAGTCGTGGGCGTCGTGGCCCAGGATCTCCACGAAGGTCGTTGAGAGCGAGTCGCCAATGATGTCAAGGTACTCCGTGGTGTGGCGGACCTGGGCGACCTCGACGCCGGTGCGCTCCGCGACCTGCCGGACCTGCTCGGGGCTCACGCCGGTCTCACTAATAATGACATAACCGGTGGTCTCTGCCGGGAACAGGGGGGCCAACGTCTGGGGGACAAGGAGGACTATTGCCAGGCACAGGGCGAGATTGAGGGCCCAGGTGGTTCTGAGAAGGCTCTTCATAAGAGGGGCGCGGTAGGTGACGGCTCCTTTAGGCTCCGTCACCTACCGCGTGGAATCAGTTGTTCACCGCGAGGGCGGGGAGCAGGGTCGGGGGTAGGAAGAACCGGTGAGCGGACACGGTGGCCTCCAATACGGTGCTAGTGCTGGAGTGGTCATTCTGAAGAGGTGTTGAGCACGTTCCAGTACTCAGCACAGGGAAACATAAGGACTTGAGGAGTGTCACACAAGAGGTCCTAAGTCCCAGAATTGATCACTCAACACGCTGACAGGCCGGCTGTGCGGCAACCGTCCAGGTCAGGGCCGTTTGGGAGCGGGTCAGCCCCAGTGTTCTCTGAGAGCAGACACGACGCCGTCAAAGGTGCGCCTGTCCATGGTGGCGCCCTCGCGCCGTACCGCCTCCGGGCTCACCAGGAGCAGGCGGTCCAGGCGCACCTCGCTGGGGCGCCCCTGGGAGTCCCAGGCCCCGGTGCCCACGTCGTGCCAGTAGCGGCCCCAGTGCGCCTCCTGGGCGGCGTCGAGGTCGTGGTCCTGGCTCGTCATCTGGGACACCACCAGGCGGGCCGACGGGCCCGTGCCCTGGCGGGCCAGCACCAGCACCGGCCGGTCCTTGCCCTGGGAGGCGTCCTCCTCGTAGGGAACCCAGGTCCACACCACCTCACCGGGGTCGGCCTCGCCGTCCGGGTCGGGGGAGTAGGTGAAGTCGGGCAGGCCCCGGGCGGCCACGTCGTAGACGATGACGCCCTCGTGGGCTCCGGGCCGGGCGCCCGCACCCCGCGAGGTACGGCCCTGGGACGCTCCCTGCCCACCCGCCTGGGTGGTGCGGTGCGCTCCCTGTCCGCCGGCCCCCGGGGCCGCGGCCCTGGAGGAAGCCCTGGTGGCCCTCGAGGAGCTGGTGGGTCTGGCCGTGGCGTTGGCGGACCGCCTCGGTGCACTGGGGGCGGGGTCCTCGGCAGGGCCCGCCGCTGTACCGGGGCCGCCGACGGTGGTCGCGGGCTTGAGGGCGCGGTCCAGGGCGTCACCGGCGGCATCGCCGGCAGCGTGCCCGAGCAGGGTGAGGACCTGTTTGAGGAGAGAGGCCATGGCGCAACCCTATGGGCAGGCCCGGCCCCGTGGGGCGCCTACACGCTGACGTCCCCCCGACAGCGGCGTGGCGGGGGGACGTCAGGACCGTGGCGGTGGTCAGCCCCTGGGCTGCGTCACGGCGGTGCAGGTGGGGTAGGTGGTCGCGTCCACGCCGGAGCCGTTGGTCTCGACGTCGATCTCGGCGCTCAGGCCCTTGGAGGTGTCCCCGGTCACGCAGCCTCCCGCCGCGTCCCAGGCCTCCTTGGTCATGGCGGCGGAGTCGACCTTGTAGTAGGCCGAGAACTTGAAGCTCATGGAGGAGCCGGCGATCAGCTCCGCCGCCGTGTTCATCCGGACGCTGCCGTCAGCCCCGGGGAGGTAGTCGTCGCGGAACCACCACGGGCCGCTGGTCGGCGACACGTACGACAGCTGGAACCCGGCCGGGGTACGGGGCCGCAGGACGATGCCGGAGGTCCGGCCGTCGGCGTCGGTCTGGTTGGTGAAGGTCACCGTGTAGTCGACGCGGACGTAGGGGGAGCTGAAGAAGACGTCCGGGTCGTGGACCTCGGTGGTGCTCGGCTCGCCGGTGACCGCGACCTGGGTGACTGCCCGGTTGTCCGTGTACTCACCGGTGAAGGTCTGGCCGCCCGTGGTCACGCCCGTGGTCACCGCGTTGCGTCCCACGACCCCGCTCAGGTCCACCTGGCAGGTGACCTCCTTGCCGCCGGGGACCGACGCCTTGCCGCTGGAGACCGTCAGGGACGGGGCCGGGCCTACGGCGGTGACGACCTCACCGCCGTAGGCGCCCAGGTCGCAGCTGAGGCTGGTGACCGAGGCCGGGCCCCGGGTCCGGGAGGTGGTGACCGTGAAGTCCGACATGGGGCTGGTCGAGTCGTTCCTCACCGTGGCGGTGAAGTGGCCCGCGTCCTTCGCGGTGTCGTCCTGCGTGCCGGCGCCGATGGTGACGGTCGCGTGGGCGGTGTCAGCGGCCGGCTTCTGCACGGTGGCCACCGGCGTCCTGGACGTCCCGTCCGAGACCGTGACGGTGGGGGTGAAGGAGTAGTCGCGGGCACCGGCACCGGGGGCCAGGGCCGTGGCCCCCATGGTCAGGTCGAGGTAGCTGCCCGCGGCCCAGCCCTGGAAGTCCACCTGGTAGGTCAGGCTCAGGTGCCCGGGGGTGCAGGTGACGGCCTTGACCTCACCCACGCTGTCGCCGTGCCAGGTATAGTACAGCTTGGCGAAGAAACGGAGGTCGGAGCTGGCCAGACGCTCAATAGGGGCGTCGGTGTAACGGCTGGTGAAGTACGCGGCCGTCCCGGCCACGTGGTCCTCGCCGGGGCAGGTCCAGGCCCACTTCCCGGGCTCTGAGTCGGCCTCGATCGTGAGGGTGACGTCCTTGCCGGCTACGGCGGCGGAGGGGACGTGAAGACCCCAGGTCAGGCAGCCGTCGGCGTCGTTCTCGCCGGAGCAGCCCTCACCCCCCGGGTAGTAGCGGCCGGTGGCGGTGATATCGGCAGCTTCCTGGGGGACGGAGTCGTCGGCGTATGCCGGGGCCAGCAGGAGGGCGGTGAGGACCAGGGGGAGGGTCAGGGCGACGCCGAGAAGCCGGAGCCACGGTGGGGCTGCCTGAGCTCGTGGAGTGTGCATGGGAGTCCTTTCCCCGGAAGACACCGGGACTGAAACCAAGGTCTCACCAATATAACTATTTGATATATATCCTGTAAAGGCGTGCGTATCCCTATTGCCCCCTCCCGGCTCCCTGGACCTCCCGGGCCGGGTTCCAGGGTCCTTTTGCCCGCGACCCGGCCCGGGATACGCCCGGCGCCTGCCCTCACCGGCGGGTGGCCTCCTTCATGGCGGAGGTGAAGGCCACCAGGTCGTCGCGTAGGGCCTCCAGCTCACGCTGCCGCCCGGGATCCCGGCCCTGGTCGTGGGCGGCAGCCAGGGCCGGGACGTGGGCCTCCACGATCCTGACCGTGGCCGAGCCGCTGATCGCCCCGTCCGCGCCGGCCGCGATCGCCTCGGCGACCTGGTCGGGCCGCGATATGCCGAAGCCCAGCATGACCGGGGCGGCGGCGTCGGCCCGCAGACGGGCCACCGACTCCGCCAGCCCCGCGGTGGAGGAGGCGTGCTCGGTGCCGGTGACCCCGACACGCGAGACCGCGTAGACGTAGCCGCGCGAGGCCGCGGCCACCGCGTCCAGGGTCCGGGCCGAGGCCGACGGCGGGGCGATGTACACCGCGTCGATCCCGGCCGCCTCGGCCGCGGCGGAGAAGGCCGGCGACTCGCGCACCGGCACGTCGGGCAGCAGCACGGAGTCGATGCCCGCGCCAGCGCACCGGGCGTAGAAGCCCTCCAGCCCCACGGAGAAGGGCACATTGCCGTAGATGAGCATGCCGATGGGCAGGTCGGGGTGGCGCTGGCGCACCCGGGAGACCACCTCCAGGCAGCTGGCGAAACCGGCGCCCGCCGCGAGCGCCCGGATGTGGGCGCGCTGGATCGTGGGGCCGTCGGCCACCGGGTCTGAGAAGGGGATGCCCAGCTCCAGGGCGTCGGCACCGCCGTCGATGAGCGCCTCGACGACGGCCTCGGAAAGGTCCGGGGTGGGGTCGCCCACCATGACGAAGGGTACGAAGGCGCCCCGGCCGGCGCCGGCCAGGCGGTCGAACATCGCGGGATAGCGGGACATCTCAGCCCTCCTGCCCGGTCAGCGACAGGTACTCGGTGCGCTTGCCCATCTGCTCGACCATGGCCGCGGCCCGCGCCACCGCCGAGTCGGAGGAGAACGAGCCGCCCAGCCGCATGCGGACCTGGTCCAGGTCCTTGTCGCCCCGCCCGGACAGGCACACCAGCAGGTGCGGCGCGGGCGCGCCCGGCGGCGTGGCCCGTGCGATCTTGAGGGCCTGGGCCAGGGCGTGGGCCGACTCCAGGGCCGGGATGATGCCCTCCCAGCGGCTCAGCAGCCGGAAGGCCTCGACGGCCTCGTCGTCGGTGACTCCCACGTAGCGGGCTCGCCCGGTGTCGGCCAGCCAGGCGTGCTCCGGGCCCACGCCGGGATAGTCCAGGCCCGCGGACACCGAGAAGGACTCCTCGACCTGCCCCTCGGGCGTGCGCATGAGGTAGGAGCGGGCCCCGTGGAGGATCCCGGTCCGCCCGGCGTTGATGGGGGCGCCGTGACGGCCCGTCTCCAGGCCCGCTCCGGCCGGCTCCACGCCGATCAGGCCGACGCCGGCGTCGTCGATGAACTCGCTGA
>ERZ772917.1279-NODE-1279-length-14929-cov-54.166801_pt1 | contig 14929 bp, 18 predicted proteins | sample MGYA00511187_ERZ772917 | MGnify/ENA primary metagenome ERZ772917 (study PRJEB29015, sample SAMEA2737925) | human oral metagenome | biome: human oral; feature: human-associated habitat; material: dental | place: China | collected 2012 ... | reverse complement strand
TCGGTAGCCGCACGGGCTACCTTTTTTCGCCCGGCCCATAGTGAAGGAAACCCCTACACCGAAAGGACCCCATCATGGAACACTGGCTCTGCTCGTCCTGCCGTGCTACGCACCGGGACATGATCGTCCGGTACACCCTGTCCGACAGGGACCTCCGTCGCGCCCTGCGCGGCCTGCTCACGTACTACCGCCTCCCCCTGTGGAAGAAGCTCTACTGCGCACCCATCTACGCCGTCGTCGACAGGCTGGCTGGATGGATGCTCGGCAAGTCTCTCCGCATGTGCGAGGAGTTCGCGTACGTGGACGTGGCCGAGGGCCGCGACAGCTCTCCCTACTACGTCCCGTTCCCGGACACCCTGTCCCCCCGGCATCGCAGGATCTGGGCCTACTCCTATGTGAACGGTCTCCTCAGGTACAACTGAGACCTTCGCTCATACCTCGCAAGGGGTATGAGTTTTTCGCATGGGGATAGTGAGATACCCCTATCAGAAAGGAGCACATCATGCTCTGTCTCATTCGTTTCTCCGGCACCGACTACATCGTCAACCTCTCGTTCCGAGAGTTCGCGGACGCGGTCTCCGCTCCGGACTTCTACGGACCCGCGACCAAGCTCACCGACATGAGCGACGACGTCTACTTCCGCCCCATCATCGCCCCTGCGTACATGAGGGATGCGAAGGCGGCGTACGTCGCCTACGAGCGCATGCTCGCGAGTATGAAGAAGATCCGCGCGAAGATCTCGAACGCGTACGACCTCGACGAGGACACCGAGGCGATGCTGCACGGATGGAACATCGAGGAGGTCAAGCCCCTCAACTGATCACTCTCAGGCGCATGCCCCACACGGGGCATGCGTTTTCGCCATGGGCCATAGTGACAAGCACCTGCACTTGAAAGGACCCACCATGCCCGACATCTTCGCCTTCGGCGCCCCCAACACGGGATCGCTCTGGAGGGACTACATCGTCGCTATGGCCTGGTACCACACCGAAGAGTACCTCCTCTGGCTCATTGCCAAGGGAAGGACCGGCAGGAACGTGCTGGCGAACCTCACCATCGCTCTGGAGGACCGTATGGCCCGGAAGGCGATGGCCGGGGAACCCCACTCGTTCAAGAACGGAATCCTGACCTGGCACAGCCAGTGGGGAGATATCTCTCTCGACCGTCGGTACAAGTACCCGTATGCGATGATGGCATTCTCCCAGACCGTCGTCTTCAAGAGGGTCGCCAAGACCGTCAAGTGACCTCAAGAAGGTCTGTCGCCCTGATTCACACGGATCAGGGTTTTTGCGAAGAAGTGACGGATGGGGCTGGTGTTACTCGACGGGGAGTTCGGGAGCTGTTCGCTGTCAGCGTAATGTAACAGTTAGGTAACGGTTTGATAACGAAACGGTAACGTTACTGGTGTGACAGATGGGGCTGGTGTGCGTGGAATGTGATTTCGCCGGAATGTCAGTGAGGGTTGGCCCACTTTTGTGGGCCAATGGCCCAGTAAAGTGGGCCAGGACTTTTCGTTGGAATTGCAACGAAATCTCGATGTCGTGGCCCACTTTTGAGCATATACCCTATAAAGTTTTTAAAAAGATAGAGTAGTATATATAGTGATCTACGCCACATCTGGCCGTGATGAAGCCTCCGCAACAGCGTATCTTTTCAAAAAAGTTTTTGGCCATTTTCCTCAAAAGTGGGCCAAAACGAGACGAAACGTTGCAATTCCAACGAAAAGTCCTGGCCCACTTTGCGTTACAAACTGGGCCAAAAGTGGGCCAAAAGTGGGTTCACACATAGTCATAATCACACTCCACATCAGAAACGTTGGAATTGCAACGAAAAGTGGCAATTCACCTCATCCTTCTCAGCAGGCACTCTAGTTCACTTTAACGATGTTTGACCATGTTCGAGCAAAGTTCATCTAGTGACCCTCCGAAAGTTTAACATCCGTATACTGGAGTACACTTCAGCCTCACCAGCCCCAAATCTCCACAGCCCCATTTGTATCAGGAGCATCTTTAACGATGTTTAAGCATGTTCGAGCAAAGTTCATCTAGTGACCCTCCGAAAGTTTAACACCCGTATACACTAGTACACATCAGCCCCATCAGTCCCAAATCTTCATTGACATTCCGTAGTTGGGTCATAAACACATGGGTCATAGTGAAAGGTACCGCCCCTTTGCCCATCGCAAGGGGCATGCCTTTCGTCTTCGACGGAAAGGAGAATCATGTCGAAGCGCAATCCTGAGGGCATTATCCAGGACGAGATCGTTCGCCACGTCGAACGTCACCTCGGAGGCATCTGCCTCAAGAACGACGCCACGTCGCGTCAGGGCATCCCCGACCTCACGGTCTTCCTCCCGGGAGGCGCGACCGTCCTCCTCGAGGTGAAGCGGTCACGACCCTCGCCCTCCTCCTACAGGCCGAATCAGCAGTACTACCTCGACCGCTTCCGGGAGATGCGCCACACGGCGTGGACGGTCTTCCCGGGCAACATCCGTCAGGTCAAGGACAACCTGTCCTTCCTCGCCGAGAAGGACGCGGCGTGATCTTCAACCAGCACCCGAAGCTGGAGGGGTTGCACGCCTTCCTCTCCCCGAGCAAGTACCACTGGATCAATTACGATCCCAGCGCTCTTGTCGAGGCCTTCCGCCGCCATGAGGCCGCCGCCCTCGGCACGAGGCTCCACGCCCTCGCCGCGGAGCACATCCGCCTCGGCATCCGCATGCCCCGGAACAGGATCACGATCAACGCCTACGTGAACGACGCGATCGGCTTCGGCATGACGCCGGAGCAGCCTCTGTTCTACTCCGTCAACGCGTTCGGGACGGCCGACGCCATCCTCTTCGACGAGAGGGCGTCCCTCCTTCGTGTGCACGACCTCAAGACCGGCGTCACGCCCGCGAGCATCAACCAGCTCCTGGTGTACGCCGCCCTCTTCTCCCTCGAGTACGAGATCCCCCCTTCGGAGTACACCTCCGAGCTCCGGATCTATCAGAACGACGAGATCCTCAAGGTTCGACCGAACCCCGAGGAGATCTCGTCCATCATGGCCACCATCGTCGACTTCGACACCGCCATCGAGAAGATGAAGAGGGGGGACCCCGTCGATGAGTGATCTCGCGCATTCCGGGAAGCCCCACCAGGGCTCCACTCCGCACTCCGGACGCTACAAGTGGGGTTCCGGAAAGGACCCCTACCAGACCTCCACAGACTTCCTCGCAGAGGTCTCCCGCCTCCAGAAGCTGGGGATGAAGGAGACCGAGGTCGCAGAGGACCTCGGGATGAACACCACGGAGCTCCGCGCCAGGAAGACCGCCGCCAAGAGCACCAAGCGCGAGGGGGACGTCGCCAGGGCCCGTCAGATGCGGGAGAAGGGGATGTCCTACTCCGCCATCGCGGAGAAGCTCGGCGTCTCGACCACGACGGCCAAGACCCTCTCCGAAGGAGGCATGCTCGCCAAGAGCGCCAAGACCGAGACCGCCGCCCAGGTGCTCAAGGAGAACATCAAGCAGCATAAGTACATCGAGTACGGCCTCGGCACGGAGATCGCGCTCGACTGCTCCACCACCCAGCTCAAGACCGCCGTTCAGATGCTGAAGGACGAGGGGTATGAGTCCCACGAGGTCTTCATCCGTCAGGTCGGCACCGGGAAGAGCAAGTTCACCACGCTCAAGGTGCTCACCCCTCCCGGAACGAAGAAGTCGGAGGTCATGGAGCACATCGGGGAGATCCGTGCGCCCATGGTCCACATCGACACCGGGGGGAAACTCACCGGCGTTATGCAGAAGCCCACTCCCATCTCCTCGAAGAGGGTGAAGGTGGTCTACGACGAGGACGGCGGCTCTAAGATGGACGGCGTCATCGAACTCCGTCGAGGCGTTCCCGAGCTCACCATCGCCAACGGCGTGTACGCCCAGGTGCGCATCTCCGTGGACGGCACGCACTACCTCAAGGGTATGGCCGTGTACGCCGACGACCTTCCGAAGGGCGTGGACGTCCGCTTCAACACCAATAAGAAGCGGGGAACGCCCATGACGGGCCCGAAGGACAACACGGTCCTCAAGCCGGCCGATCCCGACAATCCCAGGAACCCCTTCGGCGCCACGGTCACGCAGCGCCAGTACAAGGATCCGAAGACCGGGAAGAGCAAGCTCTCCGCGCTGAACTACGTCAGGGAGGAGGGCGATTGGGACGCCTGGTCCCGAACGCTCCCCTCGCAGTACCTCAGCAAGCAGCTCCTCTCTCAGGCCAAGAAGCAGCTCAAGGTCACCCGGGACAAGCAGAGGGCCGAGTTCGACGAGATCATGCGTCTCACGAACCCGGTCATTAAGAAGAAGCTCCTGGAGTCCTTCGCCGACGAGTGCGACGCGAAGGCCGTCTCCTTGCAGGCCGCCCCCTATCCCAGGCAGTCCATCCAGGTCATGCTCCCCGTTCCGAGCATGAAGCCCACCGAGGTCTACGCGCCGAACTACAAGCACGGCGAACGAGTGGCTCTGGTGCGCTACCCGCACGCCGGAACCTTCGAGATCCCGGAACTCACGGTCAACAACCGCCACAAGAGGGCCATCGCCAGGATCGGGAAGAACGCCAAGGACGCCATCGGAGTCCATCACTCCGTGGCCGAACGACTTTCGGGAGCGGACTTCGACGGAGACTTCGTCCTCGTCGTGCCCAACAACGACGGCAAGGTCCGCTCGACTCCGCCCCTTCGAGGACTCGAGGGATACGACCCCAAACGGGCCTATCCCAAACGGGAGGGCATGAAGGTGATGAAGAAGGGACCGCAGACTCAGATGCAGATGGGTCGCATCTCGAACCTCATCAATGACATGACCATTCGAGGGGCGACCAAGGCCGAGATCGCCAGGGCGGTTCGGCACAGTATGACGGTCATCGACGCCGCCAAGCACGAACTCGATTGGCAGCAGTCCGAGAAGGACAACGACATCGCCGGTCTTCGGAAGAAGTACCAGAACGGACCCATGGGCGGTGCCGCCACGCTGACCTCCAGAGCCAAGTCCCCCGTTTACAGGGAGCAGACCAGGGCTCGAAGGGCCAGCGAGGGTGGAGCCATCGACCCGAAGACGGGGGATCTCGTCAGAGTACCCACCGGAAGAGGGCACTTCGCCAAGATCAAGCGACCTGACGGGACTTGGGAGACCACCGACAAGTGGATCCCGGAGATGGAGACCATCCCCAAGATGTCCTCCGTCAGGGATGCCCGCTCCCTCTCCTCCGGCACTAGGATGGAAGGGGTCTACGCCGATCACGCCAACGCCCTCAAGCAGATGGCGAGGGATGCGAGACTTGCCTCCCTCCGTGTTGGAAAGCTCCCCCAGTCGAAAGCGGCCAAGGTCAAATACGCCCCCGAGGTCGAATCCCTCAAGGGCAAATTGAAACGGGCCTATGCCGCCAAGCCCAGGGAGCGACAGGCTCAAGTCGTGGCGAACGCTGCTGCTCGTCTCGCATTGCAGGACAACCCGGAGCTCCGCACCGACAAAGACGCCCGGGCCAAGATGGAAAGGCGCATGCTGGGCGAGGCGAGGGCTAGAACAGGGGCCCGCCGTTACCAGATCGAGATCACGGACAGGGAGTGGAAGGCCATTCAGGAGGGGGCCATCTCCCACAACATGCTCGATGAGATCATCCAGAACACCGACACCGACAGGGTCCGCGCTCTGGCTACGCCCAAAGCCGCCGCCTCGGTCTCAGCCGCTAAGAAGTCCAAGATTCGACTGCTCAAGAATCGTGGCTACACCAACGACGAGATCGCAGAGGCCTGTGGCATGAGTGCTTCATCCGTGGTGCGTCTCATGAAGGACGAGGGTATCTGATGATAGAATGGGCCATCACCACGAAGGACAATCCATACAGTCCTTTCACGCAGTTCGATGATTGGTTTCACTACGACATCCTTGCTGAGTACAACACTTGTTCTTACCTCGACCGCCTCTGGCAGGGCAGCACGGATGCTAGTGAGTTCGATCAATTCAATTCACTTCAATTGGCGATTGATGAACTCGTTGAACTGTTTCCTGAACTTTACATGAAAGTTCAAGAGACTGATTACGAGTGACAGCGCTTGGAAGGAGGCGCTTGCAGAGGGGGGAGTACCCTCCAAAAGACACCCCCCCCTCTGCATCGCCGCCCCCGAGAAAATATCCCCGGTGGGATTCCGCCGATTCGCGATTCGGATCCGCCTCTTCGACCCGGAGAGGGCTTTCTCCTTTCACTTCGCCGGTTCGAGGGGGCAGATCTGAGTCGCGGAAAGGAGAAGGAACGCGATGGAAGAGGAGGAGAACGCCATCGGATCGCCCCCGGAGACCCCGGAGGCGATGGAGACGAAGCTCATAGGCCTCGCAATGCGCAACGCCGAGGAGCTTCTACAGGCCCGGAAGGCTCCGACGACCGTTCTGGTTCATTTTCTGAAGCTCGGATCCCTTCGAGCGGAGATAGAGTTGCAGAAGGCCCGGAATGAGAGGGACCTTCTAGTCGCCCGCACGGACGAGACCCGAGCCAAGACGGATCGCGGACAGATAGCGGCCGATGCCATTGCGGCCTTCCGATCCTATCGCAGTTCGGAGGACGCGGATGACTAGGACATATTCTCATCTGATGTCGCTTCCGGATTACAACGACCGCTTCGACTATCTGAAGATCAAGGGGAACGTTGGCGAGCCGACTTTCGGGTGGGCCCGATATTTGAATCAGGTGTTCTACAGGAGCCGGGCGTGGCGTCGAGTTCGGGATCATGTGATCGTTCGGGATTCCGGTTACGATCTGGCCCATCCGGATCATCCTATAGCGGGAAAGATCCTGGTGCACCACATGAACCCGATCACCGAGGAGGACCTGGATTCCCGCAATCCCGATATTCTCGACCCGGAGTTCCTGATCGCAGTGTCCCACGAGACGCACAACGCCATACACTTCGGTCTCGACCGACCGCCGATCCCGACGTTCGTCGAACGTCGTCCGAATGACATGATTCCCTGGAGGTGAGATGACCGTACTATCCGACGTGAAGCAGTATCTCGGGATCGACCCCGCGGATACGACCTTCGACGCCGACGTGATGATGCATATCGACTCGGCGCTCGCCGTTCTCAACGATCTCGGCGCCTGCGGTCCTCTTACGTGCACGCCGGCCCTCGAATGGTCGTCGGTGTACTGGGACCCCAGACTCTCGATCGTCAAGAACGTCGTCTACCTCCAAACCAGACTGGTCTTCGATCCCCCGCAGTACTCGTTCCATGTCGCGCCCCTCGAAAAGGTCCTTTCGGAGTACAAGTATCGGATACGAGACATAGCCGAGGAGGCGAAATGACCGTACTCAAGCAATACGGCATCCCAGGAATGAAGTGGGGGATTCGGAGGGCGACGACCCGAGGTTCGACCCCTCCGTCCAAGAGGAAGCCGAAAGCCGAGGGATCCTCCGTCGAGACCGAGGGCGGCCACAAGCGCGTTCGGGACATGACCGACTCCGAGCTCCAGAGCAAGATCCGTCGGATCCAGCTCGAACGCCAGCTCGAGTCTCTCATGCAGAAGCCCCCGCCCCCGAAGTCGAAGGGGCGCGAACTCGTCGAGAGCATCCTGTACGACACGGGGCGCGATCTCGGCAAGAAGGCGCTCACGCACATCGGAACGCAGGCTCTCGATCGCGTCATTCCCGGCTTCGCCGCTTCTCAGAAGAAGGAGAAGGGGAAGAAGAACGCGACAGTGAACGATGTTCGCAACATCGTCGAGGAGATCAAGAACGCGTCTCAAAATGGGAGTAAGAAGGAGAAGCCGAAGGACGAGAAGAAGGCGGCAAAGGAGCCCGAGCAGAAGCCCGCCGACTCCAAGAAGGACGAGCCGTCGTCCCCGCCTCCGCCGGAGACTCCGAAGACTGGCAGGCCCGCACCCTCGGGGGAAGGATACCCAAAAGGTGGAAGCGGCGAAAGCGATTCTACGCGTAAGCGCCGCTTCTTCGGTGGAAGAGGACGAAGCGCCGGTCGTGGAGCACGGCAGACGAAGCCCTCGGGGCCCGTCCGCGTTCCCGATGCGACGGTCCGCTCGATCAGTCGGGAGATCGTCCTCCGGGGCTCGACTTACTGATCATGCTGTCGAATACCGCGATCCCCCATCACTATGCCGAGTTCAAACGTGCCGTCCTCTCCGGCGAGATACCCGTGTGTCGGGAGATCTCGATGGAGATGAACCGGATCGACCATCTTGTGGAGGACCCGAGGTACTACTACGACGATGAGGCGATCGACGGATTCGTCAGATACTGCGAGAACGAGTGCACCCTCACCAACGGGGACTCCTTCACCCTTCTTCCGTCATTCAGGGTCTGGGCCGAGCAGCTGCTCGCCTGGTTCTACTTCGAGGAGCAGAGCGTCTACGTCCCCAACGAGAGCGGTGTGGGTGGGCACTACGAAACCCGCCGGGTCAAGCACCGTCTCGTCGACAAGCAGTATCTGATCGTCGGGCGGGGCGCGGCCAAGTCCATGTATTCCTCCCTGATCCAGTCGTACATGCTGAACATCGACACGACCACGACCCGTCAGGTGGTCGTGGCCCCGACGATGATCCAGGCCGAGGAGATCATGGGCCCCATCAAGACGGCGATCGCCAGGGCCCGGGGACCTCTGTTCGCATTCCTCACCGAGGGCTCGTTGCAGAACACCACGGGCAACCGGGCGAACCGCCCCATGCTCCACCCCACGAAGAAGGGGATTCAGAACTTCATCACCGACTCCCTGATCGAGGTCCGCCCCATGGCGGTCGATCGTCTACAGGGACTTCGCTCCAAGATCAATACCGTTGACGAGTGGCTCTCGGGGGATGTCCGCGAGGATGTCGTCGAAGCCCTGGAGCAGGGCGCGTCGAAGGTGCCCGGATGGATGATCATCGCAACATCCTCCGAGGGGACCGTGCGCAATGGCGTCGGCGACACGAAGAAGATGGAGCTCCTGAAGATCCTGAAGGGGGAGGTGTACGATCCCCACACCTCGATATGGCACTACCGCCTTGACGCCGTCGAGGAGGTGGGCGACCCGGACAAGTGGCTGAAGGCCAATCCGAATATCGGGAAGACCATCTCCTACGAGGCGTACCAGCGGGCCGTATCGAGAGCGGAGGCCAATCCCTCCCTCAGGAATGATATTCTGGCGAAGATGTTCGGCATTCCGATGGAGGGGTACACGTACTACTTCACGTACGAGGAGACGCTCGCCCGCAAGAAGAAGGTCGAGTTCTGGCGCATGTCGTGCGCGATGGGCGCCGACCTCTCGCAGGGAGACGACTTCTGCGCCTTCACGTTCCTGTTCCCGTTGCAAGGCGGAGATTTCGGCGTCAAGACGAGGTGCTACATCACGTCGCACACGTTGAACGCTCTTCCCGCCGCCGCACGCGCGAAGTACGACGAGTTCATCAACGAGGGGTCGCTTCAGGTGATGGAGCGGACCGTTCTCGACATGATCGAGGTCTATGAGGACCTTGACCGGTACATCGAGCGGTCCGAGTACGACGTGTACGCCATGGGGTACGACCCCTACAACGCCAAGGACTTCGTTCAGCGCTGGGAGCAGCGTCATGGAGCCCACGGCATCGAGAAGGTGATTCAGGGGGCGAAGACGGAGTCGGTTCCGCTCGGGGAGATCAAGATCCTGGCGTCGGAACGACTCCTCGTGTTCGACCAGTCGCTCATGCAATGGGCGATGGGGAATGCGATCGCTCTTACGGACACCAACGGCAACCGCAAGCTCTACAAGGCCAAGCGGGAGCAGAAGATCGACGCGGTTGCCGCTTTAATGGACGCGTACATCGCATACAAGGTCCACCGCAACCGCTTCGATTAGAAAGGAGGAGGGTTGAGCCTCAGATCAACACTGAGGAAGTTCGAGAGTGTTTTCGACTTCTTCTCCTCGAAGAAGCGCCGAGAGATTGACGAGGGGACTTCGGGCAGTCGATACGGTTCGATGCTCTTCAGTCCCTTCCGAACTACGGCGAATCAGTTCACCACGAAGCTGTACAATCAGATCGCGATCGACGTCGCCTCGACGACGTTCCGACACATCGAGCAGACCGACTCGGGGGAGTACTCCAAGGATATTCCATCGTCTCTCGACAAGTGCTTCCGGTTCATGGCCAATGTCGATCAGACTTGGTCCGCGTTTCTTCGGGACGTCGTCTGGACGCTGTTCGAGAACGGGCACGCCGCGATTGTCGCCACGGACACCACCGCGAACCCGTTCTACACCGAGGAGTTCGACGTCCTCTCCCTGAGGGTGGGGACTGTGACTCAGTGGAATCCGAGAAGTGTTCGGATCTCGCTCTACAATGACCGAACGGGTCAGCGGGAGGAGATCAACATCGAGAAGGACCTCGTCGCCATCGTGAACAACCCGATGTTCATGGTGATGAACGAGGCGACCTCCGATCTTCGTCGCCTTCTTCGGAAACTGGTCCTCCTCGACGCCATCGACGAGCAGTCCGGGTCGGGGAAGCTCGATCTGATCATCCAGTTGCCCTACAGTGTCTCCAGCGAGCGTCAGATGCAGCGCGCCGAACGTCGGCGCAAGTCTCTGGAGCGCCAGATGGAGAACAGCAAGTACGGGGTCGGCTGGATCGACGACACCGAGAAGGTCACACAGCTCAACCGGGCTTCGGAGAACAATCTGATGGCCCAGGTCGAGTGGCTGACCACCCAGGTTTACTCGGCGCTCGGGATCTCCAAGGAGATCTTCGAGGGAACGGCGACCGAGCAGCAGATGCTGGTATACCAGACCCGGACTCTCAACCCGATTCTACGTGAGATCGCGACCACGATGTCCTACGCGTTTCTCGGGGAGAACGCCCGAGGTCGCGGACAGCGGATCGCGTGGTTCCGGGATCCGTTCGAGCTCGTTCCGATGTCCTCCATGGGCGATCTCGTCCAGGCGCTCACCTCCGCCGAGGTGATGACGTCGAACGAGGCCCGCGCGAAGCTCGGCTTCATGCGGGCCAGCGACCCGCGCGCGGACAAGCTCGTCAACGCGAACATCAACTCGACGTCCCCTCCGGACGTCCCGAAACCGACGACCGAGGAGGTCTCATAATGGGAGGTAATTCCCGAACTCCCGACTGCGAGGGGTGGGCCACCCGATACGGGGTCCGGTGCTCCGACGGAGTCACCATTGGGAACGGGGCATTCGCCCATGAGGACGGGAACAAGATTCCCGTTGTCTATCAGCACAATCACACCGAGTCGTCCGAGCTGCTCGGGCACGCCATTCTCAAGCACGAGAGCGGCGGAGTCCGCGCCAAGGTGTTCTTCGATGATACCCCGCAGGGGGACAATGCCCGTAAGCAGGTGAGGTCCGGCACTCTGGGCGCCATGTCCATCTACGCCAAGAACGTTCAGCGCCGGGGCAACGTGGTCAGCCACGCGGACCTTGTCGAAGTCTCGCTCGTTCTCCGTCCGGCCAACCCCGAGGCCCGCATCTACGATGTCGCGCTCGAGCACTCCGGCGAGGACGGCACCTATTACACCGATGAGGGCGAGATCGTCATCGAGAGCGGCGAGCCCCTCGTCCTCCAGCACGACGACTCGGATGAGAAGTCCGACGACAAGACCGAGGACGACTCCAAGGAGAAGACCGTCGGGGAGATCTACGACGGAATGACCGAGGAGCAGAAGCGGGCCGTCGCGGCGATCGTCCTCGAAACCGTCCGAACCGCCGGCGAGGACGACACCACCGAAACCGAGAGGAAGGACTCCGACGTGAGCCCCACCACCCATAACGTCTTCGAGCGGGGGTCTGATTCCGACCTCAAGCAGGACGACGTCGACATTGCCGGGGCCGTCGCGGCCATCGGCGCCGATCTGAAGAAGGGGGCGACGTTCAAGCAGGCGTTCCTCGCTCACGCGGAGAGCTACGGCATCTCGAATCCCGATATGCTCTTCCCCGAGCCCAAGGACACCGGCGGCATCACCGAGCTCCGAAGGGATCAGACCTGGGCCAACCGGCTGGTCTCCGGGGTCACCCATCTCCCCTTCTCCCGCTTCCGGTCCCGGTACGCGGTGCTCACCGGAGACGAGATTCGAGCTCGCGGCTACATCACCGGCTCCCTCAAGTACGACACCGTCTACAAGAGTCTCAAGAGGCAGACCTCGCCGACGACGGTCGTCGTCAAGACCAAGCTGGACCGTGACGACCAGATCGACATCACGACCATCGACATCTGGGAGTGGATGAAGCGCCAGCTCACCATCGACATGAACGAGGAGCTCGCTCGCGCGTTCCTCATCGGCGATGGCCGCGACGCCGACTCCGCCGACAAGATCAATCCGGACTGCATTCGTCCCATCCTCGCCGAGGACGACCTCTACGCGCCGAAGTACGCGCTGAGCTCTGACGCCATCGACGTCAAGACCAACCTCGACCTCATCGTCGAGGAGATGACGTACATGCTGGACGAGTACCGCGGCAAGGGTGAGCCTCTGTTCTGGGCGCCCAAGCGCACCATCGACCGGCTCACCTGGCTGCGCGACAAGCAGGGCCGCCGGATCTACAGGACGCGAGACGAGCTCGCCAGTGCTATCGGCTGCTCGGGGTTCGTCAACGTTCCCTTGCTCAAGGGGGCCAAGATCCAGCTTGAGGGCGGCCTTCGAGACGTGTTCGGCGTCTTCTTCCTCCCGGGCGACTACCACGTCGGTACCGACAACGGCGGCCAGCTCACCTCGATGGAGGGGTTCGACATCGACCACAACCAGCGGAAGGCCCTTCAGGAGACCCGGTGCTCCGGCGCGCTTCGAGACCCCGGGACCGCGGTGATCGTCACCGGCGCCCTCGCCCCCGTCGCCGGTGCCAAGAAGGACCCGAAGAAGTCCACCGATCCTCAGCTTCCCGAGATGAACTGAGCGATCGTGAAATACTTCGGCAGAATCGCGTTCTCCTCTGTCGAAGAGACGTCCCCCGGTATCTTCGTCGAGACTCCAGTCATCCGAAGATACCGGGGGAACGTCACGACCAACGCCCATCGGTACAGCATGGGCTCGGATCCGAACGGAAAGGTGCAGTCCGGTCAGATTCTCTCGATCGTTGGAGACGAGTACGCGTTCACGCACCCATTCGATATTCGATGGGTCGAGTTCGGCGGGGAGAAGTGGCTTGTCGTGTACACGGATATTCGACGTCCCCGCCTGTACTTGACTCTCGGAGCGCGATACAATGACGAGGGATGACCTTCATAAGGTTCTCGTTCGGATCCTCGGGTCGGACAATGTGTATTACCACCCTCCGGTGAATCTGAAGATCTCGTATCCGGCGATCGTGTACGAGAAGATTCAGTACTGGCAGGCGTACGCCGATAATCTTGGATACGCGCGAATTCCCCAGTACCGGGTGACCGTAATATCCAGACTGCCGGATCACCCGGCGATCGAACGCATTCTGGATCTCCGAGGGAGCGATTACGTCTCGCATTTCGTGTCCGAGGGGCTCCATCACGATATCATCGACATCTTCCAATAAGGAGAATCATGGCAGCCCTGGAATGGGACAAGGTTGAGAATCGGACCGGAGAGAACGGTGCCGATCACGGCGTCATCTACCGACTCGATCAGACCGGAGCGTACAATAAGGCCGAGGTCTGGGACGGTCTCACCGCAGTGAACATGGCGCCCGAGGGCGCCGAGGCCCAGAAGATGTACGCCGACAACATCCTGTACGGCACTCTTCGCGGTGCCGAGACCTCGAAGGGCACTATCGAGGCGTTCCGCTTCCCGGAGTCCTTCCGTGAGTGCGACGGCACTAAGCTCATCGACGCCGCGGTGGAGGGTCTGTACGCCACGGGCCAGCAGCGTCAGCCCTTCGGCTTCTCGTGGCGCACTCTGATCCTCGATTCCAACGGCACCGAGATCGGCTACAAGATCCACATCACCTACGGCAACACCGCGTCGCCGTCCTCGCAGGACAACAGCACCATCAACGAGAGTCCGGAGTACAAGTCCTTCTCGTGGGAGTTCGAGTCGGTTCCCGTTCCCGTTCCGGGAATGCGCCCCTCGGCGCGTCTCGAGCTTGACAGTCGGAAGGTGCCGGCCAAGAAGATGGAGGCCGCCCTCGACGCCCTCTATGGGCGGAAGACGGACCCCGCCAAGCTCCCCACGCCGGCGGAGCTCGTGGCCCTTATGAAGGCCGCGAATTAGGAGACCGGGAATGCTCGAGCTGCACCTACCGGAAGTCGACGGATGGGATGAGGCTGTCGAGGAGTTCGTCAGACTGCCAGCGTTGACGGTGCGGCTCGAGCATTCCCTCCTCTCCCTGTCAAAATGGGAGGGTCGCAACAAGGTTCCGTTCTTCGGTCCGAAGGAGCGGTCGACCGAGGAGATGCTCGACTACATCTCATGCATGGCGGATCCAGACATTCCGATGACCGTGCTAATGCGCTTCCGGGAAGAGGACTTCATCAAGGTCAACAACTACATACAGGACAAGATGACCGCGACGACGGTTACGGATCATACCGGAACTTCGCCGAAACGGCAGATCGTCACCTCAGAACTCATCTACGCCTGGTTGACCCTCCTCGAGATCCCTTATGGGGACGTGGAGCACTGGCACCTGAATCGGTTACTGACTCTAATTCGAACCGTTCAGGTGCTCAAGGATCCGAAGAAGAACCGAAAACCGACTCCGTCAGCACTGGCGGAGCGCGACAGGCTCAATGCCATGCGAAACGCCGAAGCGGCGAGAAGGAGAGCAAGACGTGGCTAACATCAAGGGCGTGCTCACGGCATGCCCGACGACGATTCTAGTGAATCCGGTCGTCAACGGGGCGGCGGATCTCAAGAAGAAGCGATTCGCGATTCGCCCGGGAGTCGTGGTGGACATCACGACCGACGACGGCTATTACAACATCGAGTCGAACGAGGGTCAGTTCGACACCGAGATGCGAATGCTCGC
>ERZ772917.1278-NODE-1278-length-14947-cov-17.055466_pt1 | contig 14947 bp, 13 predicted proteins | sample MGYA00511187_ERZ772917 | MGnify/ENA primary metagenome ERZ772917 (study PRJEB29015, sample SAMEA2737925) | human oral metagenome | biome: human oral; feature: human-associated habitat; material: dental | place: China | collected 2012 ... | reverse complement strand
GATCGATCTGGATCCGGCGCTGGTGACGGTGCCGCTGGATCGTTCGGTGCTGGCGGCGCTGGCCTCCGTCATCGACGAGGCCTCGGCTGCGCTGGCCGCTTACGAGCACTCTCGTGCGCTCGAGGTCACGGAGTCGTTCTTCTGGACGTTCTGCGATGACTACTTGGAGCTGGTCAAGGAGCGCGCCTACAACCGTGACGGCGCGTGGGACGAGGCCTCGGCCGCGTCGGCCCGTGCGGCTCTGGCGATCGTGATCGATAACGTCGTGCGCCTGCTGGCACCCTACCTGCCGTTCGTGACGGAGGAGGTGTGGAGCTGGTACCGCGAGGGCAGCGTCCACGTTGCGCCGTGGCCGGTTTCCTCGGATCTGGCTGGCGCCCAGGGTGATCCGTCGGTGCTTCAGGCAGCGTCCTCTGCGCTGATCGCGCTGCGCCGCGTGAAGTCCGAGGCGAAGGTGTCGCCGCGCACGCCGTTCCTGTCGGTGACGGTGCGCGCCCCGCAGGCTCAGGTCGAGGCCCTGGAGTCCGTGAAGGGCGACCTGGAGGCCGCGTCGAAGGCCGTGGGCGCCCTGACCGTGGCTGCCTCCGACGACGCTGAAGCCACCGAGGCCTCTATCGAGTCCTTCGAGCTGGGCGAGGCGCCGGCGAAGCGCAAGGGCTGAGCGTTAGGCTGCTGAGGGGGCCGCCCGTGGAACACCACGGGCGGCCCCCCTTCTGCACAATTTCCACCTGACACCATAAGCAACACTATCGATACTACGGAAAGCGCGCAATCACCAATTTGTCTGAAAACAAGAACGCACTCATTCAACAACTACTGTCGCTTAGATAAGAACCATTCAGCACTTTTTACGAAGAACTTTCTCTTTACCATACCCAAGATACTTAGAAATAGTCCACCAAAGCCGGTAATTGATTGCACGACAAAAGACTTTAGATTGAGAAACTGATCTCGCGACCAGAATAGGAGTATGGCTACAATACCTAAGATAGCCAGCACGAACACAACCTGGAGAAACGTAGCAAGACGTCGAATCTTCCGTTGACGAACAGCTTCTTTCACCTCACAGCTCCGCTTGTGCAACAATTCGATCTCATCACTTAGCTTCTGATTCTCAATTTTCAGCACATCTTCTTGTGATCTTAACTCACCAATACTTCTTTCTCTTTCCTCGAGCTTCTCTTGCATAGAGGCAATTGTGCGAGCACTGCGTTCAGATTGCCGACGAAGCTGAGTAGCAATGGCACTATTTTCAGACTTTAGAGGAGCCTTTACCTCATCTTTAAACCGCTCAAGAGCCTCCAAGACGAAAACATTTCCATCAATTTCATTTCCAGCAGCGAGCTGTCGCATGAACAATTCACCAGACTCTGTACGCAAACGCAATATGCGCGCTTCCTCATCGCCAATAACATTCTCACGGCGAGCTTGTTCAATATTTTTCAAAACCTCATCCCAAACACGCTGATTTGGCCTGAGGCCGGCATATGCAGAAGCAACAAGAAGATCTTTTGGAACATTTTCTGAGGCAAGTGGCGCTCTCAACCATAACCTCGTTGCAAGATACTCAAAACTAATCGCGAGGGGATAGCTATATCTTTCATCATCAGCAAACTGGCGACAACCTCGAACCACCGCTGTATTCGCAGTTACAAAGAGATAACGAGCATTTTCCATCTTCGTGCCCGCTCGACCACGCCGCATACGATGAATCGCACTCAGGGCCAAGACGTCATGATTTAACGCCAGCGGATTTTTATGAAAGACATGTTTGCGAATGGCATATTCCAGCTTTTCCTCATCAAGGCCGTATATCTGCTCATAGGGCGGGTTACCCATAATATTCACTGACATTTTTTCCAAAGTGCCCTCTATTGTGTCACTTAACATAGCAATATCCGACGGCTTGAGGGAATGCTTATAGGCATATTCAAGGACCCCATCGAGACGACCAGGATCAAATTCACCTCGCAACACACACTCAACACTATGCAGAATTGAATCAATCTCACTCAAGGTATTCTGAAACACGAAACAATGAACCCCATTTGCGTGAATCATATTCAACACATCTTTCGCCGCAATGTGGCGCTCACTACCCTGCAGATTCAATAGATCAAGAACAATGCTTGTATCCAACACAACACTAAGATTATCAATCTTGGGCACTTCATCCCAAGATTGGCCTTCCAATAGCGTTGACAGCATAGCACCTTGAGCAAGACTAACCAGAGCCTGAAATGACTCAGTCGCACTTAGATACATGCTTTTAACGTATTCCGAAATGACATAACGAATACGCTCATCGCGCGTAACGAGTAAAACATCATCATCATTACCAGTTCGAACATCAACACCTCGCCAATGTCGAATAATATCAACCGACTGCGACTCGATATATTTCTTTAATTCACTTTTCCAGTCAACCTCAAGCAAATCCGTATCACTTTTACACATCTGCTTTACACACTCGCGTAAACCTTGCTCCAACACGGCCTCGGCTCGCCTATAATCTCTGATTTCACCATTTAGGTCCGGCAGACCACTTTTACCTAGAGGTGTTAGCCCAATATATCTACCCTCAGAATCTCTCTTCAAACGACCATTTTGATCAGCATGGCGGCCAATTCGTTTCACAACTTCTACAGGAATTTCTATCCCGAAGTTTTTCTTCACTTTTTCTGCGGCGACTTTAACGGTCATCGGCCCGCCCTTGTATTGATCAACCACAGAAAGCACAAATTGCTCAAAGTTATCAATATACGTCTTACCCTCACCATCATATCGAGCCTTGAGGATCGCATAACCAATCAAGCTCGGAGATTCAGCATCACTCACACCAGCACACCTCTCATCATTTTTCATCATCGAACCTATGCATCACACAAATATGCAGTGTCAGACTACCGCAAGACTCTACTCGCAAACCTAATGAAACACTTCCACAAGCCAAAACAAGACGCACCGCATGAAGCCGAAGCTTATACGATTACTTCAACTTACAACAGTTCAGCACTTTTCTAACCCAAACATGATAGTTCAAGATATTTTATAGGGCCACCATTACTTAGTGGCTCTTAGTCTCTATCCTTATCGCTTTATCATCATTTTCACACTCGAACACTACCATGGTTGCTCAACCTGATTCTGTTCACCACTATTTTGATGCTGGCCCATAATGAGATCATTTGGCTTGCTCACTAGCCTGAAGATTCCTTAACGCTTGCGAAAATTCCCGTAATGAGCGCTGCACGCTCGCATAATTCCCGCTATTTCACTACAACGTCAACACATTACGCAAACTTTCGACTATTCGACCAACGATAGTCGCGCGCGGATGGTGGAGGTGTTGAACTGGGTAGCCGAGCACTACCCGGAACTGGAGCTGCGCATCGCGTGGAATCAGCCGATGTTCACCCACCACGGGACGTACATCATCGGGTTCTCGGCCGCTTCCAAGCACATGGCGATGGCCCCCGAGCGCGCCACCATGATCCGCTTCGAGCCTGTCATGCGCGAGCGCGGCACAGACTTCGGCACAATGCTCGCGCGCCAACCCTGGAACAAGCCCTTCGACTACGAACTTCTCGACGCCTTCATTCAGCACCAGCTCACAGACAAACGCGACGTCATGTCCTTCTGGCGCCCCAAGGAACACGAACTCGCAGCCGCCGAGGCCGTCGCATCCGGCGAGCAGCCGCCCACCGTCCGCGAGCGCACGGCAGACAACGGTCAGCTACTAGCCGACTCGTTCCTCGAAGAGTTTCAGCGCTACACCGACAACCCCACGCCGGGCATCCGTTCGAGCAACTCAGCGAGCAACTCAGGCAGGCCGTGCGAGACTACGAGGCGAACCCGGACGATGTGTACACGCTCGACGAGGTGAGGGCCGAGCTCGGCCTGGACTAGCACCGACGCAGCTTGACTCAACACGGCCACAGCGAACACAGTCAGCCACCTCTAAAGACGCTCCCTCTCCCCCACCCTACGGGAGCGTAGGATAAGGGAAGCAGTAGCAGCGCCGTTGGGCTCGTCCCGCGGCCACACCGCCCAGTGACAAGGGAGCAGACATGACCGCCGAAGAAACCCCGGCCTCGTCCAACGACGATGAGACGACGCAGGCGCAGGCGACCACCGAAGCCCTCGAATGGCATGCCCCCGTCCTGGTGCGCATCGACGAGCACACGACGATCCCCCACCTGCTCAAAGAACGCGTGCAGCGCGGCGCCACCCGCCCGCTGATCCTGCGCAAGATCGGCATCGGCGACACGTGGCGCTCGATCACGGCGCGCGACTTCTACGACGAGGTCCAGTCGGTGGCCGCCGGCCTCATCGCGCGGGGCCTCGAGCCCGGCAACCGCGTCGCGATCATGAGCCGCACCCGCTACGAGTGGACGCTCCTCGACTTCGCGTGCTGGGCGGCTGGCCTCGTCCCCGTACCCATCTACGAGACCAGCTCCATCGACCAGGTCGCCCACGTCCTCGTCGACGCAGACGTCCACCTCATCATCACCGAAACCGTGTCCATGGCCGAGATCGTGCGCGCCGCCGCTGAACGCGAGAAACGCGCGAACACGCACGTGCTCTCCCTGGATTCCGAGGCCATCGAAACCCTCATCGCCGAGGGCTCGACCACCCCGCGCGAGCGCGTCGTCGCCCGCTCCGAAGCCCTCACAAAGGACGACATCGCCACCATCGTCTACACGTCAGGCACCACGGGCACCCCGAAGGGCACGGTCCTGAGCCACGAGAACTTCACGAACCTGTGCCTCAACGCCCACGCGTGGATGCCGGAAATCGCGGCGGGCAAGAACTCGCGCCTGCTCCTCTTCCTGCCGCTCGCCCACGTGTTCGCGCGCTTCCTGCAGGTCTTCCAGATCAGCGGCAACGGCGTCCTCGGCCACGCGCCCAACATTAAGAACCTGCTCAACGACCTGGCGTCGTTCAAGCCGAGCTACCTCCTGGTGGTCCCGCGCGTGCTGGAGAAGATCTACAACTCGGCGGACACGAAGGCTTCGGGCCCCAAGCGAAAGGTCTTCCGCTGGGCGGCCAAGGTCGCGATCGACTACTCCCAGGCCCTGGACACCGACGACGGCCCGACCGCGTCGCTCAAGGCCCAGCACGCACTGGCCGACAAGCTCGTCTACCAGCAGATCATCCGCCTGGTGGGCGGCAACGCGGACTACATCGTCTCGGGCGGCGCACCCCTGGCCCCCTGGCTCGCGCACTTCTACCGCGGCGTCGGCATCCCCGTCCTGGAGGGCTACGGCCTGACCGAGACGGTCGGCCCGGTCTCCGTCAACACGCCCCGCCTGTCCAAGATCGGCACCGTGGGCCCGGCCCTGCCGCCCATGTCCTTCAAGATCAGCGACGAGGGCGAAATCCTCCTCAAGGGCCCCAGCGTCTTCCAGCGCTACCACAACGACCCGGGCGCCACCGCCGACTGCTTCACCGAAGACGGCTGGTTCCGCACGGGCGACCTGGGGTCCCTGGACCGCGACGGCTACGTGTCCATCACGGGCCGCGCGAAGGAAATCATCGTGACGGCGGGCGGCAAGAACGTCGCCCCGGCCGCCCTCGAAAATCCGATGCGCTCCCACCCGCTCATCTCCCAGGTCCTGGTCGTGGGCGACCAGCGGCCCTTCATCGCCGCGCTCATCACGCTGGACGCGGAGATGCTGCCCGACTGGCTCGCCGCACACTCGCTGCCTCCCATGAGCGTGGCGGAGGCGGCCACGAACGTCGAGGTCCTGGCCTCGCTGGAAAAGGCGGTGGCCTCGGCGAACGAGCACGTCTCGCGCGCCGAGTCGATCCGCAAGATCAAGGTCCTCACGACCGACTTCACGGAGGCGAACGGCCTGCTCACGCCCTCGCTGAAGGTCAAGCGTCTGGAGGCCACGAGCCGCCTTGCCTCCGTCATCGACGAGATCTACGGCGGTCCCGTTCAGAACTGACGCCCCTATAAACGAGGCCGTGGCCGGCTCGCGCTTCCCCTGCTCAGTGTCGGGGTTGGCGAGCCGGCCACGGCTTTCTTGTGTGGGTGCCCTACTGCGAGGCGAGCGCCGCTGTGGGCGGCGTGCGGGCCGCTCGGATCGCGGGGTAGAGCCCGGCGACGGCACCGATGAGGAGAGTGGCGCCCAGGCCTGCGGCGATCACCCACCAGTGCAGCGTGGGCGGCCAACCGTACGCGAAACACATGCCCCAGGTGACACCCGCGCCGATGAGGCACCCGGCGAGTCCTCCGAGGAAGGACAGGAGCAGGGCTTCGGCTAGGAACTGCACGGTGATATGTCCGCGCTTGGCACCCAGAGAGCGGCGCAGGCCGATCTCCTTGCGGCGTTCCAGCACGGAAATAATCATCGTGTTCGCCACTCCGATGCCACCCACGAGCAGGGCAATCGAGCCGACACCTGCGAGCAGGGTTGTCAGGGTCTGGTCGGCCGCGTTCTGCGCGGCCAGTGCGTCGGAGGGACGCGAGACCTTCAGGCCGGTGGCCCCCTGCGGGGCCAGAGTCGGACCCAGGAGCTCTCGCACCGTCTCAACCTGGTCCTCGGTGGAGCGCTCGTAGATGGTCGTGGGCGTCTTGCCAGCATCGAAAAGCGACTTCGCCGCGGGCACGCCGATCAACGCGGCGTTGTCGAGTTCCTCGGCCAGGGGCGCGTGTTCCATAATGCCCAGGACCGTGAAGGAGCGCCCTCCCAGCCACACCTGGGTGCCCGGCTCGACGACGCCGAGCAGCGCGGCGGCCTTCGAGCCCAGGACGACGCCCGGGTAGCGAGCGGTGGCATCATTGAGCCAGGATCCGCTCTTCATGGTGCCCGACACAACCTTGAGCAGGTTCGTGTCGGTTGCCATCGTGAGGATACCGCCGGTGGCGTTGGGGTCTGACAGTCGCGAACGGTACACGGAGATGCCGCCGAGCGTGGAGGTCGAAGCCGCGTCGGTCACGCCCGGGATCATACGGACTCGTCCGACGGAGTCTTCGGGCAGGATCAGGTCCTGGCCACTCAGGTCAGCCCCGCTGCGCGCGGTCAGCATGTTCGTTCCCAGCGCCCGCAGCTGCTCTTGCAAGCGAGCCTGCGAGGATGCTGACACGCCGACAACGCCGACCATCGCCGCAATGCCGATCGCGATGCCCAGGGCCGAAAGGATTGCTCGCATGGGCCGGGCACGCAGCCCGGTCAGGCCGAGGCGAGCAACGTCGGAGGCGCGCAGCGCGGAACGGCCGGCTCCCGATTTCTTCTTACTCGTCATGGCCACCTCCCGGGTGCGCAGAGTCGGAAACGATCTCGCCATCACGGATGGCGATCTGGCGAGGCAGCGACGCTGCCAATTCGTTGTCGTGAGTGATCACGATGATGGTGGTGCCGGCATCGTTGAGCTCCCGCAGGAGCTCAACGATCGAAGCGCCCGAACGCGAGTCAAGATTGCCGGTGGGCTCATCAGCCAACAGCAGGGCTGGGTGGCCGATGATGGCCCTGGCGATAGCGACCCTCTGGCGTTCGCCACCCGACATCTGGTGGGGCTTGTGGTCCATGCGGTGCCCCAGCCCCACGCGGGTCAAAGCTTCGCGGGCCGCCTCACGCCGCTTGGCTCGCGGCACGCCCCGGTAGAGCAGGCCGTCAGCGACGTTATCCAGGGCGGACACTCCGGCCGTGAGGTGGAACTGCTGGAACACGAACCCAATCAGGGAGGAGCGCACGCCCGACAGCTCGGTGTCTCGCAGGGAGGACACGTCCGTGCCGTTGATGCACACGCTTCCCGAGGTGGGCCGGTCCAGCGTTCCGATCAGGTTGAGCAGGGTGGATTTACCGGAGCCTGAGGGGCCCACGATGGCGACGAACTCGCCCTCGTCGACGCTCAGGGATACTCCGTTGCAGGCGTGCACGGGCGGCGAGCCAAACGACCGGTGCACGTCGGTCAGTTGCAGAATGTGGCTCATCGGTTGGGCACCACCACGCGCTGGCCTTCGGCGATCTCATCGCCACTCACTTCGACGCGGTCACCCGCGAACAGGCCGACGGTGACGGGAACCCGACGAACTTCGCCCTTCTCATCCACGACCTCGACGCCGAACTGGTCGGTGCTGAGAGCAACGAGGGCACCCAAGGGCACGGACAGGACACCCTTGCGGGTCTCAGAGGTCAGGCCCAGGGAGACGGAGGCCTCCTGGAAGCCTTCCAGGGCGGAGGTGTCATCGGGGGTGACGGTGATCGGGATGATCCTCTCCTTGTTCGTCTCCTTGCTGCCTTCTTCGCTTTCCTTCTCGCGGGGCGGTTCCACGGAGGTGATCGTCCCGGTCGTTGTCGTCGCCGAACCGGGTAGGCGCACGGTCACGGAGTTGCCGACGACGCCCAGTGCCTGGTCGGAGAGCTTCAGGTTCGCGGAAATCACCTGACGCGAGGACGAGGCAGTGAACAGCTCCGTCTCCATCGTAGCGCTGGTGCCGACGCGGGCCTTGAGCGCACCGATGCGCAGGTCTTCAGGGGCGAAGAGCACGGTGCCCAGCGGCAGGGAGCCGCTTTGGGGCAGAGACAGGGCCTTTTGCCACCTCTTGATCGCAGCGATGGTGTTCCAGTCGAAGTGGGCGTTGGGGGTGGCCTCGAAGTATCCGAGGGCTTCGAGTGCGGTCTCCAGCTGTTGCACGTCCTCGCCGTCGCTCATGCCCTCCTCGAACGTGCGCCAGGCGGGGGTGGAGCCGTGGAGCAAATAGGTGTTGTTCCCGGCGACCGTGTACACGTGTGATCCCTGGGTGAGGGTTGTGCCGGGCGTGGGCAGGGCTGTGACGACTCCATCAAAGGCGCTCTTGAGGGTGTAGGAGTCGGCGTAGTGGAGGGACCCCTGGACGGTGGTCTCACCGACCAGGTCTCCGCGGGTGACGGTCGCGGTGGCACCGTTAAAGGACTGCGGGGCATCGGCCTCGGCTTGAGCGCCCGAGCAAGCCGACAGGGTCATTCCCGCGACCGCCACCATCGCTAGTGCTGCGGCGAAGCGTGGGGTGCGTCGACAATTCACTTCGCGCCTCCGGGGTTACCGAAGCACTTGTTCAGAGCATCCTGCGGGATGTCCTGGATGTTGACGCCCTTGCCCGGCTCGGGGTCCTTCACGTCGTAACCAAGATCGCGCAGGCACTGGGCGCCCTTGACGAGGGCTTCACGTCCATTCGGATCCTTCGTCAGATCGTCGTCGCCCGTCAGACCCGACACCTTCGTCATGCACTCGTTGAGCGCCGAGTTAAAAGCATCGGAGTTATCCTTGATCTGCTCGGGCGTCAGCCCGGTGTCGGGCACGTCGAAGCCCTTCTCACGCATGCACTGAGCGAAAACCAGGTTGGGGTCGTTGCTGGCCGCGTTGGTGGCCGCCGAGCTTGGGCTCTTAGCGCTGGAGGCGGACGAGCCGGTCGAGCCGGTCGAGCCGCATGCGCTGAGGGCCGCTGCCAGGGTGATGGCGATGACGGCGAGGGCGCGCGTCTGGGCGCGATTCTTCATCGAAAACTCCTTGTGGACTACTGTGGGGCTGTGGTTCTCACTGCCTGGATATATTAGAGATCACAAGCCTGAAAGGTACCTGAAAACTATCCGAAAGCGCGCGCAGAATTTCGTCAGACAAACCTGAGAGTTCACGAGGCCGGGGCTTGGCACTCCCCCAGCGCGTGTTTTAGAGGCGCGAACCCTCGTCGTATTCGGCCTTGATGTCCTCGTGGTGGCGGATGACCTCGCGGACCATGAAGCCCAGGAACTTCTCGGCAAAATCGGGGTCGAGGCCGGAGGAAGCCGCAAGGGCGCGCAGGCGCTCGACCTGGCGGGCCTCGCGATCCGGGTCGGCGGGAGGCAGGTCCAGGCGGGCCTTGATATGCCCGACGCGCTGGGTGCAGCGGAAGCGCTCAGCGAGAATGTGGACGAGGGCAGCATCGATGTTGTCGATCGTTGCTCGAGCCTCCGCCAGCTCGGCGGGAATACCGCTCACGCCCGCATCCGCCGAAGCAGCCACCGAGGCATCGTCACACTGTGCCATAGATTCCTCCCCTAAGGTCTCAACTGACCTCAGTCTAGCGGGAGGACTCAGGCGCTGCGCTTACCTTCCGAGGAAGGTTCGGGATACAGCTCGGCCTCGCCCACGCCCTCGACCAGGTCGCGGGTGATGACTACGCGGGCGACGTCGTCGCGGCTGGGCAGGTCGAACATGAGGTCCGACAGGGTCTGCTCCATGATCGAGGACAGGCCGCGAGCACCCGTCTTGCGCTCGTTGGCGCGCGCCGCGATCGCCAAGAGCGCCTCGTGCGTGAACTCCAGTTCTATGTTGTCCAGCTCGAAGAGGTGCTGGTACTGGCGCACGAGCGAGTTCGACGGCTCGGTGAGGACGCGGACGAGGTCCTCCTCCGTCAGCTCCTTCGTAGAGGTCAGGATGGGCAGACGGCCGATGAACTCGGGGATCATGCCGAACTTGTGCAGGTCCTCGGCGGACACAGCCTCGTAGAGGTCGCCCATTTCCGAGGTGCTCTTCAGCTCGGAGCCGAAGCCCGTCGAGCGGCGGCCCAGGCGGCCCTTCACGATATCCTCGATGCCCGCGAAGGCGCCGGCGGCGATGAACAGGATGCCGGAGGTGTCGATCTCCAGGAACTGCTGGTGGGGATGCTTGCGTCCGCCCGTGGGAGGCACGGAGGCGACCGTGCCCTCGATGATCTTCAGAAGGGCCTGCTGGACGCCCTCGCCCGACACGTCGCGGGTAATGGAGGCGTTCTCAGCCTTGCGGCCGATCTTGTCGATCTCGTCGACGTAGATGATGCCCTTTTCGGCCTTCTTGATGTCGCCGTCGGCCTCCTGGATGAGACGCAGGAGGATATTCTCCACGTCCTCACCCACGTAGCCGGCCTCGGTCAGCGCGGTCGCGTCCACGATGGCGAAGGGCACGTCGAGGAGGCGGGCGAGGCAGCGCGCCAGGTGGGTCTTGCCCGTACCCGTGGGGCCCAGCAGGAGGATGTTGGACTTGGTGCCCAGCATATCCTCGGCGTTGCCTGCCTCACGCGAGCGCACGCGCTTGTAGTGGTTGTACACGGCCACCGACAGGGCACGCTTGGCACGGTCCTGACCGATCACCCACGTGTTCAAGAATTCGTTGATTTCGCGCGGCTTTGGCAGCGGCGTCGTCGACGAGGAGGACTGCTGCGAACCGAGTTCCTCCTCGATGATCTCGTTGCACAGCTCAATGCACTCGTCGCAGATATACGCGCCGGAGCCACCGATGAGCTTACGCACCTGCTTCTGGCTCTTCCCACAGAAGGAGCACTTGAGCAGTTCCGCGCCATCAGTCAGACGAGCCACGAGACCTCCAAGGTGTTGAACGTTTTGCCGTTCGGTCGGATGCACTTTCGCACTTACTAGCAAAAAACGTAGTGCACGCGGGCCAGTTTTCCGCGTAGCCACGCCTATTAGTATGGAAGTTCACCCTCAGTCGAGCTATTTCACACAGCGACCATCGAGACACACAACAACGAGGGCGTGGCTCCCACCGCACCCATCAGCGCGGGGAGGCCACGGCCTCGTCGATGACGATAGTGTCACAGAGCCTTGCGGGACTCCAGCACCTGGTCGATCAGGCCATACTCGGCGGCCTGCGGGGCGGTGAGGATCTTGTCGCGCTCGATGTCACGGCGCACCTGCTCCACCGGCTTACCCGAGTGCTTCGAGAGGGTATCCTCGAGCCACGCACGCATGCGGTCGATCTCGTCGGCGACGATCTGGATGTCCGAGGCCTGCCCCTGCATGCCCTCCATCGCCGGCTGGTGGATGAGCACGCGGGCGTTAGGCAGCGCCAGGCGCTTGCCGGGCGAGCCTGCGGCCAGCAGCACGGCGGCGGCCGAGGCGGCCTGGCCCAGGCACACCGTCTGGATCTGCGGCTTGATGTACTGCATCGTGTCGTAGATGGCAGTCAGAGCCGTGAAGGAGCCGCCGGGCGAGTTGATGTACATGGTGATCAGCGAATCCGGATCCTGGGACTCCAGGACCAGCAGCTGCGCCATAACATCATCCGCGCTGGCGTCATCCACCTGCACACCCAGGAACACGATGCGGTCCTCGAACAGCTTCGTGTAGGGGTTCTGGCGGCGGAAACCGTAGGCCGTGCGCTCCTCGAAGTCGGGCAGCACGTAGCGGGCCTGGGGCATCTGGCGGGCGACCGCCTCGAAGTAGGGCTGGGTGCTCATCAGTTCTCTCCTCGCGTTCCGATCTCCTGCGGGGTGTCGATCACGCGGTCGACGAAACCGTACTCGAGGGCTTCCTGCGCCGTGAACCAGTGGTCGCGATCGCCATCGGCCTCCACCTGCTCGACGGTCTTGCCCGTACGGGCCGCGGTGATCGCAGCGAGTTCCTTCTTCATGCCTAAGATCAGATCCGCGTTAATGCGGATCTCCGTCGCGGAGCCGCCGGCACCGCCCAGGGGCTGGTGCAGCAGAACGCGGGTGTGGGGCGTGATGTAGCGCTTGCCGGGGGCACCCGCAGTGAGCAGGAACTGACCCATCGACGCGGCCAGACCCATGCCGACCGTCACGACGTCCGGCTTGATGTACTGCATCGTGTCGTAGATGGCCATGCCGGCCGTCACCGAGCCGCCAGGCGAGTTGATGTACAGGTAGATGTCGCGGTCCGGATCCTCGGCCGCGAGCAGCAGCAGCTGCGCGCAGATCGCGTTCGCATTCTCATCGCGAACCTCGCCGCCCAGCCAAATAATGCGCTCCTTGAGCAGGCGCTGGTAGACCGAGTCGCCCAGTCCCAGCTGCGAGCCTTCGCCGGCAGCCCCGGTGTTGTGCACGCTCACGCGTACCTCCTCGTCTGTTCGCGGGCCCAGTCGGCCCCATTGGTGTCAACCGTACCCGCTGCGCGCCCGCTCGCGCGCGCGCCGGGCCGTCGTTTCGCTGTCGGCACATGCACTGGGCACGCGCCTCGACACATGCACTGAGGGGGCGAGGCTCGCGCCCCACCCCCTCAGTTGAGAGTTAGTCACTCGTCAGCGGGTATACCCGCCGCGGTTCACTCCTGCTCGTCGGCCACCTCGGTGATGATCTCCGCGCCCTCTTCGGTGGCGGGATCGGTGCCGAAGAACTTGCTCAGGTCGACGTCGGCGCCGTTGGTGTCCTTGACGGTGACGACCTTCAGGGCCTCGATGAGGGCCTTGGAGCGACCCAGGTCGGCCACGACGTTGGCCATCTGCTGGGAGGAGGAGAACAGCTGGTTGATGTCGATGCCGAAGTTCTGCGACATCTGGATCGCGTAGTCGATCAGCTCCTGCTGGGAGACCTGCACGTCGAACTTCTTGGCCAGGGCCTCGGAGAGGAGCTCGGTGCGGATTTCCTTCTCGACGGCCTCGCGGGCTTCCTTCTTCTCCTTAGGCTTGGCGTCCTCGCCGACGCGGTGCTCGACCTGGTGGTCGACCGCGGACTCGGGCAGGACGATCTCAACCTTGTCCAGGAGGAGGTCAATGAGGGCGTCGCGCGCGGCGAGGGCCTGCTGGGACTCCTTGGACTGGGCGGCCTGCTTCTTCAGGTCTTCCTTAAGCTCGTCGATCGTGTCGAACTCGGAGACCATCTGAGCGAAGTCGTCGTCAGCCTTGGGCAGCTCGCGGGCCTTCATGGCCTTGATGGTGATGGTCACCTCGGCCTCTTCGCCCTCGTGCTCGCCACCCTTCAGCTTGGAGGTGAAGGTGACCTCTTCGCCGGCCTTGGTGCCGCGCAGGGCGGTGTCCTGGCCGTCGAGCATGGAGCCGGAACCGATCTCGTAGGACACGTCGGAGGCGGAGTCAACCTGCTTGCCGTCAATGGTGGCGACCAGGTCGATGGTGGCGAAGTCGCCGGTCTTGGCCTTGCGGTTGATGGTCTTGAGGGTGGCGAAGCGGCCGCGCAGGTCCTCGAGTTCCTTCTCGACGTCCTCTTCGGTGACCTCAGTGGGCTCGACCTCGACGACGAGCTTCTCGTCGATCTCGGGCAGCTCGAAGGCGGGGACGACGTCAACCTCGGCGGTGAAGACGAGCTGGCCGCCCTGGGCACCGGTCACGTTGGGGATCTCGGTGACGTCGACGGTGGGCTGAGCCATGGGGCGCAGGTCGTTCTCATTGACGGCGTCGGAGTAGTGGCCGGGCAGGACCTGGTTGACAACCTGCTCGATGACGGCGGCGCGGCCGAAACGCTGGTCGATGATGCGCGGAGGCACGTGGCCCTTACGGAAGCCGGGGATGTTGACCTGTCCGGCGATCTCCTTGTACGCCTTGTCCATTTCGGACTTCAGTTCCTCGAAGGGAACCTCAACGGTCAGACGAACCTTGGTGGGCTCGAGGGTTTCAACGGTGCTCTTCACGTGCGTACGCTCCGTAGTCTACGAATTCGGGAACGCCCATTTCGGGCGCATAACAACTCGCCTAGTGTACGCCACGACCCCGCTGATGTCCTCATTCGCGGGGTATTAGTGGGCATATCCACCCCTCTACGGGCGCCTGGAGTGCGCAACGCCACACGGGTACGCGCCCCTCTCCCCTATTCACGAGGCCGGGGCAACCCACACTGCTAGGTGCACTCAGGGGGCGAGATAGTGGGAGCGCCCTCGCACGACAGCGGCCAGGCGGGCGCGAGGTACATCGGCGACGAGGCGCACGGCGGTGGTGATCTCGCGGTGGATGGCTCGGGCTTCGGCGTCGTCTGCCGCGGTGAAGCGCGCGGTGACGCGGGGCTGGCCGGAGGCGATGACGATGTCCCAGGATTCGAGCCGGGTGACGGAGCGGGCGGCGGCCTCGACTTCTTCGGGGGCCCGGCCAGGTGCCAGAGTCGTGACCGTCATGATAGTGCGATAGGACGGCATGGACTCCCCCGTGACCGTATGAAAAAACCGCGGCGCTGTGGCCGCGGTTGGTCGGGGTGACAGGATTTGAACCTGCGACCCTCTGCTCCCAAAGCAGATGCGCT
>ERZ772917.1277-NODE-1277-length-14962-cov-5.318776_pt1 | contig 14962 bp, 14 predicted proteins | sample MGYA00511187_ERZ772917 | MGnify/ENA primary metagenome ERZ772917 (study PRJEB29015, sample SAMEA2737925) | human oral metagenome | biome: human oral; feature: human-associated habitat; material: dental | place: China | collected 2012 ... | reverse complement strand
GAAAAGAAGCAAAAGAAGATCAAGGCGCCAGGGGACGCCGGCCAAGTTTGGCCGGGTTCCAGATGACCATTAATCTCAGTTTGTCTTTCGGTAGTTGAGGACGGCCCAGGTGTGGAAGAGGAGGGCGAAGCCGGTGGTGACGGCGACGTGATGGCGGATGTCGTGCCAGGTGCTGCCCTTGAGGATGATCATGCGGCAGGCGTCCATGAAGTAGGTCACTGGATTGGAGTATGAGATGGCGCGGGCCCACGTGGGCATGCTTTCGACGGGCGTGAAGAGTCCGCTCATCAGTATGAAGATGGTCATGAAGAAAAAGGTGACGAACATGACTTGTTGCTGGGTGTCGCAATAGGTGGAGAGGAGCAGGCCGAGGCCGAGCATGGCGGTGAGGTAGAGCAGAAGGTAGGCGTAGAGCAGGCTGACGTGGCCTACGGAGATGATGCCGTAAAGCGGGCGGGCGATGAGGTAGAGGCCGACGGTGAAGATGAAGGTGCCGATCAGGAGGAAGGGGATGGTCTTGGAGAGCAGGAAGACGTATTTGCCGACGGGGGTGACGTTCATCTGCTCGATGGTGCCGGTCTCTTTTTCGCCGACTAAGTTGAGGGCGCAGAGGTAGGTGGAGATCATGGTGACGAGCAGGGTGAGGATGGCGGGAACCATGAAGAAACGGTAGTTGCCGGCGGGGTTGAAGCGACGGATGGGGACTGCCCGGAGGGTGGGGGCGGGAGACATGCGGACGTCGGGGCGGCGGTCGAGGCGCAGGTCGTCGGCGAAGGTGGCTACGACTTGCGCGAGGTAGGCGCTGCTGAGGCCGGCCTTTACGCCGTTGATGGCGTTGACGGCGGTGAAGAGTTGCGCGCCATGGCCGGCGGTCAAATCGCGCTCGAAGTGGCGGGGGATCTCTAAGACGAGGTCGGCGCGGTCGCTCTCGATGAGTGTCAGGGCGCGGTCGAAGGTGGCGGGTCGATCGGTTAGGCGGAAGTAGCCCGAAGCGGTCAGCTTGTCGGTCAGGCGGCGCGAGGCGGCGGTGTGGTCGGAGTCGACGATGGCGATGTCAAGGTGCTTGATCTCGTAATCGGCTGCCCAGGGGAGAACCAGCAGTTGGATGATGGGCATGGAGAAGATCATGGGTAGCAGGGTCTTGTTGCGGAAGATGCGGATGAACTCTTTTTGGAGCAGGTAGAGAAGGGTGCGCATGAGTTAGAAGGTAGTTATGCGGCCTTTCGGCCGCGGTAGTAGGGGCGAAAAATCTTTCGCCCTGGTAGTCAGAAGTAGTTAGAGGTAGCATTCTTTTCTTCCCTTGATGGAAGAAAAGAATCAAAAGAAGATCAAGGCGTCAGGGGACGCCGGCCAATTTGGGATGGTTTCTCGATGACTATTAATCATTGGCTCTTACGTCAGCCTCAGGTTGAATTTCTTATAACCCAAAATGAGGAGCAGGAGGGTGGTGGCGGCGAGGATGAGCGTCTCGCGCCAGATGGCGGCGAAACCGGCGCCTTTGATCATGACGTTCTTCACGATGACGTAGAACCAACGGGCGGGGACGATGTCGGCCAGGAGGCGCAAAGGCAGGGGCATGTTCTCGATGGGGAAGACGAAGCCGGTGAAGAGCATCGTGGGCACCATGAGGCCGATGAGGGAGGTGAGGATGGCGGTTTGCTGGGTGCGGGCGGTGCCGGAGATGAGGAGCCCGAGGGAGAGCGCGGTGAGAATAAAGAGTAGGCTCTCGGCCACGAGCAGGGGGACGCTGCCGTGCACGGGCACGCGAAGCAGGGTGGCGCTCAGGATGAGGATCAGGCCTAAGTTGACGAGCGAAAGGAGCAGGTAGGGCACGAGCTTGGCCAGGATGAGCAGCATGGGTGAGATGGGCGAGACGAGGAGCACCTCCATCGTGCCGTACTCCTTTTCGCGGACGATGGAGACGGACGTCATCATGACGCTGATGAGCATCAGCACGAAGGCGATGACGCCGGGGACGAAGTTGACGGCGGCGCGCAATTCGGGATTGTAGAGCGCGCGCACGTTGAGGTCGATCGTCGGCGCGGCCGTGGGGGAGCGCTCGGCGCGGAACTCGGTAGCGTAGCTGCGGACGACGTTTTGGACGTAGCCCGTCAGCAGATCGGCCGTGTTCGGGTCGGAGGCGTCGGCTACGATTTGCAGGTCGGCTCGGTGTGTGTGTAGCAGCTGATCGCGGAATCCAGCGGGGAAGACGACGGCCAACTTCACGCGGCCGCGACGAAAAGCGGCGTCGATTTCGGTGTGACTCATCAGGGCTTCCTCGATGACGAAGTTGCGGTTGGCGGCGAGGCGGTCGATGAGCTGGCGCGAGGCCTCGTCGCGGGCGTAGTCGCAGACGACGATGTGGGCGTCTTTGATCTCGTTGGTCAGGGCGAACCCGAGCAACAGGACGAGCACGAGGGGCAGTCCGAAAAGGATCATGAGCGTGCGGACGTCGCGAAACATGTGCAGGAATTCTTTCCTGACGAAGATGAGGAACTGGGACATGGGGTATGAAAAACGAACGATGATGGGTGATTCGGCTTGGCTTCAGACATAATGCCCAAGGAAATAATAACTCTGATACGTCTAACTATCATTTCCTATTGGAAATAATAATTCTAACACGTTTGACTTATCATTTCCTGTTGGAAATAATAACTCCAATGCGTTTGACTATCATTTCCTATTGGAAATAATAACTCTAACACGTTTGACTTATCATTTCCTGTTGGAAATAATAACTCTAATGCGTTTGACTTATCATTTCCTGTTGGAAATAATAATTCCAATGCATTTGACTTATTAAATACTGCTGTCAATAATAGCTCCGATGCGTTTGACTTATTAATAACTGAGAATAAACACTCTGCAGACCTCCGCGCATCGGCATCAATCCCCCGAGCGCTTCGCCTTGCGGGCCAGGCGGAGGAAGACGTCGTCCATCGTGTCCGCGGCGTAGCGTTGCTTGAGCGCCTCGGGGCTGTCGAGCGCCTCGATGCGGCCGTCGACCATCATGGAGATGCGGTCGCAATACTCGGCCTCGTCCATGTAGTGCGTGGTGACGAAGACGGTGATGCCGGCCTCGGCGGCTTGCAGGATCAGATCCCAAAAGCGGCGGCGCGTGATGGGGTCGACGCCGCCCGTGGGCTCGTCGAGGAAGACGATGCGGGGCCGATGGATGACGGCCACAGAGAAGGCCAACTTCTGCTTCCACCCCGTGGGCAGCGACCCGACACGGTGGTTCACCTCGGCGCGCAATTCTAAGCGGTCTACCAACTCGCTGCCACGCTTCCGGATCTCCGACCGACTGAGACCATAAATGCCGCCGAAGAGTCGGATGTTTTCGGCCACGGTCAGATCCTCGTAGAGCGAAAAGCGCTGGCTCATGTAGCCGATATGTCGCTTGATGCGGTCTGCCTCACGATAGACGTCGAAGCCGGCCACCGTGGCCCGCCCCGCGGTCGGGCTGAGCAGTCCGCAGAGCATACGCATGGCCGTCGTCTTGCCCGCGCCGTTGGCCCCGAGGAAGCCGAAAATCTCCCCGCGGCGGACGCTGAACGAGATGGCGTCCACAGCCGTGAATGCGCCGAAACGCTTCGTGAGGCATTCCACTTGGATTACTGTTTCTTCTGTCATTTTAAATCAGTGGTTACATGTCCCCCGCCCCCAACGCCGGAGGGTGCGCGGTCATATCATGTATCGGATAAAACAATCCTCAATGCCCGGCTCGATGGGCGCCATCTCCACCCCCTCGCAACCCGCCTCAATCAGTGCGGCAAGCGCACGTCCGGGAGCCTCAGCGTCTTCCTTATTAAAGGATACATGCAGCACACGTCCGAATGCGAAACAGCTCTTCACGTCCGGCAGTCGGCTGATCGACTCCGTCAGCAGACGCATATCAGCGGCGTGAAGAGCGAAGAGCGCGTCGGGGTAACGGCGGACGATGCCCGCGGGCGTATCCACGCTGAGGATGCGCCCCGTTTGGATCAGCGCGATGCGGTCGCAACGGACAGCCTCGTCCATGTAGGGAGTGGAGACGAGCAGCGTGATGCCCTGCCGACGGAGGCCGGCCAGCATGTCCCAAAACTCGTGGCGGGAGACGACGTCGACGCCCGTCGTGGGTTCGTCAAGGAAGAGCACGCGCGGCCGGTGGATCAGCGCGCAGCAGAGAGCCAACTTCTGCTTCATTCCGCCCGAGAGTCGCCCGGCACGACGGCGTCGGAAGGGCTCGATCTGCACGTAGATGTCGCGCACCAAGTCGTAATTGTCCTCTAAGCGGGTGCCGAAAAGGGTGGCGAAGAAGCGGAGATTTTCCTCCACGGTCAGATCCTGATAGAGCGAGAATCGGCCGGGCATGTAGCCCACGGCAGCTCGGATGGCGCGATAATCGGCGGCGATGTCCAAGCCGTCCACCGTGGCGCGTCCACCGTCGGGGGGAAGCAGCGTGGTGAGAATGCGGAAGAAGGTGGTCTTGCCTGCCCCATCGGGGCCAATCAGGCCGTAGAGCTCGCCCTCACGCACCTCGAGACTGACGTCCGCGAGTGCCCGCACTTCACCGAAACGTTTGTCGATATGTTCCGCCGTAATCATGTCCATAGTCGCACGTCAGTCGAAGGTGATCTCGCCGTACATACCCATTTTGTAGCGTCCGTCCGGGTTGGGCACGCGCACTTTGACGGCGTAGACCAAGTCGGCACGTTCGTCCTTCGTGCGTATCGTTTTGGGTGTAAACTCGGCGCGGTCGCTGATCCAAGTGACGACGCCCTTGGCGCGGTGCATATCTCCCTCGCCGCTGTCGGTGTAGACGCTCACGTGCCTCCCGATCTGTACTTCGGAAAGCTGCCGGCCGGTGATGTAGACGCGCAGCGTCATCTGCGTCAGGTCGGCAATGCGGTAGAGAGGTTGGCCGGGGGCAGTCACTTCGTTAGCGCGGGCGTACTTCGTGAGCACCGTGCCGCGCACCGGGTTGACGATGTGGCAGCGGCGCAAGCGGTCGTCCGTCTGCTCCACCTGCACCGCCAGCGCACGGGCATCCTTGTCGAGGCCCTCGATGGAGGTGCGCAGCATAGAGCGTTGCGCGGCGATCTGCCGTTGCAGCACGGTCACCTGTGCCGTGGCGTCGTCTAACTGTTTAGGTGTAGCCGCGTCGCCGGCCACAAGGCGGACGAGGCGGTCGCGCTCATGCTCAGCCGTGGCCAATTGCTCCTGTAGAGCTGCCAGTTGCACGGCCGTCTCGGGTTTACGCGCAGTGAGTGCCTCGATACGTGCGAGGAGTTGTTCTCGAGTCAGGCAGAGTTCGGTGGTATCCACGCAGCCCACCTCCGCGCCGCTGTCTGCCACGGCGCCCTCTTCCACGTCCAAGCGCAGGATCACGCCCTGTGCCTCGGACGAGATGACGGTTTCTTCAGCCTCGAAAGCGCCCGAGGCATCGAATGTTTGTTCGCTCTTGCACGCCCCCACGGCCAGCAGCAGGGTCGGGGCGAGCAGGATGAGATTGTTTCTCTTCATAGGTAGTTATAAGTAGTTACGGCCTGCGGCCGGGTAGTTATGCGGCTGCGCCGCGGTAGTTAGAAGGTAGTAGTCAGAGAAAGTAACAAGGCTGCGCCGTGGTAGTATGGGGGAGTCAGGGGCGTATATCTACTTCTGACTACCGAGCCCGAAAGGGCGCATAACTACCCTATAACTACTGCGGCGCAGCCGCTTATTGTCCTAATGTCGTCCGATGGTTGTAGACTTCCCACAGCAGCTGCAATTCATGCAGCGCCATGCTCAGCCGTGCGCGGTGTTCGGCGTTGGTGTATTGGATGTAATCGTTGGCCGTAGCCGTCCCGAAAGCCAATTGGTTGCGGGCGCTCTCCTTCACCCGTTCGCGCAGGCGGATGATCTCTGCATCCGACGCGATCAGTCGGCGGAGCTTGTCAATCTCAGTCTGTTGTCGGTTCAGCGTCATACGCGTCTCAAGGAGGAAGGCGTCTCGTTGCACATCCACCGCGCGGGCGTTCAGGTCGAGCAGGCGGCGCTGCTTGCGATAGGTGTAGAGCCCCGCAATATTCCAGCTCAGTCGCACACCTCCAAGGGCATAAGGCTTAAAATCGTTGTCAAGCATGTTCAGTCCCGGCCGCCCGTAACCGCCCTGCACGAAGAGGCTCACGTGCGGCAGGTTCACGTCCGTCAGCAGTCGGCGACGCAACCCTATGGCTGTCTGTTGCGCCGCAAAGAGCGAAAGCTCCGGCCGTCGGATCTCCTGCCCCGCTACAGCCAACAGCTCTGTCGGCCGCTCGAGTCGCACCTCGTTCGTCAGCTCACGTCCTGTCAGTAAAGCCAACATGCTGACGTAAGTGTGCCGTGTGGATTGCAGTTCAGTGATGCGTTGTTCGGCCGTAAGCAGCTCTGCACGCAGCGCGTCGGCCGTACTCCGGACTGCTACACCGTGCTTTGCTGCCGTGTCGGCTCGACTGATGCCTGCGCGCAAGTCGTCGCTGAGCAGCCCGGCCAGCCGCACTTGCTCGTCCAAGGCAAGTATGCCGAAGAAGAGGCTGTTGACGCGCGCCTTCAGGCCGTGTATCTCTACGTCCACCTGACTGCGCTCCGCCTCCGCGTCAGCTTGTGCTAAGCGCACATTGTCGCGCACCGTCAGCAGTCCAGTTAGAGGCTGCACCGCCTCGGCGAAAAGGCGATATTGGTCTTTGCTGATCTCGGGCAGGTCGATGCCGGGTAGGGTGATTGGGATACGTGTGGCTGTGGACTGCCATGTGGCTTGCCCCGCCACGCTGAGTTGCGGCAGGCCACCCTTCGCCGCATTGCTCGCTGCGTCTGACCCACGTTGTTCTGCCAGCGCATAACGGCGTGCCGTGGGGTAATGTCGCTCGACCCACGCTTGACAACTGTCAATCGTCAGGGCGGGCTCCTGTGCCCGGAGGCTGGGCAGACCAATGGCTGACAGGAGCAGTGCCACCCGCCAACCGCGCCGAATGGCATGTGTTATATAGAGCGCAGCCATCACACCTTGATTCTATATAATACGGTAGTCTTAATCTCTTCCCGCCGGCGGTGCATGAGTTCCTCAAACTCTGTGTCACTCATGTCCCAGACGTTGCGGAAAACGGGGATGATGAGGAAAGATCCGATACAGAGCGTGAGGACGGTCATGAACAAATCGACGATCTCGAGGGGGCGGATACGACCCTCTGCAATGCCTGCACGCAGATCGGACTCGATCGGGGTGACGATTTGGCTCATGGCATTACGGAGTCGGTTGTTGATATGCTCGCTTACAATAGATGATTGACGAGCTTCGTAGAGCAGGAAGGCGGGCAGCTTCGGGTTGCGGCTGAGGAAGTCGAAGTAGACGTCGATCAACTGGCCAATGCGCTCCTCTAACGAGGCCGCCGAGCCGCTGACACCGGACAGGCTGGCGATCACTAACCCGATTTTCTCGTCATAAATGCGCTCGAAGAGCTGCTCCTTGGTGCGATAGTAATAGTGTACCATTGCCGAATTGCAACCTGCCAGTTTAGCTATTTGAGCCGTTGTAGTCTTTTGGAAACCTTGTTCTAAAAACAGGCTGTCAGCCGCTTCTAATATTGTTTGTTCGATGTTTTGCTTCTCTGTCTTCATAATTAACTCGGTTGTTTAACTGCAAAGTTAAACTGACTGATTAAATCTCCAAATGTTACCTGACGGAGGAGGAAGTCGGATGAAAGGATTTGGATTGGCCACCTGCTCTTAAATACGGCTTCAAAAAGGATGTATAGAGAAGGGACACCATTGGGAAGAGGTTGAAAAAATGATGTTTGGAGAAGGTGCTCCATTTGGAGGCGGTTGCCAAAATGATGTGTGAAGCAGAACCTTCTTGGGGAAGCAGTTGCCGAGAAGGAGTCTTTTACCCAGACAGATCGTTGGGGGGGCTTGCCAACTGATCCGTTGCGACATTGGAAAAATTCCTCTGCGCCTACTTTTGCCGACCAAACGTGGAACATATATCACATGAACAATAACTATAAAAGAAGCGACTTCGAGGTGATGGCACCTGCGGGGTCATACGACGCGCTGATGGCGGCTATGCAGGGCGGTGCGGATTCGGTTTATTTTGGCGTGGAGGGGCTGAATATGCGTGCCCGGTCGTCAAATAACTTCACGACGGATGACCTCCGACGCATTGCAGCTACTTGCGCGGATCGTGGAGTGAAGAGTTACCTGACGGTGAATACCGTACTATATGATGACGACTTGGACACGATGCGGCGGGTTGTCGATGCGGCACGCGAGGCGCAGGTGTCGGCTGTGATTGCTGCCGATGTGGCTGTCATGAATTATGCCGCATCTATCGGACAAGAGGTGCACTTATCTACTCAACTGAATATTGCCAACGTCGAGGCTCTCGAATTTTATGCGCGCTTCGCTGACGTGGCTGTGCTGGCTCGCGAACTGAACTTAGATCAGGTACGTGTCATTGCTGAGGCTATCCGTGAGCGCGATATACGCGGACCTAAGGGTGAACGGGTGAGGCTTGAAATGTTCTGTCACGGAGCGCTCTGTATGGCCGTTTCGGGAAAGTGTTACCTCAGCCTACACGAGATGAATGCTTCTGCCAATCGCGGAGCCTGCACGCAGATTTGCCGACGCAGCTATGTGGTTCGTGATAAAGAAACAGACCATGAGTTAGAGGTGGACAATGCTTACATCATGTCGCCGAAGGACCTCAAGACGATCCACTTTCTGAATAAATTGATGGACGCTGGAGTGCGGGTGTTCAAGATTGAGGGACGGGCACGGGGGCCAGAGTATGTGCGGACGGTGACTGCCTGCTATGACGAGGCTGTCAAGGCTTGCTGTGAGGGAACTTACGATGAGGATGCCATTGCGGGATGGGACGCACGATTGGCTACGGTTTTCAATCGCGGTTTTTGGGATGGATACTACTTGGGGCAGCGTCTCGGGGAGTGGACGCACCGCTACGGGTCGAATGCGACTCGACGCAAGGAGTATGTGGCGCGAGGGGTGAAGTATTTTGGTGGGATCGGTGTAGCGGAATTTGAAATGGAGAGTGGTTCGCTTAGTGTAGGAGATGAGGTGGTGATCACGGGGCCGACCACGGGGGCGGTGTTCGTGACTGTGGAGGAGATACGCGTCGATCTGCAGCCTGTGCAAACGACTACGAAGGGCGAGCGCTTCTCGATCAAGATGGCCGAAAAGGTGCGTGCCTCGGACCGCATGTATAAGATGGTTAAGGTCGGGTAGGGGGGAAACGGACCGGACGCAACGAGAGGGTGGAAATAAAAAAGCCAAGGATCAATGATTTGATCCTTGGCTTTCATTTTTTGTACCCAGACCCGGGGTCGAACCGGGATGGAAGTGAATCCACTGGTGTTTGAGACCAGCGCGTCTACCGATTCCGCCATCTGGGCCTTGCTGGAAGACGGCGCAAATATAGACGCATTTCCCGGATGACGAATTTTTCGGCAAACTCTCTTGCCGCGAGGTTTCTTTTACGACTCAGTGTAGGCTATTTGCCGCTCTTCTTGGCATACTTCTCGGCTAAGGCTCGGGCACGTGCCACGCGCTTGCCATCGTCAGGATGAGATGAAAACATCTTCTGCACCGTCGAGCGCTTGGCTCCACTTGAAAGATTTGCCAACTTCTGCAGGCCGTTGGCCATGCCATAGGGATCGAAACCTAACTCTATGCACTTCTTGATTCCGTATTCGTCAGCGGCCGACTCTTGCTTCTGCGAGAATTGAGCGCCGAGAAAGGATTGAACGAGCTTGTCCAACTGGGTGTTGGATAGCGTAGCGACTGTGTTACTGGCAGCTCCGGCTGCTTCTATCAGCCCAGAAGTAAGGTAAGCCTGCTTCATGGCGTCCTTGGAGTCGGTGTTTGCCACGTGGCCGATCTCATGTCCGATCACGGCCATTAGCTCATCGTCGTCCATGATGTCCATCAGGGAGCTGAAGACGCGGACGCTACCGTCCCCGCAAGCGAAGGCGTTGATGTCTCTAACGAGATATACCTTGAAATTAAGGGGAAGTCCGTTTACTTCAGTTAGGCCTTTCGTGAGCCGATTGAGGCGCTGGGTGTACTCCGAGTCGTCATCTGCTACTGGATTGTGCTCATCCATCCAGGTTACGGCCTCGCGGCAGAGTTTGTAGATGTCGTCATCACTCAGTGTGACTGCTTTCGCCACGTTGCTTACGGCCTTCTCGGCCTTGTTGAGGTTGATGTTCTTGCCGCCGATTCTGATTTGCGCCTTGGCACCGGTCAATGTGATGGCAAAAGCCAAGAATAAGATTAATCTTTTCATTGTTCTAAAGTATAAAAAAGTGATGTAACGTATTGGTTTATTGTGGGGCAAAGATAGGTAAAGGGCTGAAAGAGGGGGGCGGGAACTTGCCTTGAGGACTCCCCGTAGAGGGTTTCGTGTAGGGGGAAATTCGCTTAAGCCTTGCGTACGATCAAGAGGGAGAAGTAGGGGAATGGGCGCAGGGCTATGTCGGTGCGATCGGAGGTGTAGTAGGCTCGGGCGTTGGCACCGGTGTGCTCAAAGTAGTGGAAGATGATGTCGGCGGGGGCTTCCGTGAGGGCGGCCTTCACGGCGGAGGCGTAGCGCGATGGCTTCATTAATACGACACTGCGCCCGGAGGTGACACGGCGTAGGAGGTCGGAGGGGGAAGTGAGGGTGGTCAGTATGTCGGTCTCCTCGTTCTGCTCGGCGACGACGACGCCCTCGGAGGCGGCACAAGCGATGAATGCGGGTACTCCGGCGATGCGTTCGGTGGGGATGTCGCGCGCGGAAAGGAGGGCGCTGACGTAGCCGGATGAGGAATAGAATCCTGCATCGCCTTCGGCTGTGACGGCTACTCGACGACCTGCAGCCCAGTCTGCGGAGATCAGCTCGACGACTCGGCCATAGTCGGCCAAGGCGGCGGCTCGGTCGTCGCGCATGGTGACCGAAAAGCTGCGGATGGCGGAGGGGGAGATGGCAAGGGATTGGAGTATGTCTGCGGCACGGGAGGTCAGGGTGCCGTCAGGTCCGGCGGTGGCTGGGCAATAGATGACATCGGCTGCGCGCAGCTTGTTGAGACCTTTCAATGTGATCAGTTCGGGGTCGCCGGGGCCGAGCGATACGATGGTAACGGGGGTATGCCGATGGGGTTGCGCTTCAGGTTGGCCTTCTTGTGTGAGAGTAGGCGTTACTTGACCTATACTGCCGGGACTGAAATCTGCTTTTTTACTCTCATTGGCCTTGTCTAAATCGATTAAATCGTAGGCATTACGCTCGTCGGCGCCTTGTAAATTGTTCATGTTCGTGGGGTTGAAATCATTTGATGGCCGCAAATGTAGGCGGAGGTGAGCCCTTGTGATGGAGGCGTCCTTAACGAGAGGTGTCCGGGTGGGGAGACGGGGCGGGCTTGCGTTTACCGATATGGACTCAAACAGCGGAATGGGGCGTTCTGCAAGTTGGCTGAGGGATGGCGTATGCCGAACTTTGGGTATTGCTTCTTTGGATTTTGCCTTTTCTTTGCCGCCGCTCAAGCAGGAGGGGGTGGCCTCAAGGCGCCCCGAAAAGCAAACGCGCAATAAGAACAAACAGGTGAAAACAAGTTTACAAGGCAGGATAAGGATCGCATGGTTGCTTCTTGCAACGCTGATGCCCTTCTTCGCGGTGAAGGCACTCCATCACCACGAGGCCTACTCGTCGGCTATCTGTCAGACGACAGCGGACGCCGGGCAGCCGCAGACGCCTTGCGACGATAATTGCCCTATTTGTCACTTCTCACTTGAGCCTTTTACGCCGGGCGAGAGTCCGGCACTTGGCGTCATTTACGCTTATACCCCCTGCGAACGTGGCCTGCTCAGTGCTCCATTACACGGTCGGCACGTGGCTACGCCTCGCTTACGGGGACCCCCAAGCTGCTGAATCTATACTGACGCTCCGCTCCAACGCTTCGGAACGGGGACTCTGTGCGGGGTAAGGCCGCGCACACTGATGTTGTGAAGCCGACTGCGAGGCTCTGCGCTTCGCTTCGACCTATATCCCACAACGAATTATCCATTAATCAACATTCATAATACATGCGTATCCAACTAATTACGGGTACGCTGGGGATGCTGTTCGCAGGCGTTGCACTGGCACAGCCGCCGGTCGACTCTGTCCGCACGGTGACACTTGACGAGGTCGTGGTCTCGGAAAGCTACCGTACGCGTCAGGAGAAGCTGACGGCGCTGCCGGTGGAGGTGGTGCGCAAGGACTTCTTGACGCGTCACTTCTCGGGCAACCTTGTGCAAACCCTTGAGCACGTCCCAGGCGTACACTCGATGGACATCGGCGCAGGATTCTCGAAACCCGTCATCCGCGGGTTGGGGTTCAACCGTATAGCCGTGTCAGAAAACGGCATCAAGCAGGAGGGCCAGCAATGGGGTAGCGATCACGGATTGGAGATCGATGCCTTTAACGTCGATGAGGTCCGAGTGCGGAAGGGGCCGGCCTCGCTGCTCTTCGGTAGCGATGCGATGGGCGGCGTCATTGAGGTGCTGCCTCCCGCCACGCCTATACTGGGCGGACTGGCGGGTGAGGCCGTCTTGCTCGGCAAGTCCGTGAACGGGACCTTGGGCGGGTCGCTGATGCTCGGTTGGAAGCGTGGCACCTGGTACGTGAAGGGGCGGTATTCCGAACAGCGCTATGGCGACTACCGCGTGCCGACGGACACCGTGGTCTACCTTACGCAAAAGATACCCGTCTATGGCCGGAGGCTTAAAAACACGGCCGGATTGGAGCGTAACGCGTCGCTCTACACGGCTTATTCACACGGTGCGTACCGAATGAATGCGGCGCTGAGTAATGCTTACCAACGGATGGGCTTCTTTGCCGGTGCTCACGGTGTGCCTGACCTCTCCCGACTGCAGGACGACGGCAACAGCCGAAACATTGAACTGCCTTATAGCCTCGTTAATCACTTGAAGCTGACTACGCATCAGGAGTTGTATTGCGAACCTTTCACCCTCTCTGGTGACTTCGGTTGGCAGTATAACCACAGGGAGGAGTGGAGCGCTTTCCACACGCATTACGACACGCAACCGCTGCCTGAACGCGATCCGGATAAGGAGCTCGAATTTCGCCTCCACACCTTCAGCAGCTCGCTCCGCATGCGGTATTTGCCCTCATCTACGTGGGAGCACACTGCCGGAATTGATCTGCAAGCACAGCGTAACGACATCGGGGGGTACACGTTTCTGCTGCCGGAATACCGCCGGGCGACGGCCGGGGTTTACGCCCTGACTACGTATCGGCAGAGCAACCGCTTCATGGTCAGCGGCGGGGTGCGTTATGACGTAGGGCATGTGCGCGTAGCTTCCTCATCCGATCCTTTTTTGGCAGAGTACCTGCGCCGACGTGGCTATGAGGAGAGCCAGGTGAAGACCTACGAGCAGCGAAGCATAGGCGCTGACCGCCGTTTCGGCGACTACTCGCTCTCGGCGGGTGTCGTCTGGAATCCTACAGCGAACCACTTGGTGAAGGTGAATCTCGGCCGAAGTTTTCGGCTGCCTGGGGCGAACGAGTTGGCCGCCAACGGCGTTCATCACGGCACTTTCCGCCACGAGCAGGGCGACCCTACGCTCCGCTCTGAGCGAGGCTGGCAGGTGGATGCTTCCTATAGCTTTCGCCGCGGCCGAATGGAGCTGACCGCCTCTCCCTTCCTCAGCCTCTTCGACAATTATATCTACCTGCGGCCTACGGGCGAGTGGTCCGTGTTGCCGCACGCGGGGCAGATCTACCGCTACACCGGGGCGCGGGTGGTGTTCGCGGGCGGGGAGTTGCTGCTCGACGTGCCCCTGATGGCGAACTTCAGCTATCGCCTGGCCGGCGAATATGTTTACACGCGCAACCGCGACGAGCATACGGCGCTCAGTTTTTCTCCGCCAGCCTCCCTCCGCAACACGCTGACTTGGGAACGGGGCCATGTGCGCATTTACGCCGAGTGGCAGGCCATCGCACGGCAGCGTGACATCGCTCGCAACGAGGACGAAACGCCCGGCGCGAACTTGATGCACGTAGGGGCCAACCTCCAGGTTCACCTCATGGGCGCAATGGCCGAAGTGTCGCTCGACGCCCGTAACGTGTTCGATACGAAGTACTATAATCACTTGAGTTTCTACCGGAAGGTTGAGATCCCGGAAGCGGGTCGCAACTTCCAATTGTCTATCAAAATACCCATTAATCAACATTCAAAATGAAAGCAAAGTTATTTTCCGTAGCCGCGCTCTGCCTTCTGGCGCTGAGCGCAACCCTTTTCACGGCCTGTGATAAGGAAGATTCAGATGTTACCAAGCCCGTAATCAAGCTCAAGGAGCCAGAGAAGGGCGACAGCCTCTTGATTGGTGACCCTCATGGAGTGCACCTCGAGATGGATTTGTCTGACAATGTGATGCTGAAATCGTATAAGATTGATGTGCACAACAACTTCGACGGACACAGTCACACAAAGTCGGGCGACGGGACTAAGCCTTTCAGCTTCGCTAAAGAGTACGACCTCTCAGGCAAGCGTGAGGCACACATTCACCATCACGACATCAAGATCCCGAAGGATGCCACTCCGGGTAAGTATCACCTGATGATCTACTGCACGGATGCGGCCGGCAACGAGTCGCACGTGGCATGCGACGTGGTGCTGAGCACTACGGCTAAACCTCACGACCATCACGGTCACGATCACCATTGATCCTTCCTCTGCGTCCCCCCGAGCTTCATCTGCGGGACGTATCTGTTTGGAGCCCCTCCGCCCGATCTTCCGGACGGAGGGGCTCTGTTTTTGCCCTATGCCTTCCCGAAACGCGTCCTGCCCGCAATCGGCTCATTGGCATGAATATAAAGATCGGAAGCTGTCGGCGCATAGGAATACGATACCCAATCAATAAACTGGGGCTATAAAGAGTCGGCTTACATAGTCCTTACAAGGAACCTCCA
>ERZ772917.1276-NODE-1276-length-14999-cov-27.633699_pt1 | contig 14999 bp, 14 predicted proteins | sample MGYA00511187_ERZ772917 | MGnify/ENA primary metagenome ERZ772917 (study PRJEB29015, sample SAMEA2737925) | human oral metagenome | biome: human oral; feature: human-associated habitat; material: dental | place: China | collected 2012 ... | reverse complement strand
CGATTTCTTTGGCAAGTGATATTGTACAATCCTTTGATGATGGCGTATATGGTCTCAATCGAATGACCGTAGATGACTTAATAAAAATTAAGGGGATTGGTACAGATAAAGCGGTGACTCTATGTGCAGCTCTTGAAATGGGGCGGAGATTAGGGGAACTAAAGATTAAAGAGACTTATGAAGATTTTTCACAACCCTTTGTCATAGCCCAATATGTGATGGAGCGACTGCGCCACGAAGATGTGGAGCATGTGTGGGCTGCTATGCTAACATCTCGGAACAAGCTTATCCAATTGGAACATATCTCTAATGGTGGACTTGTATCGAGTCTCGTAGAGCAAAGGGCCGTATTTAAAAAGGCTATAGCCTGCAATGCGGCGGCTATAATTCTAATTCATAACCATCCCTCAGGTGATAGTAGGCCTAGCGATGAAGACATACGGCTTACGAAACTATTTGTCAGTGCAGGTCAATTTATGGGAATCCCCGTACTTGATCATATCGTTATAGGGGACAACGAATTTACGAGTCTCAGCGAAATTGGCAAATTGAGTTGATTAGAATTTACGTTGGATAGAAAATAAATTGAACATAAATAAACTGAATAAAAAATAGATTGAATAGAAATTAAACTGAATAGGATTAACAAAAAGCACTTGTTTTGATAGGAATTCCACTTTGCTGGATATTAGTAAAGGGAAGGTGATATATCATTTTTAATGAGTGCTTTTTACTATTTTATATGAGACTTTATGTATGAAGTTATAAACATTTTATGGATGAAGTTATAAATGTTTTATGTATGACTTATGAGTACATGACCTATGCATTATCAGTGTTTTTAACAGAAAGGAAAGCGTTCATATCAATGGAAAAAGTCGCTTTATATATGGTAAAATGGAATGATGATGTAATGAAGGAGAAATTACTATGAGTTCCATTTTACCTACTCTAGGAAGAGATGTAAGTATAGATATTGGTTCCATACAAACGCGCCTCATGGGGGGGACGCGAGGAACCGTTATAAGCGAACCATCGATTATAGCAACTGATACAAAACAAGAAAAAGTGGTAGCCGTTGGAGATGAAGCGGCGCGCCTTGTATTGCGTATGCCTGATTTGTGGCGTCCTTTAACACCCTTAAAGGATGGATTTATCGTGGACTATCGCGTTATGCATACTATGCTGAGCTATTTTCTTAATAAGGTATCTAATGCGTTGCGTCGAGCTCGTGTTGTCGTAGGTGTTCCCTGTGGTATGACCGATGTTGAGCAAAGAGCCATGATGGATGCCGTTATTCAAGCTGGTGCTAGAGAGGTATTTCTTATCGAACGACCTGTGGCGGCTGCTATTGGTTGTGGTGTGCCTATCTTTGAAGCGCAAGGATCTATGGTCATTGATATCGGCGGTGGCACTATTGATATGGGGATTGTTTCTTTAGGTGGTATCGTGGATAGCAAAACAATTCGTTTTGGTGGTTCTGATATTAATAATGCCTTATTGCGCTATGTGCGTGAGTGTTTTGGCATTATCGTATCTGATGAAACTATAATAGATATTAAGCATACATTAGGAACAGCTGTCGCTCCTTTAGAGGATGCAGAGTATGCCTTTCAAGGGCGCGATATGATGAACGGTTTAGGTAGACGTTGTGTGATTCATCAATCTGAAGTGTACCAAGTTATAAATGAATGTTTGATAGGGCTCTTGGATGAGGTTAAGCAAATGATTCGTGCTACTGCACCAGAAATCGTGGCTGATATTATGCAACATGGCATATGTCTTACTGGCGGTACAGCAAGACTATCTGGTTTAGCGGACCGGATTGGTACTGAATTAGGGGTACCTGTTCATGTTCCTGAAGCACCTGAAACAAAAGTTGTGGTAGGCCTTAATGGGGCCTCATCTGATTTAGTGAGCTTATCGCGTTTTATTGTAAATTCTAAGAATAGAAAGGGCCGAGATTAGCATGATACAGTCAGATAAAAAGTTAATTATCATCGTTGTCATTGGTTGTATCCTATTGGCATTACTCGGCTTCGCATGGAAGCAACGAACTAGTATTCCCTTTGTTACAGTTACTCTTGAAGGGATTACGACGCCTTTTGCTTATGGTTCAGCTCGTTTATTAGATGGCGTTCAAACTAGCTTCACAGTGCTTAATAATGCTATCTTTTCTACTCTTGAAAGTGAAGAAGAAGAAGCTCGTAAAGCTACATTAGAGCAAAAGGTGGTTAACTACGATGAAGTAGTGGCAGAAAATATTCGCCTTCGTCAACTTTTAAACTATAAGAGTAATCATCCAGAATTTTCCATGACCTTAGCGGGTATCATTACAAAGGACTATGGTACTTGGACCAATACTTTTACCATTGATAAAGGTAGTGAAGAAGGAATGGCAGTTAACATGGCTGTTGTTGTACCTAGTGGTGTCGTTGGCTTTATCACGGATGTGTACCCACACTCTGCGCGTGTTCAAACTATTCTCGACCCACGTAGCGCAGTAGGAATTCTTGTACAGCGACCTGAGTCCCGCTTGTCTGGCGTTGTGAAAGGGAATGGCAACACACCTCGCACACCATCTATGGTAAATATTGCACGCGATGGTGACGTATTGGTAGGGGATAAGTTGATCACCTCCGGTTATGGCGGCATCTATCCGAAAGGATTGCCTGTCGGTAATGTGCAATCCATTGAAAATGATACGGAAGGTTTTGTAAAAAATGCAGTGGTAACACCAAGTGTGGATTTCCACCGTTTAGAAGAGGTCTTTGTACTTACCTCGTCTTCTCTAAGTGCACCACAAAAACCTGAACTTGAACCTAAACTTGTGCCTCAAACACAACGAGATCAAGTAGAAGGAGTAAAGGGGGCCGTTAAACAATGATGCGTTTAGCTCTAGTCCTCTGTGGATTTTTAGTTTACTTTATACAGGCGCAATTATTGCCTGCTATTTTCCATACAAATTGGTTACCAAATTTGATTTTGACGATTATCGTTATGGTAACTTTATTTAAAGGTCGTCGCATAGGTTTGATAGCAGCCGTTGTAGGAGGTATCATACACGATGTATTGATATCTAACTTCTTTGGGCTTCATCTATTCTCTTATGTGATTGTGGTATATCTATTATCTGCGGTAAAGCATCGTATCTATGAAGAACGCTGGTATTGGTCTAGTGGTATAGTAGCTATCTGTACATTGCTAGATGGCTTTATCCGTAGCTTTATGATATTAGCCAGTGGTGGCGATTTGCACTTAGGGCTATATCTATGGCATATGGTATTACCTGTGATGTTTTGGAATGGTTTGTTGGGTGCTATAGTACACGGTTTACTATGGCGTAAGGATGAAGAACAACAAGGTTATATTTGGTAAGGATTAAGGGGGTGAAAGAGTGCTTGAAGGCCTCTATAAACGAAGAAAAACGAGTCGCTTTGATGTACTCTTTTACATTGTAGCCGGCATATTTATAGTGTTAGCATTGCGTCTAATGACGTTGCAAATTTTGTCTGGTGGGTATTATCAAGCTAAGGCTGAAGGTAATCGCTTGCGCATGGTATCCATGACAGCTGCTCGCGGTATTATGTACGATCGAAACGGTCAGATCCTCGTAGGTTCGAGACCGGCGTACACCATATCCATTTTGCCTACAGGCAAGGCTTTAGATGAAGGTGAAGTTGCTAAATTGGCAGCCTTGCTAAAAATGAAGCCAGAAGATATTACAAAAAAGGTTAATGATCATAAATACGGTTATGAGCCAATTCGTATCGCCAACGATATTTCTATGGACGTAGTTACAACCATAGAAGAGCATCGTCATGAATTACCAGGCGTTACCATAGATGTAGAACCACTTCGCTATTATCCGTACGAAACGATGGCTTCTCAGCTTTTTGGTTATGTGGGGGAAGTGAGCGAAGAAGAACTAGAAGAGCTAAAACAGAAAGATCCGAATACTCTTGTTAGTAGTGGTACTATTTTAGGTCGTTCTGGGCTTGAAAAAATATATGATTCTATTTTGCGTGGCACCGATGGTGGTAAGCAAGTAGAGGTCGATGCTACAGGTCGTCCTGTGGCTGAAGTGGATAGGAAACATACAGTGCCTGGTTCTAATATTCACTTAACTATAGATGTGAATCTACAAAAGGCTGCTGAAGAAGCGGTTAAGAACCAATTAGAACAGTTACGTGCTCAAGGCATTCCAGCTCAAGGTGCTGCTGTAGTAGCAATGGATCCCAATACAGGTGCCATTTTGGCCATGGTCAGTGCACCTGAATTTAATCCTAACTGGTTTGCTAAAGGGATTACAACGGCGCAGTGGAATCAGCTGAATAACGATAAAAATCATCCTTTTGATAATAAAGTTATATCTGGTGAATATCCGCCAGGTTCTCCGTTCAAGATCATCACGGGTACGGCCGCATTAGATCTTAAAAAGGTTACTCCGGAAGAGATGATTTTTGATAGTGGTAAACATTGGCTTATCGATAAACGAAATGCAGAAGGCGAAGCATTGGGGTGGCTCAACTTTAATAAAGCTCTTGCAAAATCAGATAATGTTTACTTCTATGAAATGGGCAATCGCGTTGGCATAGAAGGACTTGTAAAATATGCTGGCTACTTTGGTATTGGTGAAAAGACCGGCATCAATCTTGTTGGTGAGGCCTCTGGTAATATGGCAAGTCCTACTTATAAACGCAAAGTGTATGATGAAGATTGGTACTTAGGTGAAACCTTTGATGCGGCCATAGGTCAGTCTTTTACCTTGGTGACACCATTACAAATGGCTGTTATGCTCAGTGAAGTAGCAAACGGTGGCATTAAATACCGCCCATATGTGGTGAGCCGTGTTGATAATAAGGATGGCACGCCAAAAGAAATCTTTGGTCCTGACAAACTCGGTATTTTACCTGTACCAAAGAATATTATGGATCTTGTTCGCGAAGGCTTGCGTGACGTTACTAATGAAGGTGGTACGGCAGGGGAATTATTTAAAGGATTTCCTATTGATGTAGCCGGCAAAACGGGTACTTCAGAGAATGCACATGGCAGAGATCACGGTTGGTTTGTAGCCTATGCACCGTATGATAAGCCACAAATTGTAGTGGTCGCACTTGTTGAGCAAGGAAGCTTTGGTGCTGGTTCTGCGGGGCCTATCGTACGAGATATATTGGCTGCGTACTTCAATGTGCCAGTGAATAAGAAATCTAATGATACAAATAGTAAAGGTAATAAAGAAACCGCTGCGGGGACAGGCGCTAATAATGGGCAAAAACCTCAAAATACGGTAACTAGTGGGCAACCAAGAAAGGATTAGTATGGGCGAGATAATCGGCGTTGTATCTGGTAAGGGTGGCGTAGGTAAGACTACGATTACCGCTTGCTTGGGTTCAGCCTTAAGCCATGCAGGGCATCGCGTATTGCTTTGTGATGGGGATTTTGGATTGCGCGACTTGGACCTTGTGTTAGGTGTGGCAAATGAAATCATTTACGACGCACTAGATGCGAGCGAAGATAAGGATTATACGGATGATGCCATCGTATCAATTGCTGAAAACTTAGATTTCCTACCAGCTAGCCAAAGTGCGCGTTGGGAAGATATAGGTCGTAAGAAGTATAAAAAATTAGTCCGTCGCCTTGGTGAGGACTATGATTATATTTTAATCGATGCTCCTGCTGGTATCGGAAAGGGCATAGAGTCTATTTTAGAATTAGTAAATCGCTGTATCGTAGTAACACATCCTTTATGGGTATCCTTACGTAATGGGGCGCGCATGATTCAAGTATGTCAGGAGCATAATATTCGTGATTATGCCATTGCTTTTAACGCGGTACCTATTGATGGAGAGAATATCAATTTATATGATATGTTAGATGTTCTTCGCGCTGAATATGTAGGGGCCATGATTCCTTATGACGAGGATGTTCAGGTGTATACGCAGGATGGTCATTTGTTAGAACTCGTTTCTAGCGATCTTAAAGCTATGTTAGCACCTCTTGTAGATTATGTAGCAACTGGCGATTGTTGGGAAGATTACGATGTACAAAAGCAGTTCGATGCTTATGTAACTAAGAAAAAAGCATCTAAGGAGCAAGATAGCATACCAAGTCTTGCAACAGTAGGTGAGTCTATTTTTGATGACTCTAACAATGTTCATTACATTAATCGTGGTGGTTGGACTACACAGCGCTTATTGGTGCAAGGTAAACAAAGCTTGTGGCGCCGTAGCAAGTTGAAATAGGTGATATGATGTGGCGTAAAATATGGAAAGATAGTGATTGGACTATCATCATATGTACAATATTACTTGTCGGAATTGGTCTTACAGCTATTGGTAGTGCTACCCATGTGAATCATGAAGCTATTGGTTTTGGTAGCTTAGTGGTGAAACAACTTGTATTCTTTTTAGCAAATATAGCCGTCGTTATAGGCATGCAATTTATAGATTACCATCGTCTAAAAGGATGGGGAAATATAATCTATGGGATTACCTTGCTTATGTTAATCGCAGTTATGGCAGTTGGTACCTCTGCACTAGGCGCACAGCGTTGGATTCAATTGGGACCTATTACCATTCAGCCTTCAGAGTTTTCTAAATTATTGATGATTATCTGTATGGCAAAAATGCTAGAACCTCGTATTGGCAAGTTAGACACCTTTAAATCTCTATTTTTACCGGTGTTATATGTAGGAATTCCGATTTTGCTCGTATTCCTGCAACCTGACTTGGGGACATCCCTTGTATATATTGCTATTTTTGTGGGCATGCTCTTTATTTCAGGTATTAAAACAAGACTTATCAAAATTATTACAGGCGTGACTTTACTCTTGATGCCTTTGGGCTGGTTTGTACTGAAAGAATACCAAAAACAACGTATTCTCGTATTTTTAAATCCAGATATCGATCCCTTTGGCTCTGGTTATCATATCATTCAATCTAAGATTGCCATCGGTTCGGGCATGATTTTTGGCAAAGGTATCTTTAATGGGACTCAAAGTCAGTTAAACTTTCTACCAGAAAATCATACGGACTTTATCTTTTCTGTAATAGGTGAAGAATTTGGCTTTGTGGGTTGTATTATAGTATTGCTATTATTGTTTATGCTTATTTACCGCAGTATTCAAGTAGCATATACTTGCAATTACAACTTTGGCATGTTATTAGCAACGGGTATCGGTACGATGTTCACTTTTGAGGTGCTCGTAAACGTAGGTATGACCATTGGTATTATGCCTGTAACAGGGATTCCATTGCCATTCCTTAGTTACGGTGTTAGTGCGTTAACGACTAATATGCTGAGCATCGGTATTTTATTAAATATCGCTAGACAGCGGACAAAATATATATTTTAGTATCCTTTCTAGGATTGATTGTGAAAGAAGTCTTTCATTAAAGACGGAGGATGTATGATTCAATTAGATACGTCATGGTTACAACATGTCCAAAAGCCAGCTCGTTATATGGGCGGCGAATACAATAGTATCGTGAAAGATCACAGTACTGTTGATGTAACTATGGCTTTAGGTTTTCCCGATGTGTACGAAGTGGCCATGAGTCATTTGGGCATCAAGATTTTGTATGGTCTCGTAAACCGTCGTGAAGATGCGGTAGCAGAGCGCGTATTTGCACCGTGGCACGATATGGAAGAGGAAATGCGCAAGCGCAATATTCCTTTGTTTTCTTTGGAGACACGTACTCCTATCAAAGACTTTGATATTCTAGGCTTTACTCTACAATATGAAATGAGCTTTACAAATATCTTAAATATGCTCGATTTAGCAGGCATTCCTATGTATGCTAAAGATCGTGATATGGATTTTCCATTGCTTGTGTGCGGTGGTCCCTGTGCGTTTAATGTAGAGCCAATTGCTGATTTCTTTGATATCGTATCCCTCGGGGAATCTGAAGAGTGGGGTGATGAGTTTATCGACCTATTCAAAGCGGAAAAAGCGAAAGGCTTCCCAGGTGGGAAAGAAGGCTTCTTGCGCAAAGTAGCTCAAATTCCTGGTACCTACTGTCCAGCGTTATACGATGTAGAGTATACAGAACAAGGAGATTTTAAATCTATTACGCCGCGCTTTGAAGAGGTGCCCGCAGCGGTGGTTAAACGCATCGTAGAAGATGTAGAAAATAGTTTCTACCCTACGAAGCCTGTAGTACCATTCCTTGATATTGTTCATGACCGTGCAGTTCTTGAATTATTCCGTGGTTGTACTCGTGGTTGTCGTTTCTGTCAGGCTGGTATGTTATATCGCCCTGTCCGTGAAAAAACACCAGAGCGTTTGCTGCAAATTGCTAAAGATACGATTGCCAATACTGGGTACAATGAGATTTCCTTGATGAGTTTAAGCTCTGCGGACTACTCCAAATTACCTGAGCTTGTAGATATGCTTATGGAAGAGTTTAAAGATAAACAAGTTAGCGTTAGCTTACCGTCCTTGCGTATCGACAGCTTCTCTATCGATATTGCGAAAAAGGTACAGCAAGTGCGCAAGAGTGGTCTTACCTTTGCTCCTGAAGCGGGTACGCAACGGATGCGCGATGTTATTAATAAAGGCGTTAGTGAAGAAGACTTATTGGCAGCGTGTACTAATGCTTTCAAATCTGGCTGGAATACAGTTAAATTATATTTTATGATGGGCCTTCCTACAGAAACCGACGAAGATTTGGCTGGTATTGCAGATCTTGCGTACAAGGTACTCGATTTACACCGTGAAATTACAGGGAAACGAAATGGTTCTGTAACGGTGAGCGTATCCTTTTTCGTGCCAAAAACACATTCTCCATATCAATGGTATGGTCAACAAGATGTAGAGGAAATTCATCGTAAACAACGTTACTTGAAGTCCCTCATCAATAATCGTAACATTTCCTACCACTACCATGATGGCTATACTGGCTACATGGAAGCTGCTTTTGCTCGTGGGGACCGCAGATTGTCTAAAGTTCTCGTAGAGGCTTGGAAAGCAGGTTGTAAATTCGATGGTTGGACCGAGTTCTTTAACTATGAAACTTGGTTGAAAGCATTTGCTGACTGTGGATTGGATCCTGCGTACTATGCACGTCGTACCCGTGATTTCGATGAGCCATTGCCTTGGGATCATTTAGATTGCACTGTAAGCAAAGCCTTCTTAAAACGCGAATGGGAACAAGCAGTAGAAGCGAACCTTACAGGCGATTGTCGTCGAGCTCCATGTAAGGGATGTAATGTATGTCCAGAGCTGGATACAGCTATTATTGACTATAAGGAGGGTGGCAGAGTTGAAAAAGTTACGTTTGGCCTTAAATAAAGGCGAAGAATTGAGATTCTTGTCGCACCTTGATTATGCTCAAGCTGTAGAGCGAATGATTCGACGAGCAGAAATTAAAATGGCTTATTCTGAAGGTTTTAACCCTCATATGAAAATTAGCTTCTCCTCTGCACTTGCCTTAGGTGTAACGGCAGCGGCTGAATATATCGATATGGATGTGCTCGAAGAGGATAGCTTAGAGTCCATTATGGACCGTTTAAACCGTGTAGCGCCATCAGGCCTTGAAGTGCTAAATGGTAAAGAAATGCCTGAAAAGGTGAAAAAGATGATGGCCATCTGTAACTTTGCTATCTATGAGGTAACAGGTCCTGTGACAGATGAAAATCCTGATTGGGATGTGTTACTCAAACCTTTTAATGAAGCAACGGAGATTTCTTATGAAAAGGTAACACCTAAGAAAACTCGTACCATTGATGTAAAAGAGTTTGTAAAAGAACCAATCATAGCCTCCGTTAAGGACGGTATGGTGACCCTTACAATGGGCATCGGCATTTATCCGCAAGGCACGATTAAACCTAGCGAAGTATGGAATCTCGGTAAGGATCAGTATAATTGGCCTATTACAACTAGCAACGAAATTCATCGTAAAGCCATTATGGTAGAAAACGAAGAAGGTCGCTATACGCCTTTAGAGATTAGTTACTAATTATAATTTAGATGACGAAGAAGGGAGGGATAAGATGCATAAAATTTTGGTCAATGTTATGCGCGAAGAAATTCGTATGGCTGTTATCGACGAAGAAGGCCAGCTAGTGGACTTTGTCTTGGAGCGTACCGATGAGTCTCATATGGCAAATCATATGTACAAAGGCACAGTAAAGAATGTGTTGAATGGTATGCAAGCGGCCTTTGTTGATATTGGAGGCTCTCAAAATGCGTATTTGAACCTTCAACAAGGGAAGGAACAGAAAATCTTGCCACGCCTATCTGTAGGGCAACAAATTCTTGTTCAAGTAGTGAAAGAAGAAATGCTCGGTAAAGGTGCCCGCGTGACTGCAGACGTTAGTTTGGCCGGTCGCTTTATGGTACTATTACCATATTCTGAAGGCATGCATATTTCTAAAAAAATTACTGACGAAGCCTTGCGTACAAAATTACAAGAGTTAGCAGCACCTTATGTACAAGAAGGTTGCGGTTTTATCATTCGTACTGCGGCAGCTAAGGCCAGTGCCGATGAAATCGGTCGCGATATGGAGTATCTGTGGCGGACTTGGCAACATGTGTTGAAGCGTTTTAAGGTTGCTAAGAGTGGTACTGACCTTTATAGTGATGCGGACTTTTGGTTCCGTCTTGTTCGGGACTATGCGCATCGCAATGTAGAGGAAATCATCGTTGATTCCGATATGGGAGAATCCCGATTGCTGGACCTCTTAGGGCATGGACCTACGTCGCAACAAATTAAAGTGACACGTCATCGTGATAGCACACCGATTTTTAAAGCAAATCACATTGAACCTCAATTAGAAGATCTTATCTCTCGCGATATTAATCTTCCTTCTGGTGGTTCAATCCGTATCGATCATACTGAAGCTCTCACCGTTTTTGATGTAAACTCTGCTCATTACACTGGCAAGTCTAATAAGCTGGAAGATTTAGCTTTCACAGTCAATAAAGAGGCGGCAAAAGAAATCTGTCGTCAATTGCGTTTGCGCGATATTGGCGGTATCATTGTAGTCGATTTCATCGATATGAAAGATAAAGAGCATCAACAAGAATTGTTAAAATTGTTGGGGGTACAAGCTAAGTTAGATAAAATGAAAACTGTTGTATGCGGCATTAGTTCGCTTGGCCTTGTAGAGATGACCCGAAAGCGAGCTCGCCAAGGTTTACAAACCTTGATGTTTGATACATGTCCTCAATGTGGTGGTACGGGCTATATGTTGTCAGGCCGCACCGTGTATATGCAGATTGTTCGTCGTATCCGCGAGTTATTTAAATCTGGACGTATTAAAACAGATTTAGAAATCGAAGTTCATCCAGAGGTAGCTCAATATTTAACAAAGGCTGTTCTCGTGGATTTGGGTGAGTCTATAGGGCGCAAGATTTCTATTGTGGTAAATCCACAAATTAGCCGTGAAGGGTATTCCCTGATGGCTGTAACTGAATAATATGTAGTTTGTTTATAGAGGAGTACCGTGTCTGTATTTGAAATTATATTAATTAGTATAGGCCTAGCGATGGATGCCTTTGGTGTATCTATCGGTAAGGGGCTGACAATGCCCGTAGGTGAGAATGGTCGTAAGGTAACCTTGGCATTTCTTTTTGGTTTGTTCCAGTTTTTTATGCCTCTTATTGGTTGGCTCATCGGTCGTCAATTTATCGATGTGATTGCTGATTGGGACCACTGGATTATCTTTGGACTTCTTGGCTATTTAGGTATCGCTATGATCAGAGAGGGACTTAGTGATGATGATGAAGAGGACGATGATAAGCAATTCTTGGGTGTTTGGGAAATGATGATGCTCTCCGTAGCGACTAGCCTTGATGCGATGGCTGTAGGGTTGACCTTTGCATTTTTACCTATCAATGTATGGGAAGCATCTACGATGATTGGTGTTATTACCTTTGGTATATCTTTAGTGGGTGTTTACTTAGGTAAATTTATGGGCCGATTTGTTGGAAAATATGCAGATATAGTAGGTGGAGGTGTATTGATTCTCATCGGTACAAAGATACTTTTACAACACCTTGGAATTATCGGAGAATTTTAAAGTTCTGTGTATATATAAGTGTTAAAAACTAGGCGAGTTCTGTCGTTTTTTTATTTGACATGATAGTGTAAATAGTATATACTATATCAGTATTAGTTCGGTTTACTGAACTTTGCAATCCGCGTGAAACAGGTTTAAACGCCCGACCGAAGTTCGGGTCGGGATACCGAATTCAGCGAGTTCGATAACAAGGAGGTGTTCTCATGTACGCAATTATTAAAACTGGTGGTAAACAATATCGTGTTGCTGAAGGCGATGTAATTACTATCGAAAAATTGGAAGCAGCTGCTGACGAGTCCGTTACATTCGAAGAAGTTTTGACTGTAGTGAATGACGGCGACGTTAAAGTTGGCGCTCCTCTTGTAAACGGTGCAAAAGTTACAGGTACAGTTCTTGAGCATGGTAAAGGTAAAAAAATCTTAGTATTCAAATACAAAGCTAAATCCAACTACCGTCGTCGTCAAGGCCATCGTCAACCGTTCACAAAAGTTCGTATTGAATCTATCCAAGCTTAATTATGGTTTCCATTGGAATCCAGCGGAATAGTGATGGTCAAATAGTTGGTTGTCATATGTCCGGTCATGCAGGATATGATGAACATGGCTTTGATATCGTATGTGCCGCAGTGTCTGCCTTATCGGCAACGGCAATGTTAGGACTCACCCAAATTGCTCGACAAGAAGGGGAGTATACGAATAGCGAAGGTCAATGTGATATAGTTCTCTCTGGTACGATTAATCAGAGTGGACAGGATATTCTGGGGACTATGCTTCTTGGTTTGGAGGAAATTAGCCGTCAATATCCAGAGTTTGTCCAAATTCACGAAATATAGGAGGTGAACTTAATGTTTACTTTTGATTTGCAATTGTTCGCACATAAAAAAGGTGTGTCCAGTACTCGTAACGGTCGTGACAGTGAATCTAAACGTCTTGGTGTTAAATGCCATGATGGTTCCATCGTAAAGAGCGGTAACATCATCGTTCGTCAACGTGGTACTCACTTCCACCCTGGTACTAACGTAGGTATCGGTAAAGATGACACTTTATTTGCACTTGTGCCTGGTAAAGTAGCATTTGAACGTGCTGGTCGTTATAACCGTAAAGTTAGCGTTTACCCTGTAGAAGCTTAATTTTACAAAGACTATTAATCCCTAGTGGTTTCCACTAGGGATTTTTTGTTTTTAAGTGGTATGTGTTTTAGAAATATAATATAATTAATATTATATTTTGGGAATGAGTTTGGGGATTAGAATCATCACCTTTATACTAACTAAAACTCCTAGTTGTAGTTAGTGACTGTTTGATCATTTAAGGGAAATACAAGGCGACAGGGGGCATTATGGCGCTGCTTGAGTTATCTAACATATCCTATGTTGTGAAAGACAAATCTATTATCCGTGACGTATCTCTGTCTATAAATAAGGGTGATTATATTACTGTTGTAGGTCCGTCTGGGAGTGGTAAAAGTACACTTTTAAAATTATGTAGTGATTTAATTAGTCCTACTTCGGGGGCAATTATTTATGATGGCCGTGATTTAGCTACCATAGATCCTGAAAGTTATCGTAAAGAAGTGGGGTATTGTTTTCAAAGGCCTTATTTGTTTGCGAAAATAGTACGACGGAATATTTTATTTCCTTATGATATTCGTGGTATGGAACCAGATATAAGTCGTATAGAATATCTTTTTGATTTATTTCATATGCCTATGGAGTATCTTGAGCGCCGTAACGATGAATTATCTGGCGGTGAAATGCAACGAATTTGCCTTATTCGAAGTCTTATATTTGAGCCTAAAATATTGCTTTTAGATGAGGTTACTTCTGCTTTAGATGCGACGAATACATCTATTGTGGAACATGTAATTAATGAGCTTCATAAAAAGGGAACTACTATTATCTCTATAACTCATAACGAAGCACAAAGTTTGCGTATGGCCAATCGCCGCATCACTATAGTGGATGGTCTATTAGCTAATGAGGAGGAATTGGGATGAGTCAATTTCAAACTATATCTGCTACATCCTTGTGTCTTGCATTCGTACTAGTTATCATCAGCCTGATTATGTCCTATCGACAAGAGTTGAAACTGGAGAAGGATATTATTATAAGTGCTTTGAGAGCTACTGTACAGCTCTTTATTATCGGCTTTATTTTATCTTATGTTTTTAGCACTGAAAGCCCTATATTTATAATTGGATTGTTAGGATTTATGGCTATAAATGCAGGTTATAACTCAGCTAAACGTGGAAAAACAATTCCCCATGTTTTATGGATTTCATGGTTCGCAATCATTGTAGGATCAGGGATGACATTATCTATATTGCTACTAACTGGCGTACTTACTTTTACGGCCTATCAAGTGATTCCCGTTGGTGGTATGGTTATCAGTGGTGCTATGATTGCTATCGGACTTTGTTATAGTCAATTGTTATCTAATTTTGAACTGCGAAAACAAGAGGTGGAAATCAAATTGGCTTTAGGTAGCACACCTAAGCAAGCTTCAAAAGCTATTGTACGTGATGTTATAAAGACAGGGCTACAGCCTACCGTGGATAGTGCCAAGACATTAGGCATTGTAGCATTGCCAGGAATGATGACAGGTCTTATTTTAGCGGGGATGCCACCGTTAGAAGCTGTAAAATACCAAATGATTGTAACCTTTATGACTTTATCTACCATATCAATTGCTTGCTTTATAACTTGTCAGCTAGCATATAGAACATTCTTTAATAATCGAAATCAATTAAATTAGTAAGTTTTCTTAAATATTAATAGTAAATAGGAGATAAAATGTAGGCACATACATTTTAGTCATATTCGATATAGATAATCGATATAGATTAGAAATTCCCGTAATATAAAGGTTGCTTCCTCCTGTGAGGTGGCAACCTTTTGTTGTGTATCAAATTCCTATGTTTTTTAGTAGGAATAGTGGTATACTATGTACAGTATCAGTGAAATACCAGAAGAC
>ERZ772917.1274-NODE-1274-length-15040-cov-27.175175_pt1 | contig 15040 bp, 10 predicted proteins | sample MGYA00511187_ERZ772917 | MGnify/ENA primary metagenome ERZ772917 (study PRJEB29015, sample SAMEA2737925) | human oral metagenome | biome: human oral; feature: human-associated habitat; material: dental | place: China | collected 2012 ... | reverse complement strand
AGGGAGGCGGCCGCAGGCGGGCGCGCCGACGGCATCCTCATCGACTCCACGGGGCCGTCCGACTCCTGCCGCCTTCCCGTCACGGCCGTCTCCAACCACAACGGCCAGGCCGGCGAGGAGGTCCGCCTCACCTGCGTCGCGCAGCGCGACACGGGCATGCCCCTCTTCTTCCGCCACGTCGCCGGCAACGTGACCGGCGTCCCCGCCGCCGCCCGCACGATCGCCGAGCCCGGGGCGACGGGCGCAGGACACCAGGCTCTCCGTCCTCGACGCAGGCTACCACGCGAACGCCAACGCCGACGCGCTGATGGGCGCGAGGGTGTCGTTCCTCGCGAGGATGAGGCCCAACCTCAGGGCCTACAGGGAGGTGGTCGCCGGGCACCTCGACGGGCCCGGGGCCAGGGAGAGGGCGGTCACGCGCGACGGCAGGCTCGCGTGCGCCAGGTGCGTCCCCTGCGCCCTCGGCTCCAGGGGAGACCGCAGGGGCTGCGCCTACCTGTGCCTGGACGCCGCGATGCGCCGCGAGCCCGGGCGCGACGCCGCCAGGAGGGCCGCCGAGGGCGGGCTCTCGGGCGCCGAGGCCCACGACTCGATGGCCTCGAGGGGCGTGTTCGTGCTCGTCAGCACCAGGAGGATAGCCAGGGGGAAGCTGCTCCCCCTCTACTACACCCGAGACCGCGTCGAGAAGGTCTTCGAGATTGCCAAGCAGGGCGGCAAGGCCCTGCCCGTCTGCGTGCGGAGCGAGGAGACCTTCAGGGGGCACCTGCTCATGTGCTTCATGGCCACCGCAGCGATCAAGATGATGTCGGACGTGCTGGCCTCGCGCAGGACCTCGCTCACGGTCGAGTCGATGCTGAGGATCCTGCACGAGCAGCACGCGATAGAGTACGACGGGCGGCTGGTCACCACCGAGCCCGTGAGGAAGATGAACGAGGCGTACAGGGCCTTCGGGATCAGGTGCCCGGACACCATCGGGCTGCCAGTTGTGGGCTAAGGAAGTGCCGGGAACTCAGGATTACTATTATTATTGGCTCTCCAGAGTGCCTGGTGGGTGGTGCAGGCTAGGACGGTGCGCAAGCGAAGGAGTCAAGTGACAGGCCTCACAGTCCGGGGAAGATTGCGGTAGCGAGACATGCAACATTGCAGAGGCCCCTCGCCACCCTCTCGACAAGCCACGTGAGCGAGTCGGCGCCCTCGAGACAGGCATCAACGGGCCTGCCGTCGAGGTGGCCGGAAATCCCCTCCCCGCTCTCCCGGTCCGCCCTGGTGGCTATGCTCTCCTCGAGGATACCACCGGGCACCGGCCCCTCCTCCCTGCCGTCGGCCAGACGTCACGGCGACAGTTACGGCATGCCACAGGATCTAAGGGGTACGAAACGACAATCTTTATCCAAACAGGTCCAACTTCATGCCCCAGAATAGGCACGAGCATAAGCTCAAACCATTCTGCCAATCTGTGGTCGGCACATTCTGTGGGATATGACGAGGATACCTGCACCCAAGAGCACGAGGGGCGCCGAAAGACACTGCCCCATCGTGAGCCAGCCGGTTCCAGCGAGGTACCCGAGCTGTTCGTCAGGCATACGCACGAACTCGACCATGAAGCGGAGGCAGCCGTACAGAACGAGAAAGACGCCGATGAAAGTCCCCTGCGATCGTGCGGGAACACGGCGCGAGAGGAGGGCAAGGACGAGGAAGATGACAAGACCCTCTAGGATGGCCTCGTAGAGCTGGGAGGGATGACGGTACACCATCCCCCCACCCGTGTCCGAGAACATGACGCCCCAAGGCAGACCAGTCGGCTTCCCCCACAGCTCCCCGTTCACGAAGTTCGCACAGCGACCAAAGAAGAGGCCAATAGGGGCGCCGATTGCGGCGAGGTCGCACATGGTCGCGATGGACAGGTGCAGGCGCCAGCAGGCAAGAGACCCGCCGACGATGGCACCCACGAGCCCACCGTGGAAGCTCATACCCCCCTCGCTGAGCATCAGTATCTCGATGGGATTTTTGAGGTAGTGCCCTCCTCCATAGAAGAGCACGTAGCCTAGCCGCGCGCCGACGATGATGCCGACAGCGATGCTCACAACGACGCTCATGACGTCATCTGGGGTGAGATCGAGCCCCCAGCGACGCGACGTCCGCCAGATCGCGACACCACCCAGTAAGAATCCCGCAAGGTAGGCAAGGCCATACCATCGAATCACAATGGGCCCCAGCTGCACGGCCACCGGATTGAGGGCATGATAGAGATCGTTAAGCCACATCGCCCAGAAAACTCCTTACAATAAGGTCCTCGACGCACAGGATATCCCTTGCGCGCCGGAGACCTCCTCACGGATTCTCAGTCCCTACGCAGCTGCATGAGCTACCATGCCATCGCGGGTTGCACGCGCGTGACGCCAGGAACGTGCTCTCTCAAGATACGCTCTATGCCCTCGCTCATGTCGTAGGATGACAGCGGGCACCCCGCACAGGCGCCCTGCATCTCGAGCGTCACGACTCCATCGTCGTCACAGCTAATGAGGACGACGTCACCACCGTCAGCTTGAAGGCTTTGCCGGATGACGTCAAGGGTTGCCTCAAGCAGCTCCCGGTTTACCTTGGGCTTACCCTCGGTCATGGTCTCGCTCTTTGCCATGTCATCTCCCCTCTCATGCGCGGACCCATCCTCCCATGGACCCAACGCAACATTCTACCTGCGCAAGCGTAACTGAGGGCGAGTGTACCCAACACCCACGAGGGCATACGTCAGGCAGGTGCCGTCCATCAATACAATTGCTGCGATGAAAAGGAGCGAGCATGATGTCGATGGGAACCACCCAAAGGTCAAGGTGAAAGGACAAGAACATATCTATGCTATGGGCTCATAGAGATGGCCGGAGTCCGCATGCCCCATCCGCTTGGCTGGACGCCTGCCGGCGGCTACGGCAGCGAGCGCGCGGACAATGCGCGCAACCTCGCGTGTCGTCTCCTCGGCAGAGAGGAGCGTGCAGTCTGCCATGAGGCGCGTGATACCCGCCGCAAGGAGCCTACCAAGCTCAGGGATCGCGTCGAGCGGCCGCGCGGCATAGATGTGGCTGCGGCCCTCAAGGTCCGTGCGTACAGGAAGGAGCCGGCCGTTGCGGTCCTTGAGGAAGTGACGTCCTCGGCGCAGCTCACAGGCCGCACAGTCATGGAGGCAGTGGCCCGTCGTCTGAAGAACGCAGTGCTCGCTGGTCATGGCCTGCGTACGTCCGCTCACGATGAGGCCGCAGGGTATCGAGGCCACGCGTCCCAAGGCGCAGACCTCCTCAAGCGTGAGCTCCGGCGAGAACCAAAGGCCCATGGCGCCGGCCGTCTCGAGGGCGACAAGGCAGCTCTCGTTATGAATGGGAATACAGGGCCTGATCTCTGCGGCCGCACCTCGCTGAACTGCGAGCGCCAACTCACTCACATTGCCCACCGCACAGGCCTCGCCTCGCCTGACAAGCGAGTCCAGACGCCTGTGGTCAGCTTCGCGGCATACCTCGTCGAGCCAGGGGATGAGGGCAGCGTCAGACGGCCATGGAGCACCATCCGCCTTTGCTTCAGCGAGGGCGTCAGGCGTGACGTACATGCGTGTGGCCCCCGCCCTACTCGCGGCGTCGGCAATCTCTGGCGTCGGTACGAGGGCGCAGATCTCGACCTCACCGACAGGCACAGGCTTTCTGCCACCCGTCTTTTGGCGCGCGAGACGCAGCTGCAGCGCGACATCATCGCCATCAGGTGCGTGGGCGAGGTTCCTCCCACGCACTACAGTAGAATAGGGCTCCAGCACCTCTCGCTCGAGCAGTTCACAGGCCTTTGAGCGTACCTTGTGAACAGCCGAGAAGCTCAGGCCACAACCCGCATCGCACTCGACCTCAATAGAGGCGGGCGCAAAGGGAGTATGCCCCATGCGCCCCACGTGCTCGGTCAAATCCTGCTCGCTCACGGCCCTGGTCCGTGCGGGCTCGACCACAAAGTCCTCCACACGTACCGTCGCCACCCCATCTACACAGGCAAGCTCGACCACAAACGGCTTTCCCAGTCGCGCGAGCACACGTACCGTGACGAGACGCTTACGCCTCTCACCTCCCGCAGCGAGGCGCGTCGCCTCATTCATGGCCTGCCGAGAACAGATGACGCGCACCGAGGAGCCAGACTCCAAGGGACGCACTGCCTTGCAGCATATGACTGAGCCCGTCTTGGCATCGGCGGGTGCGGTGGTAGTCAGAAATTTTGTGGGGTCACTTGCGGGACGGATCTCCAGAAGGTCCCCGCCACCCACGAAGCTATCAAGAAGGACATCCACCTCAAAGAATCTCTTGGACCTGAAACGCTCACGACCACCATTGGCTCCACCCCTGCGTAGCCTGGCACCACCACAATCGCGCGAGGCCACCACACGCCCCACAAGCCGTCCCCTGTTGTTGGAGCGCTCGTAGCTCATCATGTCATCATCGGCGCGCCCGTCCAGGTAGCTGTGGGTGAAATCACGATTGAATGCGCGTCGCAGACGCTCGTGACGCAGGACACCCTCTTCGGCCGTAGGCGTGCGGTCGACGGCGAGGTCATCCAGCTGAGCACGATAGGAACGAACCACCGCATATACGTAGTCGGGCGCCTTCATGCGTCCCTCAAGCTTGATGGAGTCCAAGCCTGCCTCAGAGAGGCTTCCTAGCTGGTCTATGGTGCAATAGTCCTTAGGACAAAGTGGCAGGCGACGGTTGGGTGCAGAGACGTCGTGGGCAGACTCGTCCACTAACCGGTAGGGCAGGCGGCAGGGTTGCGCGCAGAGCCCCCGGTTGGCGGAACGCCCACCGGCGAGCGAGCTCATCAGGCACACGCCCGAGTAGCAGAAACAGAGCGCCCCATGAGCAAAGCCCTCGAGCTCAACGCCCTCCTGGGAGATGCGAGATATCTCATCCACCGAGAGTTCCCGCGACAGCGTCACGCGCGCCACACCCAAGCCTCGACACCAGGCCACCGCACGTGCATCGTGCACATTAGCCTGTGTGGATAGGTGAATCTCCATCTGAGGGAAGCGATGACGAAGCTCGAAGAGCAGTCCCCAGTCCTGGATGATGAGAGCGTCTGCCCCCAGAAGCCACGCCTCACGAGCGAGTGCGAGAGCTCGTGGCATCTCCTCGCTCTTGATGACGATATTGGTCGTCACGTAAACGCGCACACCCGCGAGATGCGCCCTCTGACAGGCCGCCTCGAAGGAGTCGGGCGTGAAGTTGCTCGCCTTGCGACGGGCGTTAAAGTCGTTTCCGAGGGCGCAGTAGATGGCGTCTGCGCCTGCCGCAAGCGCTACGTTGAACGACCCTGGATCACCGGCAGGCGCGAGCAGCTCGGGCACTTTCATGGAGGATGGCATCAAGCAGAAGAGGCAGGCATGAGATGTTTCGAGTGGAGCATCGCCATCACGCTGAGGTAGCCGACCCTCTCGTCGAGTCATCCCCCGACACAGCTCCCTCTGACCTGGGGCGTGTGCGCATCTCTGTGTACACCCTCATGACATCAAGTTCCCACTGGCGACGGCTGGCCTTGACTTCCGTGTCGAGGATGAGGCCACAGGCAAAGAGCAGCGCAGCAAGACCCGCAAAGGCAACGGCAACAATGGCCGTTGGAAGGCGGGGAACGAGCCCCGTCACCCTGAACTCGGCGATGATCGGCACCCCAAGGCAGAGGCTGACGACCAGAACGACAAAGGACACGAGGGAGAAGAAACCGAGTGGCTTATAGTCCTTGAAGAGGCGACCTATCATCTTGAGGACCTTGGCCCCATCCGAGAAGGTGCTCAGCTTGGATACCGAACCCTCCGGACGGTCTCGGTACTTGATGGGGACCTGCGCTATCCTCCAACGCTTGTCCACCGCGTGGATGGAGAGCTCCGTCTCGATCTCAAAACCCGGAGAGAGCACGGGCAGCGTCTTGGCGAAGGCGTAGTTGAAGCTGCGATAGCCTGTCATCACATCAGTGAACTCGAAGCCGTAGAGCAGCTTTATGAGCCAGCGTACGAGGTCGTTACCAAGACCGTGAAAGGCACGGTCGTTCTCATCCCCGTAGCTCCCGTTCGAGAGGCGATCGCCCACGACGTGATCAGCCGTGCCGGCTTCAAGAGGCGCCAGAAGCATGCGCGCTGCCTCGGCCGGGTAGGTGTCATCGCCATCGACCATCAAATACCGCTCCGCATCCACGTCGCGCAGCATCTGGCGTACAACGTTGCCCTTGCCCTGACGAGGCTCCGGACGAACGATTGCGCCGTGACTGCGGGCTATGTCCGCTGTGTCATCGGCAGAGTTGTTGTCATAGACCCAGATCGTGGCGCCAGGAAGTTCTCTCCTGAAGTCATCCACGACCTTCCCTATAGTCTGCGCCTCGTTGTAGCAGGGGATAAGGACAGCAACGTCCTCAAAACTCTCGCTCACGTACGCCATCTAGCCACTCCCTCGGCGATAGGATGTCAACACGCAACACTCATGTCCTCTTGCGTCGCCTCTCACGACAGTCGACGTCCCATCAGTGAACGTGACGTCACACCAGCCTTGCCCACCGACGTTTGCCAACTTGCAGGACGGTGCCCTTTGAAAGGAGGGAAGGTTCCACGTTGTAGCACCTCGAGGCTACCGCCTTACCATTAATCTTAACACCACCGCCATCGATCAGGCGCCTCGCCTCTCCTGTGCTCTTCACAATCTTCACGTCTACAAACAGCTTTCCTAAATAAACCTGTCCTTGGTCGTTGACCTCGACGACAGAGTATGGAAACTCTGCGATGTCATCGGGAACCTCGCTCTTCCTGAACGTAGCATCGAAGGCATTCATCGCCCTTGTTCCCTCCCCCGCGCCATGGTAGAGGTCAACGATGTTGGAGGCAAGGGCACGCTTAAGTTCGTAAGGGTCTGCCGTGCCGTCAGCATAGGCACGATCTATCGCGTCAACTTCATCTGGGGGTATCGTGGAGCAGAGACGAAAGTACATGGGCACGAGCTCGTCGGTGATGCTCATGATCTTACCGAACATATCCGATGGCTCATCGGTCAGACCAACGTAGTTGCCGTAGCTCTTAGACATCTTTTTGACACCGTCAGTACCCACCAGAAGCGGCATTGTAAGGGCTACCTGCGGCTCCATGCCTCTTGCGCGCATGAGGTCTCGTCCAGCGAGCAGGTTAAAGATCTGGTCGTTGCCGCCCATCTCGACATCCGCCTTGATGACCACAGAGTCATATGCTTGGAGCACGGGATAGATAAACTCGTGCAGGGCGATGGAGCGACCCTCGACGTAACGCCTGTGGAAGTCCTCGCGCTCGAGGATACGCGCGACGTTGAATCGACTCATGAGACCGAGCATCTGCGCGAGGTCGAGGGGCTTCAGCCAATCGCCGTTGTGAGCGATGGTCGTCCTCGTAGGATCGAGCACCTTCATAGCCTGCTCGACGTACGTCTGGGCGTTTGCCTCGACCTGCTCCTCAGTAAGTGGCGGGCGCGTGCTGTCGCGACCCGAGGGATCACCGATGAGGGCAGTGCCGTTGCCTATGATGAGTGTGACCGTATGTCCCAAATCTTGGAACTGACGCATCTTTCGCAGGGGCACCGCATGGCCAAGGTGCAAGTCAGGCGAGGTGGGATCCACACCCAACTTGACGTTGAGGGGACGCCCCTTCGCAAGCTTCCTTTTGAGCTCCTCCTCGGGCACGATCTGCTTGGTGCCCGATGTGATGACTTTCAGTTGCTTGTCTACTGGTAGCACATTTCCCTCCGAAACTTGAAATTCACAGCACCTGACTGTGTCAGTTTAGCCAATCATATACACTATGTCAGTACACAGCGATTCATCTATACCTAGCCACGAGGGATACGTGCAGTATCTCCAAACGTCTATTTTGGACAGGATATGCCACAGAGACAATGGATTATAGAGTGCACAGGTTCGTCTCGTTCTTTGGAGTATTGAATGACATTCCTATCTAGGATGGCATCCCTATCTCGGTTCGCAAAGAATGTGATTCTCCTTCTCGGGATGATTGTCGTAACCATACTGTGTGTACTCTCAGTCCCATTCACCACTAAGATCCTCAACTACTCTCTTGGCTATGACAAGCTCTCTGTTGGGGTAAATACTGCCCTTTTTGGTATCTTGTCAGCCATAGCGCTGTTCACTGGACTACACCTCGTATGCCAAAAGACCAAAATCCTTGAGTGCTCATATCGCCGAGTCATCGCTATTGTCACCGTATGCGCCCTTATCGTCTCTATAGCATGGGTCTATTTCGCGCGCGTCTTCCCCTTTACCGATGACCAGGCCATCTGTGAGATCGGCCTCTCTATTGCCACGGGAGATACCCATGAGCTCGCAGCTAATGTATATTATTCTGCTTTTCCGTATCAGGCTGTTATCGAACTTATTGTGGCGCTAGCCTATAGGATCTTCGATGCTCGCTACATACGGGCAGTGCAGTGCTTTCAGGGGATCATGGCCGCAGCTACTATCACCACAGCCGCCCTCCTCACACAGGAGCTGTTCACAGACAAGCGCGTGACAATTGTGTCGTGCATCCTCTTAAGTTGCTTTTTACCTCTTTTTTTCTACACAACGTTTATATATGGGCTCATCACGGCCCTGCCGTTCCTTTTTGCTGCTCTCTGGGAGCAGGTCCGCTGGATTAAGGGAGGAAAAGTTCGTGATGGAATACTGTCGGCTCTATTGATAGCGCTTTGTCTTCTTATCAAATCCAGTTACTCTCCTGCGCTCATTGCGATGAGTGTTATCTGGGTGCTTCACGCACTACGAGAGAAGAATCCTCGCGGGATCATCCTAGGTATCTTGTCTGGTATACTTTATTTCTCCTTAAGTAGGCTAACCATATGTGCTGTCACGCAGATAACGGGAGTCGCTCCCCAAACAAACGATCAAAAGCCCTCCATCGCATTCATTGCCATGGGTCTTATGGATGACCCAAATTCCTTGGGACCAGGTTGGTATAACGCATGGACGTGGAATCCAGACTTCCCCGATGCGGATAGCCTCGCTACAGCTTCAAGGGATAGGGTGGTGTCACGGCTTCATAGTATGGTGGCTGACCCGCATGCAGCAGCCGACTTCCTTGGGCGCAAACTACTAAGCGAGTGGTCAGAGCCGACTTACCAGAGCCTCTTCTACAGTAACTGTACCGAAGCGTGGAGTCCCTACGGGCCAAACTATGGGAGAGATCTACCTACCGCCATCAACGGGATCTATTATGGAGCCACCGCAGAAGTACTGCTCAATTTCATGGATGGGTACCAAGCCCTCATTTACTGTGGAGCCCTCATCTACCTCCTGTCAAAGCGATTCACCGCCACACTCGAGGTGACTGCTCCATTGCTCTTTGTCATAGGAGGCTTTACCCTATATCTCTTTTGGGAAGCAAAATCGCAGTACGTCATGGCATATGTCCTCGCACTTGTTCCCTATGCCTCCTCGGGACTGCTTAAGCTGAGCGATACCCTCATAGCCGCGCGTAAGGATAGCCCCAAGAAAAGGACAGATAAACCATCGCAGACACATGCCCCAAGCCACCTACGGTCTGTGAAAGAAGTCAACAAAGCATCTAAAAAACATATAGTGATAGTATATCAGATGTGAGTAGATCGTAGTTCAGCACGAAACCTGCGGAAATCACTCAGAGCGCGCCATCCTATACCAACGATCTTACCGACATTGATAGAGTTCGTTCCCGTCCTTCGAGCATCGAACGTAATGGGAACAAACCGGATTCTATCATGTCTGTACGCGCCAAATACCACAAGCATCACATTAGGCAGATTGTAATCGACTGGAATACTTGGAAGGTACGTCTCCAGAAAAGCCCTCGACATGAGACGAAACGGAGCATTCGCATCAGGAACGTCTACTTTAAAGTAATGATAAACGATTTTACAGAGCGTACTCTCCACAAATGCACGGTCTCGACCATCGCCCCGTACGGTCCTGTTGCCAAACTGTGCGTCATACTGCTCACGTTTTTCCCACATTTGCCAAAACTCACGAGGACTCGTCTGGCCATCGGAATCAGTCTGAAAAACATAGTCTGCATCCCGTTTGACGGCATAGCCGTAACCAAATATCAATGCAGGACCATGACCACCATTGGGCTTGGTAAGCGGCATCAGCAACGGATGACTCCTCGCGTACTGCCTAAGGATCTCGAGCGTGGCATCCTTCGAGCCATCATCCACAACAACAAGCCTGGAATTGCCGCCCACCCTCTCGACGATTGGATACCACTGCGTGATAGTATCAACAATACCCTCAGATTCATTATAAGCAGGCATTACTATATATAGTGTATCCACGTCATAGGTCCTTGTTCATTTGATCGGCCTGACAATATGAGCGCGAAACCTCCATAGTCCATATCTAAGTACAAGCTACAGGTCCAAGTACTCTTTCCAGTATTTCACTGAGGTGAGCCATGGACGTGCGGCGGCATAGGATGCTTCAAGTGATGACTTATTATTTTTGTAGATCTTAATAAGGTCTTGAAAACGAGTCCAGATTTTCTTCGCGCGTGCGTTATCACGATGTCGGATGATGCCTGATTTACTCTGAATATTGATTGCTATAATATGGTTTACGCCATATAGCTTCCCTGGCTGATAGGACCATCCTACCGCCTCAATAATTGCCGTTTCACTAGCGAAGGGCTTGAGTCTACCATAGAGTTGTCCGTTGAGTGAGCGTTCAAATAACTGCGCATGTGTGACGTTATAGACTCTGCCCCTCAGTGACCCACCCAAAGGAATGTCGCGAATTATCTCGTCTACACTAATCGTAGTGAGGTCAATAGCGAACTGGTCCCTCACCAGTTTTCTAAGGTCTGCGAAGGAAAGGAGCTTTTCCTTATTCTTGTTTGCATCCATAAAACGCCGCTCAGCAACGTCTCTATGAGAAAACCACTCAGGCCCACGCATAAAGTCCTCGAGGCCCTCAAGGACGAGTTCGGCATCGGTATAGTTGAACTTCACAAGCTCAATCATGACATTGCGCTGCAGCTCTTCGATAAAGTTAGTGAGAGGTGCAACGCCCGTAACCGCCTGACCAATAAGACCGTTTCTCATGGTCTGATAGCGTTCAACTGCGGCATTGTAGCGCATGAAAAAAGCGAGGTGCCAGATACAGATTCCGTTCAGCGTCATGATACGAGATTTGCATCGCATGCCATACTCGGCGTCATCAAAACGTACGAAGAAGGGAAGTGGCATTCCATTGTTACGAATCACCGGCAAGGGGATACAACAATACCACCAGGCAGCATACCGTTGCTTTAGATCCTTCCACGTGGCAGTGTCTGGCTCGAAGCTCTCGCTTGTAACACAGTCGTGCAGTACGCTCATCCTCATGAGCGGCTTGAGGGAGCGATAGACACCGCTCTGCGTCATGTAACCGATGTCTTCCCAGCGAATGTCCGGCTCGTCGAAACTCATCATTGCGCCGCTTATCAGCGCATCGACATGTTCATCGTTTACGATGGTCAAAAGTGAGTACGTGCGCTTTATGCTCTCGGGCGAGAGCTCCACATCATCATCCATAAGTAAGATATGCGTAATGTCAGGCTGCTCCTGTGCCTTAATCATCCCATAGGAAAAGCCCCCCGAACCCCCTACATTGCGGTTTGGGTAAATGGTGACCCCGTCACCTGAAAGAGCGGCGTGATCAAGCGTGCGACCATTGTCTACCACATACATACGAAAGTGCGACGCTATGGGCTCGTCCGAAGCAAGGATGCTCTTACGGACGAGCTCGATATTATGCAAAATGTACTCCTCCTTTTTGAAGGTAGTGGTGGAGAGAGCCATCTCAACCTCACGGACCGCACCCTCATTGACCTGTGCCTCATAGTAGCTATTCCTGATATAGACCGCGCCCTCTGTCTCGATGATAAAGCCCACCATCACATCGCTCGGCTCATACGAAAGTGTAAGGTCAACGGATGACCATGCATCCCCCCCCTTAACACATACGCCTGTTTTATCCTGTGGACGACAGTAGTAGTCAAGCGCATCAACGCACGTCTGTGTCACCCTTGCAGTCGCACCTTTAAGCTCTAGATGGAGGCGATAGCCCTTCGAGACAGTGTATTCATCATATTTACAAACGGTAAGCGCGTTAAAGAAGGTCGTAAAGTCAAAGTGTCCCGGCCCCTGAAGCATCCATCCCTCATCAGCCGGACATACCCCACAGGAGCTCCTTATGTAGAGCAATGGCGACATATGGAACTGTCTTGTGTCCTCAAGAAGGACGTTTGCGATCTTTACTAGCTGCATCTCATACCTCTCTCCGCCATCTATCCCAGGTAGGAAACTCACGGGCATCGCTCGATGGAAGATATGCTCTGCTGGGCTCATTGCCAGAAGAGCATATCTTCCCCTATGGTGGGACCTAAGCGAGCGCGACTTGCTTTGAAGGGTAGGTCGCGTTTGGTCACATCACACAGTTTTCGCCCCGCCCGCATCAAACCTCCTGTCCGCTCCGTTCCACATAGACCAGCGAGGACGGCAGTCGAGCCTCCCCATGCGCTCATGCCTTTATTGAACGAGAGATCTCCAGCGAACCCACTCTCGAAGATTGTCATACACTGTGCACATAGTAACGTACGTTACAATCATTGCGCGAACAGAACATAGACGAAACGTCTGATAGCTTGTCCCCACAATGACCGCAGACCCACAAGGAGGGCATGTATGAAAGCAGATTCTTCGAATTCTGCGCGGAAAAAATGCATGACAAAATTGGGAGATAACTATCTTAAAAAATTCGCGCATTCTCCGAAGCAAATTGCTCCTTTCATCATCATTGCACTTGTCTCAGTGTTTATGGAACTAAGCATCTTCAATATCAAACACTGGGCAACAGCCCCTCTCTCGAACTCGATCATTACCCTCTCGCCAACAAGCTCCAATGTACCGTCAGGAAGTAAGCTAGCTTTTAGGAATCTTAACGATTCGGTCGATTCGATTGCCCTTACACTTGAGGGGCTTTCGGATAATGATGTAGCGCATGTCACGTATATGCTTACCGATTCGGGAAGCAGCCAAGAAGCGTATGAGCTGCCGACGGTTGACATATCGACGAACATTCCATCGAGTCGTTTTTCAAGGCTGAAGCCCTATGGACTACTGAAGTCGATCGTCATACGTATTACTACCGACTCGGGTTCACCGGTCACAGTCGCCTCAATCACACTCAATGAGCAGTGTCCCTTTACATTTCATATGCCAAGGGTACTTCTCTGCTTCATATTCCTGCTCTTTATCTGGGCTTTTCGGCCCACAGGCTCCCTCTGGAAGAGACGGGTGAGCGATTGGAATTCTCCTATCATCGTACTTTCTGCTGCAGTCGTTATCATGGTAGTACTTGCGACCCAAGCCTCCATCAAATATCATTCCGATGATAAGAACCGTGAATGGTACAATGATTTTGCTTTTAATGAGTACACCGAGCTCGCGCGGGCCTTTGCAAAAGGCAGGCTTTACGTTGATGAGGAGCCTCCCTCCTGGTTGTCCGACATGGATGCTCTACATAGTCAAGATCGCCTTACAGGTACTAATAATGTGTACGATTATACCGTTAGAGCAATCCGCGAGAAGGAGACTGGCGAGAGCTACAAGAGAGACATCGCCTATTTCAACGGTCACTACTATGTCTACTTCGGTGCGACGCCGGTCATTATCGCCTACCTTCCGTATCTCCTCATTACCGGTCGTGACCTTGGGAATTCCACTGTCTGTGGAGCATGCCTGGCACTTATGGAGATCGGTATGTTCCTGCTTCTTGCCCGCCTATGCAGGATGAGGTACCGACACGTGTCCCTCGCAGCCCTCTTCCTCTGCTACGTAGGTCTCGTAATCACTTCGGGGATTGTCTATACCTGTGCAAGACCCTCGTTCTATAACGTGCCCGTCTCGTTCGCCCTGATGCTTGCTGTGTGGGGCCTGTATTTCCTGCTCAGGGGCTATACAAGCGAACGGCACGGCAACATCTGGTACGTACTTGGATCGGCGTGCCTGTCCCTTATCGCAGGATGCAGACCACAACTTTTGGTGTTCGGGCCTACGCTGGTACTTGTTACCATAGCCGAACTGAAGCATCACGACCTCAGGAAAGACAGGCTGATACTTGCACAAACTGTCGGGTGCGTTTGGATACCGGTCCTCATAGTCTCCATTACCATAATGTGGTATAATTATGCTCGTTTTGGATCTCCACTTGACTTTGGTGCAAATTACAATCTTACGGGCAATAATGACATGACCTTACGAGACTTTGACCCCACCCGCATGGTCGAAGGTGTCTTCTATTATTTATGTGGTTCTATACACACCTCTACAACCTTTCCGTTTGTCAACGCACAAGGCTTTTCATCATCGACGCTAACCTTTATGGGTAAGACCATCACAGAGCCGTATATGGGCGGACTCATATCGCTCTGTCCTATCTGCATTCTCATTCCTATGTACCTTATCGGACAGCGGAAGAATACAGAAAGTTGGCGTTTAGTTCTTATTTTGTCATCCCTCGGTGTAATGATCTGCGCTTTCGATACTGAGGCTGCGGGTATTCTCGGACGTTATCAGCAAGATTTTGGTATTCTTTTTGGCCTTGCGTGTGTCATATGTGTATTTGGCTTAGAGGAGAGTGGGCTTCTAAGCTCGTTTATAAAATCCGGGATCCTCATACTCATTACGGCGAGTGGCATAGTGTGCCTCTTCACAAGATTAGGGCTTACGTTGCCTGCGGCGGGAGCGAGTGGATATAGTTTAGCAAGCAAAAACTTCCAGTACCTAAAGACTCTCTTTCAGTTCTGGGTATAGACAGCTCACATGAACTAGCCCCATACTTTTAGAGATATGCAAAGTGAATTCGTAAGGGACTCTCCCCGAAAAAGCATGACCACCCGCCAGGGAGTCAGCGATGTTCGCATGACCAAAGACTAGTATAAGACTAGCTATGTTGGCAGTGGATGGTGCCGTACGGCACACGACTCAGAGGA
>ERZ772917.1270-NODE-1270-length-15092-cov-6.118441_pt1 | contig 15092 bp, 17 predicted proteins | sample MGYA00511187_ERZ772917 | MGnify/ENA primary metagenome ERZ772917 (study PRJEB29015, sample SAMEA2737925) | human oral metagenome | biome: human oral; feature: human-associated habitat; material: dental | place: China | collected 2012 ... | reverse complement strand
GATCCAAATCATCATGAGCAGATTGTAGTCGGCCACGCCGCGCGAGAAGCGCAGGACGCGTTTCTCGGTGGAGAGCCCGCGAGTGATGGCCACGGCGTAGACCGAGGCAATGAGGAATGCCACGGTGATGGGCATGGCGTAAAAGTCGCGGAGGATAAGGGAGCTGAGCAGGTAGACGACCAAAAAAATAATGAGGGGCGTGGCGCCTATCCATCGCGCAGCGGGCGGAATGTGGGGGTTGATCTCGAGGGCGGGATTGTGATCCATAATGATGTTTTAAAGGAGAGAAGCCACCTCTTCGCCTTCATTGAGTCGGCGGATGACGCGGCAGGGATTGCCGACGGCGAGCGAGTCGGCGGGGATGTCGTGCGTGACGACGCTGCCGGCACCGATCACGGTGCGATCGCCGATCGTGACGCCGGGGCAGATGATCGCGCCGCCGCCTATCCAGCAGTCGGCACCGATGCGGACTGGGCGCGAATACTCACGACCCGTGCGGCGCTCGAGGTAATCGATGGGGTGATGCGGGGTGTAGATCTGCACGGCCGGGCCGATGAGTGTATGGTCGCCGATGCGGATCCAGCCGCCGTCGAGGAAGGTGCAGCCGGCATTGATGTAGACGCCGTGGCCGAGGCAGATGCCGTGGCCGTGGTCGCAATGGAAGGGCGGACAGATGACGGACGTCGAGGGGATGCCGGGGATGAGCTGTTCGAGCAACTCGCGGAAGCCGTCGCTGTAGGTCGACATCGTGCACATGCGGGCAAGCAACTCCTTGGCGTGGCGAAAGCTGGCTTGCAGCTCGGGCGAACGGAAGTCGGGCGACTCGCCGTCGCGCATTTTCTGGATTTCGGTTCGGGTCATCCGCTATTCGACTTCTAAGACGAGGCCTTTGAGGTACTCGCCTTCGGGGTGATAAATACTGACGGGATGATCGGCGGGTTGGGTGAGCTGATGCAGGATGCGGACGTGGCGGTGCGTCTGTGCGGCAGCGCTGAAGACGGCCAGTCGGAAGTCGTTACGGCTGACTACCTGCGAGCAGGAGAAGGTGAAAAGAAGGCCGCCGGGACGAATTTTCTCGAAGGCTACGGCGTTGAGTTTTCGGTACCCCTGTAGGGCGTTGCGGAGCACGTCGCGATGCTTGGCGAAGGCGGGTGGATCGAGGATGATGAGGTCGTAGTCGCTGCCGGCGCGGCGGAGATAGTCGAAGGCGTCTTCGGCGAAGGCACGGTGACGGTCATCGTCGGGGAAGTTGAGGGCAACGTTGCGCTCGGTCAGGGTGACGGCCTTCGAGGAACTGTCGACGGAGTGTACCGCGCGGGCACCACCGCGCATGGCGTAGACGGAGAAGCCGCCGGTGTAACAAAACATGTTCAGCACCGTGCGTCCGTCGGCGTACTGCTCTAAGAGCCGACGGTTCTCGCGTTGGTCGACGAAGAAGCCCGTCTTCTGCCCCTTCAGCCAGTCGATGCCGAAGCGCAAGCCGCGCTCGGTGGCGAGGTGTTCGCGGCCGGTGTAGTGCCCCAGCAGGTACTCGTCGGTGTGGTCGAGGGCGGCCTTGAAGGGGAGCGTGTTGTCAGACTTATAATAGATGGCTTGCAGGCGTTCGCCGAAGAGTTCGCGGAGCGCGCGGGCGATGTCGTGGCGGGCGTGGTGCATGCCGACGGAGTGCGCCTGCATGACGGCCGTGTCGGCGTACATGTCGATGATGAGACCCGGCAGGCGGTCGCCTTCGCCGTAGACAAGTCGGTAGGTGTCGTTCTCCGGTGCGTTGTCCAAGCCTAACATTTGGCGCAGACGGTAAGCCGATTGAAGTCGATCGAGCCAAAAAGTGTGGTCGATAGCAGCGGCCTCGAAGGCGAGCAGTCGGACGGCTATGCTGCCTATTTGATAGTGCCCGACGCCAAGCAGTCGGCCGTCGGCGGCATAGACCTCTACCAACGCCCCTTCCTCGGGTTGGCCGTCGATGCGTGCTACGGCACCCGAGAAGATCCACGGGTGGAAGCGCAACACTGATTCTTCCTTCTTGGGCTTGAGGTAAATCTTGCAGTATATCATGAATGAAGGTATTGATAGATGCGCAGGCAGGCCCAGGCGTCGAGGGCGGCATACTTCTGTTGCGCGGGGGTGAGCACGTCGGCCTCCCAGTTGGTGAGGCGCGCCCGCTTGGAGATTTTCTTTTGAAAGAGGATGGCGTAGATCTTTTGCAGACCTGCCTCCTCGATGCCATAGGAAGGCATGAGTTTTTGCAGCTCGATGAAGCCGGCTGGTTGGAGCGTCTTGACGCGTTCGCGCAGCATGTGGAAGTCGTCGGCCAGTGAGAGTCCGATCTTCGTCACGCGTTCGTCTGTGAGGAAGTCGACGAGCGGCCTCGGGATGCCGTCTAAGTGATTCAGCCGAAAGAGGTAGCACACCTGTTCGGTGGCGAGCTGTATGAGGGAGACTTTGTGGTGCTGGTCCTTGCGGAAGTTGGGGCGCGTCTCGGTGTCGAAGCCGACGTGCGCCTCGGCAGAGAGTGCGCTGACGGCGCGGGCTACGGCCCTGGGTTGATCCACGACGACGATTTGCCCCGTGTATTCCTCGTGGGGCATGGTGGAGATTTCTTCTTTAGTGATTTTGGCAGGGATGGTTGTTTGTGACGTCATTCCGTGGGGTCGGTTAGGGAGATTTCTTCGTTGTAACGCAGCGCGTGGAGGGCCTTGAGTGCGTTGAGTAGCGCTTGGCCCCAGTAGAGGCGGAAGTTCTCGGTGCAGAGTGCCAGTGCTGCGTGCATTGTCGGCTCGTGTTCCTCGCGGAAGAGCGAGACGAAGTTGCCGAGGTCTTGGTAGAGGTCGGCCAGGTTTTCTGAGATAAAAGCCGCGATGGGCGTGTCGCTGTAGCGCATGTCGGGCATGAAGGTTTCGAGGTAACTGTCGTATTGTCCGAGCAGCGTGGCAAGGCTGGTGCGCAACGCGTCGTAAGTTTCTTCGGTGATGAAAGGTGCGAGCTCGACCTCGTCGTCGTCGACCTCTACCTCGGGCAGGAGCGTCGCCTTGAGATAGAGCAGGGGGAGCAGCTTGGTTGCCTTGTCGACGAACGCCGCAAGATCGGCGCCCTCGCGCTCTGCCTTTTCTAACCACGAACAGCACTCGAAGGCCACAGCCACAAATTCCAGCGTGTTCTTGTCGTAAATCGGATGGCCTGCCTGCGCCTTCTCCATCGGCTCCTTGTTGCTATACATATATAATAAGGGTGGTTTGAAGTAAAGGGAGGGGGCGAGAAGCAGCTCTGCACCTCACTGCCTCCTCCCCTTAAGGTGTATCTCTATTACTGCACTCCGTCTGCGGCCACGGCGGATTCGATTTTCTTGATCAGTCCCTGCAGCACGTTGCCCGGGCCCAGTTCCGTGAAGTGCGTAGCGCCGTCGGCCGTCATGTGGCGGACGGTCTGCGTCCAGCGGACGGGCGAGGTGAGTTGCGCCACGAGGTTGCGGCGGATGGCGTCGGGGTCAGTCTGCGGCCGTGCGTCCACGTTTTGGTAGACGGGGCAGACGGGTCGGTTGAAGGTGGTCGACTCGATGGCTTCGGCCAGCTCGGCGCGGGCTGGCTCCATCAGTGGGGAGTGGAAGGCGCCACCCACCTTCAGCTTGAGGGCGCGTTTGGCACCGGCAGCTTTCATCTGCTCGCAGGCGGCGTCTACGCCGGCCATGGTGCCTGAGATGACGACCTGTCCGGGGCAGTTGTAGTTGGCGCAGACGACCACCTCATCGGTGATGTCGGCGCAGATCTGCTCGGCCTTCTCGTCCGGCAACCCTATGATGGCGGCCATCGTGGAGGGTGCTTTTTCGCATGCTTTCTGCATGGCCTGTGCACGTTTGGAAACGAGCGTGAGGCCGTCCTCGAACGAGAGCGCGCGGGCGGCAACAAGAGCGGAGAATTCGCCCAGCGAATGGCCGGCGGTCATGTCGGGGCGGAAGTTGTCGCCCAAGGTTCGGGCCAGGATGACGGAGTGGAGGAAGACGGCGGGCTGGGTGACTTTCGTTTGCTTCAGATCGTCGTCCGTGCCGGCAAACATGAGGTCGGTGATGCGGAAGCCGAGGATGTGGTTGGCTTGTTCAAATAGTTCTTTGGCGAGGGGATTTTCATCGTACAGCGACTTGCCCATTCCTACGAACTGGGCGCCCTGTCCGGGAAACACATACGCGTTCATATATTTTTATCATTTAGGTTTTTAAGCGGGGCAAAAGTAGGCGCAGTTTGGAAAGGGGGAAAGCAGAAGGCTGGCAATGGACATTTATCCGTAACCAATGATTACCGGACACCCGACTGGAGATTTCATCGCTTTTGATCAGATAAGACATTGCTGGGGGGCAGACATCCCGCCGCCGATGTCGACGAGGCTTTCAGAGTCCCGGAATGTGTCGGCGACACTGTCGACGAGGCTTTCAGAGTCTCGGAATGTGCCGGCGACACTGTCGACGAGGCTTTCAGAGTCTCGGAATGCGCCGGCGACACTGTCGACGAGGCTTTCAGAGTCTCGGAATGTGCCGACGACACTGTCGACGAGGCTTTCAGAGTACCGAAATGCGCCGGCGACACTGTCGACGAGGCTTTTAGAGTACCGAAATGCGCCGGCGACACTGTCGACGAGGCTTCAAGTTGGTCTTTTGATACAGCTCCCCAAACATGACCGGGATAACCCGAAATCAATTTAAGTCAGTACGTATACTTTTGCCCCCCTGAAAAAGAGAAGATATTTAAGCGGCAACATGAACCAACTGTTACTCTTTGCCCGGTGGGGCGTCGGCGAAGTCCTTATCGTTATCGCCATCCTGGCTTTGCTTTTCGGCGACAAAAAGACGTGGCACCTGATCAAACGAACCACACACTCCTTGGTAACAACGATCCGCACAAGGCGGCGCAAACCCGACGCGTGACGATCACGCCCCGCACCGCTTCTCACTACTACTCCTCACTACTTCAACTTTGATATGAAAGAGATCAAGAAAAACGTCGACCGCGTCGTCTCCAAGGGAGCCGACCTCTACCACAAGGCCGGCGACCAAGCAAACCGCAAACTGCACATCACCCCCCGCCGACACCGACGCATGGTCGCAGCCGTATGGATCGGCGCCGGGGTCATTGCCGTGCTCACCTTCATCACCTTCTTCGCCATCGCCCAGGGATGGATCGGCTACATGCCCGCCGTGGAGCAACTCGAAAACCCAATAGACCGCTACGCCACGCAGCTCATCTCGTCCGACGGCAAGACGCTCGGCAGCTATTCCTACAGCAAGGACAACCGCTTCTACGCCAGTTACGAGGACCTCTCCCCCGACCTCGTCCAAGCCCTCATCGCCACCGAAGACGTGCGCTTCACCGAGCACAGCGGCATCGACGGCCGCGGCCTCGTGCGCGCCATAATCAAGCGCGGCATCATGCGCCAGCGGAGCGGAGGCGGAGGCAGCACCATCACCCAGCAGCTGGCCAAGCAACTCTTCTCCCCCAACGCCGAAAACCTGACCGAACGCCTGCTCCAAAAACCCATCGAGTGGGTCATCGCCGTGCAGTTAGAACGCTACTACACAAAGGAGGAAATCATCAATATGTACCTCAACAAATTCGACTTCCTCCACAACGCCGTCGGCATACGCACCGCCGCCCTCTCCTACTTCGGCAAGACCCCCAGCACCCTCAAAACCGAAGAGGCCGCCCTGCTGATCGGCATGTGCAAGAACCCCTCCTACTACAACCCCGTGCGCTACCCCGAACGCGCCTTAGAACGCCGAAACACCGTCTTCCAGCAAATGGTCAAAGCCGGATGCATGACCGAGGAACGCTGCGAAGAACTCAGCCGGAAACCCATCACCCTGCACTTCACCCGGCCAGACTACTCCGACGGCATGGCCCCCTACTTCCGCGAATACCTCCGACTCACACTCATGGCCAAAAAACCCGAACGGAAGGACTACGCCAAGTGGCAAGCACAGAAATTCGCTGACGACTCCTTAGCCTGGGAGACGAACCCCCTCTACGGCTGGTGCAACAAGAACCGCAAGGCCAACGGCGAACCCTACAACCTCTACACCGACGGACTCAAGATCTACACCACCATCGACACCCGCATGCAACAATACGCCGAAGAAGCCGTAGCCGAACACCTCGGCCGCCACCTCCAGCCCGCCTTCTTCCGCGAAAAACGCCGCCGACCCAATGCCCCCTTCTCGGAAGACATCACAAAAAAGCAACGCGAGGAAATACTCGAACGCGCCATGAAGCAAACCGACCGTTACCGCGCACTGAAGCAAGCCGGCAAGTCAGAAAAAGAAATCCTGCGCAACTTCAACACCAAGACCGAAATGCAAGTCTTCAGCTGGAATGGCATCGTGGACACCCTCATGACCCCGATGGACTCCATCCTCTATTGCAAAAGTTTCCTCCGCACCGCCTTCATGGCCATGGACGTCCGCACGGGCCAAGTCAAAGCCTACGTCGGCGGCATCGACTTCAACTGCTTCAAGTATGATATGGTCAACACCGGCCGCCGCCAAATCGGCTCCACCATGAAGCCCTACGTCTACTCCTTAGCCATGATCGAAGGCTTCACCCCCTGCGACCGCCTGCTGCACGTGCAACCCGTCTTAGAAGACGAGGGCGGCAACCAGTGGATCCCCCGCAATCCCGGCGCCCGCCGCGTGGGCGAAGAAGTGACCATACAATGGGGCCTGCAAGTCTCCTCCAACTGGGTCACCGCCTACCTCATGAAGCAACTCTCGCCCTACACCCTCGTGCGCCTGCTCCACTCCTACGGCATGCACAGCTACATCGATCCCGTCGTCTCCATCTGCCTCGGCACGCCTGACATCTCCGTCAGCGAGATGGTCAGCGGCTACAGCGTCTTCCCCAACAAAGGCATCCGCATGGAGCCACTCTACGTCACCCGCATCGAGGACTCCTACGGCAACCCCATCGCCACCTTCGCCCCCCAGGTCTACGAAGTCTTGCCCGAGGAAGCAGCCTACAAAATGCTCTACATGCTCCGCAGCGTCGTCGACGGCGGCACCGCCGGACGCGTCCGTTACGGCTACGGCATCACCGCACAAATGGGAGGCAAGACCGGCACCACACAGAATAACTCCGACGGTTGGTTCATGGGCTTCACCCCCTCGCTCGTAGCCGGCTGCTGGGTCGGCGGCGAGGATCGCTCCATCCACTTCGACAACATGAACGAAGGCCAAGGTGCCGCAATGGCGCTCCCCATCTACGGCCTGTTCATGAAGAAGGTCTATGCAGACAAGAAGTTGGGTTATTCTCAGAAAGAGACCTTCGAGGTGCCTGCCGAATACTCCAACCCCTGCCACGGCTACCAGCCCTCAGGCGACTATTCTTCGTCCTCATCCTCCGGCATCGACGACCTGTTCGAGTAACAGAGGGAGGATAAAATGCAAAAAGTGCCGGGCGCCTCGTTCATGAGGTGTCCGGCACTTTTTCTTCCTATCTGTTCGCTTTTCGTTCCCCCCGCACCTTCGTAAGGGCGAACCCTTGTGGCCGCCGAATAATCGCATCCGAGTGCCCGTATTTGTCCCCCCCACGAGGCTTTGAGGAACGTATGCGATACGCCCACGTGCCCCCCTCCTCAATAAGCGTTCGGCGCGTATCCAGTGCATATCCAGTGAGGGGCGTATGCGATACGTCACAACAAGGCATAAAAAATCCTGCCGAAAGGGCGCCCACTTGCGAGCCGCTCCCACCGGCAGGATCATGTGTCAGGAATCAGTCCTCAGGAAGCCGTTCCTTTTTATTGGTGTTTACTTCTTCAGCAACAGTCCGCGAGCCACCTCGTCGGCCGTTTCCGTGCCCATCAGATAGTCCACCACGGCCACGCCGAAAGCATAGACCATGCCCGGCCCGCGACCGGTGATGATGTTGTCCTCTTTGACGGTAGCCTCTTCTACCACGGTTGCGCCCGTGAGGTATTGCTCGAAGCCGGGGTAACACGTGGCGCGACGTCCGCGGAGCAGCCCCAGTCCGCCGAGCACAAGCGGTGCGGCGCAAATGGCAGCCACTAACCGTCCCTCCTCATAATGGCGGACGATGGCCTTTTTCAAGTCCTCATAATCATTGAGCATGGGGCCGCCTCCCGGAAGCACGAGTGCGTCGGCATCCGTCAGGTCGATGTCCTCAAACAGCGCGTCGGCCTCCACGGCGATGCCATGCCCGCCCGTAACCTTGCGCTCGCCAGTCATCGAAACCGTGACCGTTTCCACATTTCCGCGTCGCAGCACGTCCGTCGTGCCGATGGCTTCCGTCTCTTCGAAGCCCGTAGCTAAAAATACATATGCCTTTTTCATTGTCAGTGGATGTTTTATGTGTGTGATAAAATGAATGCGGTGAAGCGTGCTACTTGAGGGAGTAGCGATAAGTGATCGTTCCGCTTTGGTTGTTCGATCCTTCGATGCTGTTGAACTTGGCTCTTCGGGCGGCTTCGATAGCGCTACGGCGCATGGACGCGTTGTCGATATTCGTGCCTTTACCGATGTCTGCGGCGATGACGTTGCCTGCCGGGTCGACCACGATATTGACCACGATGCGACCTTCCTCTTGCACGGTGTAGGCCGGATGTGGCAGGCCACCTCCGCTGATCGATCGTCCGCTCAGGCTGAACGAGGAGCCCGTGCCGACGCCTTTGTTGGCGCCCCGGTCGGAGTTGCCGAAGGGACTGCCTTGGTTTCCTGTGCCGCTCGTAGAGGTGCCTTGGTTCGAGTTGTTCTTACCGAAAGCGCCGGCCACGCGGTCACGGATGGCCTGCTCCTTCTTACGCTGTTCCTCAGCCTGACGGCGTCGTTCGGCTTCGGCTTTACGTTGAGCTTCTGCCTCTTTGCGTCGAGCCTCGTCCTGTCGGCGACGTTCATTGTCTTGCCGTTGGCGCTCCTCCTGTTGCTTTCGGAGTTCCTCCTTGCGTCGCGCCTCTTCTTTCTTTTTCTGCGCCAAGGCCACGGATTCCTCCATGTCCTGCGTGATCAACTTCTCCGGTTGCTTCGGTGTGGGCGGTGTGGGTGGCGTTGGTATGGTTGGCGTAGGCGGCGTGGGAACGACGGGTTCCTCTTGGATCTCCTCCGTCGTTTCTTCCGTCGTAGGTTCGCCCTCCGGCTCAAACATGCCCGTCGATTCGTCAATCGTTCCAAAGTTCACCATCACACCGCCGTCTTCCTCCGGCACCACGGCTTTCAGCACCGTGAAGAAGAGGATGAGCAGAACGACGACGTGGAAAAGGATTGATCCGGCGGCGGCGAACAGGTCGTTTTTCTTCGGCTTCATGGCGTGCGCTCCGGTGGACGGGTGACGAGCACCACCTTGTATTTATTCTCGTTGGCAAGGTTCAGCACGCTCACAATTTGTCCGTAGGGGACGGTCTCGTCGGCATACAGCGCGACGAACATCTCCGGATCAGCGTCGTATTGTTCTTGCAGGAAGGGGGCGATTTCTTCAAACGTTACTGCCTGTTCGCGTTGGTTGCCTGCTGCTACGTAGAAATTTCCTTCGGCGTCGATTGTGACGCGCGTGATCGGTTTGGCTGCCGTTTGTTTCTGCGCCTGCGGCAACGTCAGCTTGATCGCGTTCGGCACTACCACCGTGGAGGTCACCATGAAGAAGATCAGCAGCAGGAAGATGACGTCTGTCATCGAGGCCATACTGAAGGCTTCATTGACTTTGGTTTTTCGTTTCAGTGCCATGACGTTGTTAGTGTGCGGGTTCGTTCAACAGGTCCATGAATTCCATCGTGCTTGCCTCGAGTTTATTGACCACGTTCTCCACGCGAGCCACTAAATAGTTGTAGGCAAACAGAGCGATGATACCGACGACGAGTCCGCCGACGGTGGTCACAAGAGCTTCATAAATACCGCCCGAGAGCAGGGTCACGTCCACGTTGGTTCCAGCGTTAGCCATGTCATAGAAGGCGCGCACCATACCGGTCACGGTTCCGAGGAAGCCGAGCATGGGGGCGCCGGCCGCGGTGGTGGCGATGATGGGGAATCCGCGTTCGAGCTTCGAGATCTCGATGTTGCCAGCGTTTTCGATGGCAGCGAGCACGTCGGCTGTAGGGCGGCCGAGGCGGAGGATGCCTTTTTCGATCATGCGTGCGGATGGTGTGGGGGTGGTTCGGCAGAGGTTGAGGGCTTGATCGATCTTCCCTTCATAGATGTAGTCGCGGATGCGATTCATAAATGTTTCGTCGTTTCGCCCTGCCTGACGAATGACCAGCAGTCGCTGAATGAAAAAGTAAATGGCTACCAACGAAAGGATCAGGAGTACGCCCATGATCCACCCGCCTTTCATGGCGAGATCGATGATGTTGATTTGAGCCTGTGATTCTGTGGCTTCGGCCACAAGTTCAGTTGCTGCATCGGCTTGTTCCGTAGCCACCTGCGCGAAAAGGAATAAGAGGTTCATATTGTTTTATCGGATTGTGGTGTTGCTAATTAACAGTTCTCTTTCAAGCAAGATTTGTAGAGGGCGATGGTGCGTTCGAGCCCGTGATAGAGTGCGTCGCAGATGAGTGCGTGGCCGATAGAAACTTCTTCGATCCAAGAGAGGTGCGACGCGAAAAAGGAGAGGTTTTGGAGGCTGAGGTCGTGCCCAGCGTTGACGCCGAGGCCGAGACTTTTGGCCAGCCGTGCGGCTTCGATGAAGGGGGCTACGGCACGGTCACGGTTGTCGTTGTATTGGCTGGCGTAGGGTTCGGTGTAGAGTTCGATGCGGTCGGTGCCTGTTTTGGCGGCCCATCGGATGTTGTCGGGATCAGTCTCTACGAAGAGTGAGGTGCGTATGCCGTGGCCTGTAAAGACATCGACCAGTTCGGAGAGTTGGTCGAAATGTTCTTTTACGTTCCATCCGGCATTCGAGGTGAGCACATCCGGTGCGTCTGGTACGAGGGTGACCTGTGTTGGTTTGACGGTGAGGACAAGGTCGATGAACGATTGGATGGGGTAGCCCTCAATGTTCAGTTCGGTTTTGATGATGGGTTTGAGCGCGTAGACATCGTTGTATCGGATGTGTCGCTCGTCGGGTCTGGGGTGTACGGTGATGCCTTGAGCCCCGAAGGTTTCGCAGTCTTTGGCTATTTGCAGTACGTCGGGGACGTTGCCGCCTCGGGCGTTGCGAAGAGTAGCTGCTTTGTTGATGTTGACACTTAATTTAATCATGTGAAAAATTCTTGACCTGCTATATTTGCATATAAATACTACGCAAAAGTAGGACGATTCAGGATATAGCTTACCAATCTATACATAAATACCTCCCTTATGAAAATAGGAATATTCGGCTGCGGATACAAGGCGGATAAGTTGCCGTTGTTGCGGCGTTTGTTCGACAAATTGAACCTTTTGAAGGTCGACATATTTGTCTCGAAAGACTTCTACGATTATTTATCTGTCACGCCGGATTTCCAGCCTGCTTTTTCGGGAGTGCTGGATGCGTTACTGTTCGATTTGGATCTTGCGCTGAGTGTCGGTGGGGACGGGACGTTCCTCCGGGCCGCCGAGCAGATCGGCCGACAGGATATTCCCATACTGGGGATTAACACGGGACGTTTGGGATTCTTGGCGGAGGCTGGTCCAGAGCAGATGGAGGAGACGCTGGATGAACTCAGTCGAGGGGAGTTTCGGATTGAGCGGCGGATGATGCTCTGTTTGCAGACGAGTGATCCGGGTTTTGTGGGATGTAATTATGCGTTGAATGAGGTGGCGATACTGAAGCGTGAGACGTCGTCGATGATTACGATTCACACGTTTCTGAACGATGAGTACCTGACGTCTTATCAGGCAGACGGGTTGGTGATCGCATCGCCAACGGGGTCGACGGCTTACTCGATGAGTGTGAATGGTCCGATCATCCTGCCGCAGAGTGATAATATCGTGCTGAGTCCGGTGGCGCCGCACAGCCTGAATGTGCGTCCGTTGGTTATTCCGGGGGGGTATAAAATATCCTTAAAGGTGGAGAGTAGGAATGATTCGTACTTGGTGGCCTTAGACGGGCGGTCGGAGAGTTTTTCTGCTGAGGTGGAACTTGCGGTTAGCAGAGCGGATTTTACGGTGCAAATGGCCTGCCGAAACAATCGTAATTTCTACCGTACGCTGCGCGAAAAACTGATGTGGGGAGCTGACGTGAGAGTTAAATAATAGTAAGAGATAGCGCTTTGAGGTGGGAGTGCCATTGCAGTTTCAGATCCCGCCTTACATTTGCGCCGTGTTTTTCATGGTATTAGATTTAAGGTTAACAATGAAGATTGTGGTTGTCGTGAGACAACCATTTCTTTTTTATACCCACTCGTAATTCTATCTCCCCCCTGACGGATTTCTACCGCCTCAGTAACACATTCCAGGGGTGACGCATTAAAATTGTATTGTGATTAGTTGTTGTGGGTTCATTCGAGCAAGTTTCTTTTGGATACGAGGGATTGAGGACTTCATATTTGTCTTCAGTCGCTCTATAATGAGTAAATTGATCTTTTGAATGATATCCATAATCTGCGCCACATTCTTGGTTCTCTTGTGCGAGGAATCGTGTCCGAAATAGACATCCAAAGAGTGGTGCAACTTGTTCTCTATCGCCCAATGCCCACGGATAGCCTGTTTCAATGAAGAAACATCCGTTAATGACGAAATGTAGTAGACCACTTCTTCACTCGTTTTGTCGCTCCTTTTATCTCTTCGTTTGCGTATAACTTTGTGTATCGACCTCAAGCCTTTCCAGCGAGTCAATACCTCGTTGGCTTCTATCTCCAAGGGGTTGAGAATACTTTCATAGCGACGTGTTTCTATGCGCCCGTGAGATAGTTCCGTCTGCTCGTCAAGGAGGATATGTTTCTGAAACAGAGGGCAGAAATAGGCTTCAATCTCTTGCAAACTCAAACTTTGATTCGCCTTAACACACAATACATAGTCTCCGCCCTTATCGATGATTTGTTCGGCAATGGCTGTTTGCGTACCTATGGCATCAATGGAGACAACAGCCCCGTTCAAGTCCAGCAAATGAAGAAGTTGATGTATAGCAGGTATTTCGTTTGTTTTTCGGTCAATATAGAGTTGGGCAAGACTGCACATATCTTGTGGTGAAAAAGCAGAGACGACATGGGATTGGGTATCAAAAGAGAGTTTCTTCACTCCCCGCATCGTCTTGCCATCAATGCAAATATGTTTACCTGAAGTGGCCGAGATAAAGCCTTCAATCCATCGCTTATAAGCTCCCTCAAAAGCGTCTACATCCAACAGACTGATGCTCCTGTTAAGAGTATCATGGGATGGCTTAGTGTGCGTAAGCTGATGACCGGTAAGCAGTTCGTATAGACTTTTCAATTCTTCTTCGTATTCCTCGGCATAATCTTCAATCTCATACCAGGAGGTATTGCCTGAGAGTGTAGAGAGGAAAACGATCAGGAGTAAAAAGTCAAGAGGATAAATTTTTTTACGCTCTATCCGTGGGTCTGGAACCATACAGAGGCTTTCTAATAGAGAATGATACACAACTAACGGAGTTTTAATGTCTATAAAAGTACCGAGAAAGCTGTTTTTAATGCGTCAGCCCTGTAACACATTCCCTCTCCCCACACAAGACCACAAGATTTCTCTACAATAATTTTTGGCGAATCGTACGGGCATTGCTGCGCTTTGTATAGAAGGTATGTGCGGTTCCCCTATGCCTTTGGCCGTGTGAGGGCGTACTCGTGGCCGGCTCCACCTGACACTCCCAACTGCAATTGCCGTACATAATGTAACGTGAGTTCGACGTAAGAAAAAGGGCAAAAAGAGGCGGGAATCAAGAGAAAGTTTGTATCTTTAATGTGTTGATAATAAAGAACAAACTATACAATGATTCCCGCCAATAAAACTGTAGAGATATACTATCTCGTCGACGAATTCTTGAAAGAATACGACTCCGTAATCAAAAGTCATTCCTTGGAAGAGGGAGCCCCAAAGAAAAGGAGGAACCGCAAATTCACCATGTCCAGAGTAGCGAGATTATGACGATTCTTATCCTCTTCCATTCCTCCTCTTTTCGAAACTTAAAGCATTTCTATCTCTTTGTCCGAACACATATGCAGAAGGATTTCCCACATACGGTGTCTTACAACCGCTTCGTAGAACTCCAACGAAAGGTTTGTATACCTCTTGCTTTTTTCCTTAAAACGAAATCTTTGGGACAATGCACTGGTATTTCTTTTATCGATTCTACACCCATTCGAAGCTGCCATATCAAAAGAGAAAAGCAGCATAAAACCTTCAAGGAATTTGCTAGAAAAGGGAAAAGTACACTGGGCTGGTTCTATGGATTCAAACTGCACTTGATCATTAACGACAAAGGGGAGCTACTTGATTTTCTTCTTACTCCGGGTAATGTTGACGACAGAGCTCCCTTGAAATATATGAGCTTCCACAAACGAATCTTCGGTAAGCTCTTCGGAGACAGGGGGTATATCTCGAAAGACCTCTTTGAACAGCTCTTCATTGACGGAGTCCACCTTGCGGACACGTTTGAAGAAGGGTCAGTGAAGAATGCCTTAATGCTTCAACATGACAAGATTATGCTCCGGAAAAGATCTCTGATCGAGACCGTTAACGATCAACTAAAGAATATCTGTCAGATAGAACATACCCGTCATCGATGCTTCCCGAACTTCATCATCAATCTGTTATCGGCTTTGGCTGCTTTCTCTTTCTTCGACAAAAAACCTTCCATCAACACTGCCGAGGAGTTTATACATCCCTCTTTCCTTACTGTTGCTTAGATCGAACTCGCGTTAATGTATAACGTGAGCGGCAGGCTCGTCGGCACCATCACGACTCCTGTCGGCGAATTGTCTGTCGCGATGCCGCAGGGCGTGTACGTGGTTCGCGCCGGATCGATGACCGAAAAGGTGGTGGTGAACTGAGGTTGAGTCGTTGAGTTGTTGAATTGTTATGCCGGGTGCATGTGAGGGGGAGAATATTTCCCTGACGGGTATTTGGCCTTCGTAGGAGCGCACGCACATACGCCCTGCGTATCAGGGCTGACGCATAATCCGAACTATAGCCCCAGTTCGAAGAGTTGCAGAGGATTGAGCTTGGCTAAGAACATCTG
>ERZ772917.1269-NODE-1269-length-15105-cov-5.268372_pt1 | contig 15105 bp, 14 predicted proteins | sample MGYA00511187_ERZ772917 | MGnify/ENA primary metagenome ERZ772917 (study PRJEB29015, sample SAMEA2737925) | human oral metagenome | biome: human oral; feature: human-associated habitat; material: dental | place: China | collected 2012 ... | reverse complement strand
TGCCCCGTCGCCATCTCCATCTCCTGGTGCGACGGAATCATGAGGGTGGGTAATCGGTAGGCTGGGTGCTTTTCGTTGTGCCGTGTGGAAAGAATCTGTCGAGGTTGTGGAAGATTTTGTGGCGTATACGGTACAAAATCTTTTCAGGCGTCATGTGGGAGGAGGGTTGAATCCTGTTCGCTAAAGGGCCTCAAGGTGTTCTTTTTGTTGTCAGTGTCTTGCTGGTGGTTCTTGTGTCAGGATGTGGGGGTGGTGCTTCGAATCCCAGTGCCTCTTGGGTTGAACGCGAAGTTCCGGATGCCGTGGCCATAGCGGTGCCTGATGGGTGGGTTCTTCTGGATCGTGGGGAAGTGAATGATCCTCGTGGTTTGGTGATAGCCAGTAGTCATCATCTCCCTCCGGTTGAAGGTATTCAAATTCATAATTCTCCACCTGATGTGGAGGATGCGCATGGGCCGGATAATGATATGGAGTTCCAGCGAGATCAGATGGTGTCCAGCCTGCTGAAGACTGATTATGCAAGTAGCGTCCGGGCTTTGGAGCCCAGAATGATTGGTGGCACGCAGGCCTGGGGATACTCCGCGATGATTACTTATCGTGATGGTAGCATTGTCCCCACTCAAAACTGGATGTTGTGGCGTGAAGACGGGCAATGGAGTATTCATGTGAAAGGTTTTGCGAACACCTCTGTGATTCCTGCGGAGTTGATTGGTGCTTTGGATACTATTTCTTTCATTCGTCCGTCGAGTACGCCTGCTGCGCCGTATACGGTGACTACCGTCTCGCCGTCTCCCGGGCCTTCGCCCAGCGTGACTGAATCGTGAGGATGGGTCATCACTGGGCCGGGTGTGTCTCCTTATGTCGTGTGGGAGAAAGGATGATTGTGAGGCGTAGGGAAGTCCTGTTGGGGCTGGTTGCTATTCCGTTTGTGTCTGGTGGTGTTGGTGGGTGTTCGTCTGTGGGGCCTGTGTCTGATCCGACTGCTTCTGCTACGGCTTCTGTGAAGAGGCGGCGTTCCACTGTGGTTATTGAGCCTCCAGAGGGGTGGCAGCTTTATTACCCTCCGGAGAGGATTGTTGGTCCTATAACGCGTGTTATTCGGTTCGCTCATCCAGGGGATGAGGAAGAGGGCATTGCTGTCACAGTCTTTGATCCGGATGATGAAGAAGCTGATGTTGTGGCTTATATGAATGAATGGGTTGTTCGGGAGGGCGCTAGACGGTATCCGGATGTTGAGTTTCTTGGTTCGCGGTATTTGGGTGGGGAGTTGGCTGCGGGTGCTTCTTTCACCCGTAAGACGGACAAAGGGGTGTCTCATGCGTGTCAATGGTGGCGTGTGTTGCGTGATGATGGTCGATGGAATTTTGAGTTGCGTTCTGCGCCGGATGCTTCGGTGATTGCTCCGGAATTGATTGCGGCTCTTGATACCGTTACTTGGGTCGATGCTCCGCCGAGTTTCAGGTGCTCTCCGGCATTGAGCTCTGATATAAATTGTTGACTCTTGGTGGGATTCGTTTGTTGGGTGGTGGTCTTGTGGCCATGGTGAGGTTGGTGGTGATCGGATTTGGGGTGAATTGTGTTTGATTTCAGGCGGCGTTTAGTTGTCGGTGTTGTTGTGGTTCTTGGTTTGTCGGGTTGTGGTGTTTCTTCGGATGGTGTGTCTCCGAGTCCTTCTGTGTCGTGGGAGGAGCGTAACACTCCGGATATTGTGACCATTGCGGTGCCTGATGGGTGGGATGTTTTGTCGCCCGGGGAGATTCCCGGGACAGCGAATTTCATGCTTGTCAGTGATCGTGAACCGCGTGGTAGAGCAGGGATTCGGATTGGTAATTTTTCTCCCAAGATTGTTGGGATGCATGGTCCTGATGTTGATGTGAAGTATAGGCGGGATGAGGGGGTGGAGCATGGTACTGCTCAGGAGAATCTGGTTGGGCGGGGGATCCCGTTGGAGCCGAGGTTGATTGCTGGTGTCAAGGCGTGGGGGTATGCTGCGACGGCGACTTTTGGTGAGGAGAACACCTATCCCATTCAGCGGTGGTTTTTGTGGCGTGAAGACGGGGTGTGGCTGATTTCGGTTGCTGGTTTCGCGAATACCTCTGTGATTCCTGCGGAGTTGATTGGGGCATTGGACACCATTTCTTTCATTCGTCCGTCGGGTACGCCTGCTGCGCCGTATACGGTGAAAGCCCCGTCGCCATCTCCATCTCCTGGTGCGACGGAATCATGAGGACAGATCATCGCGGTCTTCCGGAGCTCCATGCTGTTTTCTGCCGACGCGTCTGCGCGGCCCCGGGCGGACGCGTTCCCGGGAAGCGGTTGATGCTCCGTGTCCGGGATCCTGGCTTGTCAAGGGCGGTTCACCGCGGTTTACGGCGACACGCGCAGCGGGTTGGGCTGACCTCCGTGCGAGCTAGCGTTGGCTAGGCCAACCAACAACGACGTATCAGGAGTGGGAGGTCAATGGTGAGCGACCTGAACATTGTGACAGGTGACTTGGAGGCCCTGTCGACGGATGTGAGCAACGTGGCAACGGAGATCAGCGGGGTGAACGTGACGACCGACATGGCCGACGCCCCCTCGGCGATGCCCGGATCCTCATCCGCCGGCTCGATCACGTCAGCGGCCAGCGCCATCGAGGAGCGGCGCAGTTCCGCCCAGACGTGCTACGAGGACTTCAGCGCCGATGTGACGACCGCGGCAAACAACTACGGAGTGTCCGAGGCGAACGTCGAGACGGCCATGCGTTCCGCAGGGCATGTCGACACAGACGCAGCCAATTGATTGGAAAGGTTGTGAATCATGGCTATTTCATGGAGTGATGTCCAGCAATGGAATCCGGCGAACCTGAACACCGCCGTCCAGAATCTGACCAGTTCCCGTCAAACCTTGACGACTGAGGCCGATAACGCGGTTTCCGCGAAAGGGAGGGTGCAGTCATCGGGTGCTGCGGTGACCGCCATGCTTGGTTCGTTGGGCTCGCTCAACGGGAGTCTAGACCGCGTCGTTAATGACGTCTCCGAGCTCATGATGGCAACGGCCGATGCCTCCGACGGGGTGTGGGACGTCCAGACCAAAGTGGCCGAGTGCACCTCCTTCGTGGAGCAATACCCTTACCTCAGCATAGGGGAGGACGGGACGGTGAACTGCGAGGAGGAGCAGGCGACCACCATGGAGCAGGCGGCCCCGAACGGACCCGGCCAGACGGCCACCAGAAACGCCGACCGGCAAAAGAACGCCCAAGAGCTGAGGGATTTGATCAAGGCCGCCATTGACCGCGCCGTCGAGGTCGACAACGACTACCTCAAGAGACTGAACGCCTTGGCCAACGGCACGTATGTGTGCGCGGAGACGGCGGCCAGCGACTCCCAGGGCCTGCCGGATCTCCCACAGGCCGGCTGGTCCGCAACTGAGGTGTCGGTCTGGTGGAATGCCCTGACCGAGGCGGAACGCAGAAAACTGATCGAGAAGCACCCGGACGCCATCAGGAACCTCGACGGTCTCCCCGGAGGCGCCCGGGATGAGGCGAACCGAAGCGTTCTGGAGAGGGAAACCACAGCCGCCGAGAATCATCAGAAGAGCGTCCAGGAAAAATACGATGCCGAGCAGAAGAAAATCGACGCAGCCCACAAGTGGGCGGTACTGACGAACTCCGGAAACAGTGCGGGTGTTCTGATCAAGCCGCCAAACCCCTTTGAGGAAGAACTGCAACAGGCCAATCGGCGGGTTGCTGATCTGGCCAAACTGAACGAACTCGCCGGTGTGATGGAGGAGGACGGTTCCGGCGGGTACGCGACGGGCGCCGACGGGAAACCCAGGCACCACTACCAGTTGCTCACCCTGGACGTGCCCGAGGGGTACGACAAGGACGTGAAGGCCGCCGTTGCCGTTGGCGACGTGGACAAGGCAAGCAACGTCGCCACCATGGTTCCCGGGATCGGAAACACGGCCAGGAACGGCATGGACGGGATGCTGAACAACGCCGAAGCGCTGCGTACTGCCGCCGGCGCCGACAAGACGGCCGTCGTCGCATGGATCGGCTACGACACCCCGCCGGGCCTCCTGGAGTCCGATTCCAACGGGAGCCAGACGGATTACATGACACCCGCGAGAGCGGACGAGGCGGCTCCGGCCCTCAACAGCTTCGAGGAAGGCCTCCACGCGTCGCACCAGAGGCAGGGCGTGGACCCCAACCTGACCGTTCACGCTCATTCCTACGGATCCCTCGCCGCCGGCACCGCCCTGATGGACACGAAGACGGGTGTCGTCGACGCCGCCCAGTTGCATGGATCCCCCGGGGCGCGAGCCACCGACGCGCACCAATGGAACGTTCCCTACGGTCACATGTATGCATCTGCCAACGGACATGATTATGTCGCGGGCTTAGGGCCCGACAATGCATTCGGGGATGATTTCGGACCGGACCCCCGGTATGTTCCCGGAGTGGGGAAAATCGCCTCGACCTCCAATGGCGGGCATTCCGACTACTGGAACAATCCCGAATTCATGGAAGATGCCGCCCAGATAACGGCGGGTGAGGATCCGTCCGTGAACCGCGCCGACAACGCGGCGGCAGCCTCCGTCAACGCCAGACACTCCGGACAACACCACTGAGAATCCGGACGACGCGAAGGGAAACCTCCGGAGACGCCGTTTGGGCGGAACCGTTGGGTGAACCCATGAAGCGGGGCTCATGACCCGATCGTCATGAGCCCCGCACGTAGCGTGTTCAACGCCGCCCCGTGAAAAGTCGCCGCACGCCGGCTAATCCCGAATCACCAGGCGTCCCCGTCATCCGTGTCCAAGGGACGAAGAGAAGCGGCGTCGCCCGCCCCGAACGACGAGGAATCGACGGACCTGCTGGCGTCGTCGTCGACCCGGACCACTTTGTACCCCTTCGTGTCGCGGGAGTTCTCCTTCTCCTTGGAGCTCCCCGCGCCCCCGGCCCCACCGTAGCCGTAAGGCATCGTTCCGGGACGGAGGGCAGAACCGGGGGCGCCGGCGCGGGCCGCCCCCAGGGGCAGCGCGGCATTGAGGTTCCCGGCTCCCTTGGCGGCCAGGGCGCCAGCACCCAGAACCCCGCCGGCTATGCCGGTGGCCTTCGCCCCGCTCCCCGAAGCGAGCCCCGGAGGAGAATAGTCGGCGCGCCAGCGGGGATCGTCTGCATTCAACACGTCGGCGGGGACATACCCGCCCACGGGGCCGTCCGGGGTCATGCGGGCATTGATGGGGTACTTGAGCATGTCCCGGGGCCACTGAAGATTTCCTGTGCCGCCCCGGGGATCGTGGGTCGTGCGCAGCAGTGTGCCATCGTCCCCGGGATGGAACCTCCCGAACGGCAGGGCTGAACCGGCGGCGCCTCCGGAGGAGCCGCCCGCGCCCATGGAGCGGGGAGAGGACGCGGAGGAATGGGAACCCCCACCGATCCCGCCACTCCCTGTGCTTCCGGATCCCCCGCCGTCACCCTGGTTCCCGGAGTCCACCGTCACTTCGGCAGCTTCGTTCAGGGCGTTGTTCATTTTGTCCAAGATCGCGCCGGCGGCTTCCTCCCGCTGGCGGTTCCGTTCCTCCATGAGATTGGCGTAGTAGGTGTCGCAGGGAATTGTCTCGCCGGCCACGCTGACGTCTTTCCCCTTGTGCCATTCTTCCATCTCGTGATGCGATATCAAGCTTTTAGATATGGTCCCGAAACTGGCCACTGCCTCCGTCATGGCGTTGCAGGCCGCCTCGTGATTGCTGCGCAGCGTTGTGAGGTTTTTCTCGTGCATCTCGAAAAGCGCTATGTAGGAATCCAGTTTCCTCTCGATCGCGGTCTTTATCATGCCGGTGATTCCGGGATTCTGCCTAACCCGGGCCACGATTCCCTTGGCCGTTTCGATATGCGAACGGATCTCGTCCATGTCGGAGGTTCCCTGATCCGCGGTGTTCAAATTAGCCACCGCGGTCAGTCTCTCGTACAAAGGGCTGTCAGGCATTGATCAAACCTCCTTTGCGCGCCCGAGGCCCGGCGCGTACGGTCTCATGGGGTCGCCGTCAGATAATCCCGGACCCTTGTAGTACTCCTTCAGGGCATCGGGTATGGGAGCGGACGGTTCTGGGCTTTCCAGTCTCTTCATCAAAGCCCGCTGAGCGGCCACGACGTCGTCTTCGTGGGATTCCAGGGATGTGACGGTGTGCTCGAGGGCCTCCACGAAAACCCTGAGCTGCTCCGCCAGCGAACGGAAGTCGTCATGCAGGGCGTTGAGGTTCTTCTCGTATTGCGCCTTGTAGGCCAGCGCACCCGCCTCAACGCCCCAACGGCGCTCGTTCTGGGATGAGGCCATCATGCTGCTTCGTCTCGCCGCCCTGGTGGCCTCGGGGGCGGCCCACTGGCTCACCAGGTCCTTCGACGCCTTCGTCTGGGCGCTGTCGTACGTGAATTCATTCATCAGCTGCTCCTACCGGGGAGGTGTGGAAAACATGATAGGGGTCGGTGTGGTCCGCGGTGGAGGGTTTTCAGAAAGTTCGTTCCGCGGACTCCGGAACGGCCCGACGGGCTCTGGACGGGTGGTGTTCCCGCCCGACCCAGAAGCGGGTTTCGTCTCGGGAGAGTACGCGGACAACGGCGAGTGACTCGCCGGAAAACAGGCCCTTGACCTTGTCGTGGCGTCATGGCCTTGACTTGCGAGTGTTGGCCCCGGGAGCCAACCTGCCAGCAACCACACAGGAGGCGCGATGATGGATGAACGTTTCATCATCCGGCGAGCCACGGTTGGGGACCTCGGTTGTGTTTCGGTTCCGTCGGTTTCCGGCCCACCGGAAATCTGGACCCGTCCCCGGGCCCACCGCTGCCGAGGGACGGTGCCGACCTCATCCACCTGCAACTCCTCATCCCGTCGGAGCCGTGACATGAATGTGGTTCTCCGAGAACAGGCGCCGCGGATCCCGAAGAAGAGGCAATTGCCCCGGGACCGCAGGGAATCCCTTTCCCGATTGAAACTCATGGACACAAAGGTGGGTTGACGATGACGATCAGTGGTTTCTTCTCGAGCGAACTCAAGTCGGTGGGGGAAGCCGCCGAACCGGCCCACGCCGTGGTCTTCGTGCAGGGTCTTCACAAGTGGCACGCGGGATGTTCGAGTCCCTCCGGGGCGTCGACTTGGAGGTGACCCGTGGCGAGGTGGTGGTGATTCTGGGGCCGGACGGCGCAGGAAAGACGACCCTGATGGAAATACTGGGAGGTGTGCGTACCCCCTCCTCCGGTGTCGTGAAGGTTTTCGGCGAGGACCCGAGCTGCGCCGGTGAGGCGTGGCACGCGCGAACCGGCACAGTCCTCCAGATGTGGCGCGAGAACAGCGGGTGGCGAGTCCGTGACCTGCTCGAGTACTGCGCCGCGCGCTACGCATCGATCAGGACCCCCGGCTGTCCGCAGCCGCGTCCCGTGGGTGATGTGCTCGAACTCGTCCGCATGACCGGGAGCGCCGTGAAACGGCTCGGGGCGTTGCACGACGGGCAGCGTCGACGGTTCGACATCGCGTTTTCCCTCATCACTCGGCCCGAGATACTCCTCCTCGACGAACCGACCAAGGACTTGGGCCCGGCCGCACGCGGCGAGTTCCACGAGGTCATCCGCTACTTGGCAATCGGGGAGGGCATGACTATCATCCTCACTACCCGCGATCTGGCCGAGGCGCAGAGGATCGGTGACAGGGTCGCGGTGTTGATGCAGGGCCGGTTGGTGACGCAGTGCGCCCCAGCGGAGGCGTGGAGGCGATACCCGGGTACCCCGTGTGACTTCCGGGACCTGCTCGGTCACAACTGGAAGGAACAACCTCGGTGGAGATCCTGAACGTCCGCGGCCTGTGCAAGCGGTACCCGTCCTTTGAACTGAAGGACGTCTCATTCGCGATGCAGTCCGGCACCATCATGGGATTCGTCGGCAGGAACGGTGCGGGCAAATCGACGACGCTGAAGTCGATGCTGAACTTCGTCCACCCCGATGCGGGCGGTGTCGAGTTCTTCGGGCTCGATTTCCGGAACCACGAACTGGAGATCAAGGAACGCATCTCCTTCACCTTTGGGGAGGTGAACTTCTATCCGAAGAAACGGATCCGGGACGTCACCGACGTGTTCCGCCGGTTCTTCCGGTCCTGGGACGAGACCGCCTACCGCTGCCTGCTGGAGCGTTTCGAACTCGTCGAGACCAAGAAACTCGACGAACTCTCCCAGGGCATGCGCGTCAAATACGCGGTGGCGTTGTCGCTGTCGCACGGGGCCGAACTGATTCTCCTGGACGAACCCACCAGCGGCCTCGACCCGGTTTCCCGCGACGACCTGCTCGACGTGTTCCGTGACGTCGTCGCCGAAAATGGCGCCAGCATCCTGTTCTCCACCCAGATCATGACCGACCTGGAGAAGTGCGCCGACACCATCACCTACATCCACAAGGGCAGGATCCTCGCCAGCACGACCTTGGGGGAGTTCACCGGCGCCTACCGAAACGTCAGCGGCGAATCCGCTCGAACCGGCGACGACGTTCGCGGACTCCTGATCGGCTGCCGGGAACGCGACGGCCGGTTGGAGGCGCTGATCCGCGCCGAGAACGCCCCCACCGCCGAGGCCAACGGCCTCCAGGTGGGCGCGGCAGACCTCGAATCCATCATGATCCACCTCGAGCGGAAGTGACCACCGCCGTGAAAAACCTGCTGCTGAAGGAACTCAAACTCGCGAACCTGGTGCTTCCCGTGGTGATGGGATCGCTCTGCCTCCTCATGCTCATCCCGACCTATCCCCTCTACGTCGGGCTCATGTACATGTGCCTCGCGGTGTTCTTCACCGTCATGCACTTCCGTGAGGCCAACGACGTCTACTTCTCCATGCTGCTGCCGATCCGGAAACGCGACGCGGTGCGCGCCCGGGTGCTGCTCTGCTGCCTCTTCGAGACCGCCCAGCTGGTGGTAGCCATCCCCGTCGCGGTGCTGCGCAACGTGCTCTACGAATCGAACCCCGCCGGAATCGAGGCCAATCCGGCTCTCTTCGGTTCCGCGCTGATCATGTTCACGATCTTCAACTTCCTGCTGCTGACGATGCACTACAAGACGGCCCACAACATCGGGGCACCGTTCGTGGTGGCGGGCGTGGCGGTGCTGCTCTACATCAGTCTCGCCGAGGTCCTGATCCACATCGTTCCCTTCCTCCGCACCCACCTGGACGTGGTGGGTGAGCACGTCGGGACGCAACTGATCGTCCTCGCGATCGGGGCCACGGTTTTCGTCGCGGGCAACATCCTCACCTACCGGGTCGCCGCCGCCCGCTTCGAGAGGGTCGACCTGTGAGCAGGCGATCCCCTGCCACCCTTCACCGGAAGGTATGGCCTCCCGGGCCACCGCACATCCCGGGGCCCGGGAGTTTGTGAGGTTTTCCTGATGAGACGGTGAGGGCTCCCCGAACCGGGGAGCCCTCACAACGTATCCCGTGGTTCCGCGCGCTACCTGTTCTTGCGCTCGTCGATGATGATGGCGACGACGATGATTCCGCCCCTGACCACCCTCAACCGTTTCAGAACCGTTTCAGAAGGTCACTCGTAGGGGAGGTAACCGTTGCGGTGGATCTCCTCCAGATCCATGCGGGCCCGCAGGATCCGGGCGGTCTCGTCGCTGATTCTCCGTTCCCGGACGAACTGGCCCAGCAGCTCCCGTTTCCGTCGGAGAACCGCCCCGTGGAGGCGTTCGAGGGCGACGATCTCCGCCACGTCCTCCTCCTCGTCGTCGGCCCCGATGTGGGCCGCGATGTCGTCGAGGCGTTCCTCCATGGCCTCGGCGATTCGCGGGGCAACCCCCGCCTGTTCGGCGAGGGCGGGCAGTTCAGGGCGAACGGCCTCCAGGATCGCCAGCCGCCCCTCGGTGGCGAGCTGTTCCTCGGTCAGCTCGGCCTCCTCGTCGTCGCCGGTGTGACCGCCCTTGGCGGCCCACGCGATCACCTTGGGCAGCAGCGGACCCTGCACCGCCATCCCGATCACGATCGCCAGGGCGGCGACGAGAACCACCTCGTCGCGATAGGGGAACGGTGAACCGTCTTTCATGGCCAGGGGGATCGACAGCGCGATCGCCAGGGAAACCCCGCCGCGGAAAGCCGAGATCGCGCTGACGACCCGGGCCCGGTAGCTCAGGCGCCGTTGCCGCTGTTCAGGCCGGCGGTCGAGGGCGCGGATGATCATGACCGTGATCTGCAGGAACACGAAACGGGAGACCACCAGGGTCACGGCCACGCCGACCGCGATGCCCGCCAGCGTCAGGAGCTCGGAGAAACGGAAGTTGACTACCAGCAGGCGCGTCTCGATGCCGATCAGCAGGAACAGGGCGCCGTTGAGCAGGCTGGTGGCCAGCGGCCAGAAATGCTCCGCCTGGGTCCGCGACTCGGGGGTGCTGAGCTGGTTCGACAGCGTCGAGATGATCAGGCCCGCCACCACCGCCGCCAGCACTCCGGAGGCGTGCACCAGTTCCGCGGCCAGATAGGCGGCGTACGGGGTGACCAGGAGGGCCATGTTGATGGTGATGGGCTCGTGGAGGCGACGAAAAGCCGGGTAGGCGACCGCGGCGACGGCGATTCCGATGAGGATCCCACCGAAGAACGAGACCACGGCCATGCGCGTGATGTCCCAGGGGGTGTACTGGCCGCCGAGCGCCAGGCCGACGGCGATGGTGTAGACCACCAGGGCGGTGCCGTCGTTGGTGAGGCTCTCGGCCTTCAACAGCATGAACTGGCGGCGGGGCAGACCCTTGGCCAGGGCAGCCGCGGCGGTGGCGTCGGGCGGGGCGACGGCGGCACCCAGGATCAGGGCCGCCTCCCACGGGATCCCCAGCGACGATGCGATCCACGCCACGGCGAAGGCGGTGGCCACCACGAACACCGTCGAGGTGATCAGGATGCCGCGCAGGTCGCGTCGGATGGCGTTCTTGGAGGTGGTGAGGCTCTCCCAGAACAACAGGCCCGGGAGGAACAGCAGCAGCACCACCTCGGGGGGCATGTGGAGGCTTTCCAAGCCGGGCACGAAGGCCAGTGCGAACCCGAGGAGGACCTGCGTCAACGGCACCGGAAGACGCAACTTGGGGGCCAGGGCGTTGCCCGCCACCACCGCAATCCCGACTCCGACCGCGATGATGAGACCCTCCATGCGCCACCCTTCCCTGATTTCCCTCGGCGAATCCCCCGACTTGGAGCCGGGCCGGTTGAATTATCCCCCATGTCCCCAAACCGGTTTTGTTCTTCCCGGAGCTGGTCGTGTCGAAACTGTGGTGACCGTGTCCGGGGACTGGGGTCGGGTCTGTTTTTCGGCTGCCGGAGGTTTCGACTCAGCCGTTCGCTGGCGCTCACGTGCTGGCTCAACCAGCTTCAGAGAATGAGTGCCCACGTGCTGGCTCAACCAGCTTGGGAGAGGAAAAGCTGGTTGAGCCGGCCTGCTCGTTCAGCGAGCAGGCCGTGTCGAAACCAAGGTGACCGTGTCCGGGGTGGCTTCGACTCGGGTCGCTCGTTCCTCGCGCCCGGCTCAACCAGCTTCGGGGAGAATCGGGGACTACTTCGCGAACTCCTTCTCCAGGCGTTCACGCATCCGCACGTGGATGGCGTCGGCGTCCTCCTCCCACCCGAAGACGCACACCGACAGCGGGCCGTCGTAGTTGATCTCCCGGAGATACCCGAAGACCTCGTCCCACGGCACCTCGCCGTTGCCGATCTCGTTGTGCTGGTGGATGCGGGCGTCCACCCCGGGCGGGTTGATGATGTAGCGGTTCCCGACGTTCGCGAGATGGTTCCACACGTCCGCGATGTGCACGTGTCGCAGCCTCGGGCCGGCGTATTCCATCATCGCCCGCGGATCCCCCCGGCCCTCGGACAGGTGGAACATGTGCGGCAGGCAGAACTCGTAGTTCAGCCACGGCTTGTTCACCCCGCGCACGATCTGCACGGCACGCTCGTTGGTCTCGACGAAGTCGTAGGGGTGGGCCTCGATGGTGCACTCGATGCCGCGTTTCTCGAAGTCCGGGATCAGCTCCTCGATGGACTTGTAGAACTGGTGCTCGGACTTGAGGGGCTCGTTCGGGTCGCCCGAGAATTCGGTGGCGATCAGCGGCACCTCCAGCTCTTCGGCGATCTCCAAGAGACGACGGAAGTTGCGCACCTGGGCCTGGCGTTCCTGCTCGTCGGGTGACGACCAGTTGAACACCGGGTTGAAGGTCCAGATCTTCACGCCGGAGGCGGTCATGGCCTTCTTGACCTTCGCGACCTCCGCGTCATCGACCTTGGGATAGTGGTGCCACTCGTGGAAGTCGGCACGCGGCGACAGCTCGATGTACTCGTAGCCGAGATCGGCGGCCTTGAAGCATTCCTCGGCGACGCTGAGGTGGGGATGATACATCGACGGATCCAGCAGGATTTTCACCATGGGGGTTCCTCCTCAGGCGTAGAACGCGGGCTTGGGCATCATCTCGACCGCCACCTCGCCGTCGGCCTCAAGGGCCTTGACGCCGGCGTCGCAGACACAGGCGGCCGCGTAGCCGTCCCACGCGGTGGAGCCGGTGTGACGGTCCTGCGAGACGGCGGCGATCCACTCCTGCACCTCACGCACGAAAGCCTGGCCGAAGCGCTGGTTGTGGTCCATGGTCAGCCGGTTGCGCCGCCCCTGCAGGTCGGCGCGCTGCACCAGCTCCTGGTCGCTGAGCCGCACCGCACCGTTCTCGCCGACCAGTTCGCACTGGATGTCGTAGCCGTACTGGCAGTTGACGAAGATCTCGTCGTCGACGCGCACCCCGGAGGTGGTGGTGAGGATCAGCACCAGCGGGTCCTGCAGGTGCGGGAAACGGTTCGTGGTCTTCTTCGGCTTGTCGACGCGGGCCGAGACGAACTCCTCGCCGAGCAGCCAACGCATGGTGTCGATCTCGTGGATGGCGGTGTCGTTGATCGCCATGTCCCAGGTGTAGCCCTCCGGCACTGTCGGGTTGCGGTGCGCGTTGTGGACCATGAGGGCCTCGCCGATCTCGCCGGCGTCGAGGATGGCCTTCATCTCCCGGTAGGAGGCATCGAAACGACGCATGAAACCGACGGTGACGAGCTTCTTGCCCGCCTTCTGTTCGGCCTCCATGATGCGCGCACAGGCGTCGGCGGTGGGGGCGAGGGGTTTCTCGCAGAAGACGTACTTGCCGGCCTCGACGGCCGCGATCACGTCGGGTTCGTGGGCGGGCCCGAAGCTGCAGATCATGACGGCGTCGACATCGTTCGAGGCGATGAGCTCCGCGGAACTCGGGAAGGTCGTCGCGCCGATCCGGTCGGCGACCTTCCGGGCGTTCTCGGCGTTGAGGTCGGTGACGGCCACCACCCGGCCGCCCGCGATGACGCTGTGGATGCGTTCGATGTGCGCCTGCCCCATGCCGCCGGGGCCGATCATTCCGATTCGCAGGGTCATGGTGTCGCTCACTTCACTCCGAGGCCGATGGAGGCCAGGTATTCGCGGACCTTGATGGCGTTGGGCAGCGGGTAGGACGGGTCACAGCCGTACATGTCCTGCTCGCAGATGACGTAGAGCTCCTTGTCGAGGTCGGCGAGGGCCTCGACGAGGCTCGGCATGTCGGGTTCGCCCTCCGGCGGCGGCACGGAGCAGCCCGCCTTGACGGCCTTCACGAACGGCCAGTCCTCGTCGTGGGCCTGTTTGACGAGCTTCGGGTCCATGGCCTTGATGTGGACGTAGGAGATGCGCTCCGGGTAGTCGCGGATCAGGGAGGTGTTGTCGGCCATGCCGTAGACGATGTGGCCGGTGTCCAGGCAGAACCCGACGTACTCGGGATCGGTGGCCTGGAAGATGCGGTCGATGTCCTCGCGGGTCTCGATGTGGGAGTCGCCGTGCGGGTGGAGGACCATCGTGAGGCCGTAGTCCTCCTTCATCATGCGGCCGAGCCGGTTGGCGTTGCTGATGTACAGATCCCAGGCCTCGCCGTCGAGGTGACGCACATCGGTGAACTCGCCGGTGTGCTCGTCGCGGAACATCGGTGGCAGGTGCACCACGTACTCGGCGCCGACGGCGGCGTGGGTCTCACCGATGGCGCGGAAGGTGCGCTCCGTGTCGGCCCAGGCCTCGGCCTTGTGGAGGATGCCCCAGCCGGTGCCGGCGACGACGCGGAAACCTCGCTTGCCCATTTCCTCGGCCAGGCGTTTGGGGTCGGTGGGGAAGTAACCGAAGGGACCGGTCTCCATCACGGAGAAACCGGCCTCGGCCATCTCGTCGAGGGCTTTCTCCCACGGGATCTGCGCCGGATCCTCGGGGAACCAGACGCCCCACTGGTCGGGACAGACACCGATGGTCAGCTTGTTGTATCGGGGTTCGGGGTTGCGGGACTTGTCGGCCATGGATGTCCTTTCTGGCGCGTCGTTGGGCACGATCCAGCCTAGGTTCGGCCATATGTCCTGTCAATTGCCCGGGGGGCACTAATTTTTGTGATGAAAGTGATTCTCAACACAGTTTTGCTGGCTCTAATCCTGTTTTGCTGGGCTTGTTCACGTTTGCCTGCGCTGTGAAGCCAGCAAACGTGAACAAGCCCAGCAAAACATCGGTAAGGCCAGCGAACCACCAGGACAACGGGTCAGCTCGGCCCCACTCTGTGAATCAAGTCTCTTGGCGTGTCCGATTGGCGTTTCGTGCGTGGAGAGGGGCGCGACCGCGGGAGCGGGACGATGTGGTCGTCGGCTGTCCGTCAGTACTTCACGACGGCCTTTCGGAGTCTTGGCCGGGTTTGGAGGAATCATGGGAGACAGATGCGGCACCGACCACGGGAATCGCTACGACCCGACCGGGCCGGTTTTCATCTCGTACCGGCAGAGCGACGGTGCCGAGCTTGCCAAGCGCTTGGACCGTTTCCTGCGTGCCGGTGGTCTCGTGCCCTGGCGTGACCTCGTTGATCTGCCTCCCGGTGAGACCGCCCGCCGCGTTCACGAGGCCTTCGAAGAGGGTATCGCTGCCGCCGTTCTCATCGTCACGCCCGAGATCCAGGACAGCCAGTTCGTCCTCGCCGAGGAGCTTCCGGAACTGCTCACACTCGAGCAGGAACCCCACGACTTCAGTCTTCTCGTCCTCAACACCATCCC
>ERZ772917.1266-NODE-1266-length-15155-cov-9.104305_pt1 | contig 15155 bp, 8 predicted proteins | sample MGYA00511187_ERZ772917 | MGnify/ENA primary metagenome ERZ772917 (study PRJEB29015, sample SAMEA2737925) | human oral metagenome | biome: human oral; feature: human-associated habitat; material: dental | place: China | collected 2012 ... | reverse complement strand
TAAAACAAATGTCAATATAGAATCTCAAACAATTAACTATATTAAAAATCCTGAAAAGTTTAAAGAAGATTTACAAAAGGCTAAAAATGAAATATATGATATTTACCATGCAGTAGATAGTACAGTAAATTTACAAGGAGAAGAAACAAGAAGCCCAATAGAACAAGTTGGAGAAGTAAGACAGGCTAAGGTAATATATAATCTAATAGATTCAAGATTACAAAAAGCAGAAAATCAAGAAGATATTGCAAAAGTCTTTGAAGGAGCATCAGAAGATTTAGGTTATAAAGTAAAAGTAATCTATACAGATCCAAGTAATTCTCCACAATTAATTGGAGTAGATAAAAATGGAAATAAATATATAAAAGATGGAACAGCTTATGTAGATAAGAAAACAGGAATAAACTATATTCTAGTAAATACTAAATCACCAGCTAATAGTACTAAGGCAGGAGTAATAGGAACAATAGCTGAAGAGCAAAGCCATATAATAGGAAAGAAAGAAGGAAGACAAAAATTAGTTCCAGATGGAAGTGAAAAAGGTTTAGAAAGTTTAGGAAGACCAACAAATAATTACTTTAAAAAACAATATAGTAAAAATGATAAAGCTATAGACTTAAAGAGTGATGGAAAAGATTATTCTAATGTTGATTTTGGAGAAAATGTTGGAGATAGTAAAGATTCAGCTAAGTTAAAAGGATTACTTTTAGATAAGTTAATAGGTTCTGAAGAATCATTAGTACCAGCAAAAGAACTCCTACCAATAGGATTTGAAATTCAAGAAAATCAAATAAAAGAGATTTTGAAAAAAGAAAATAATAATATTTCATCAGAAAAAGTGCGTGAAGAATTGAGTAAATTAGCTAGAATGGGAGGAACAGATTTTACACATAGTCCTTATGAAGGACTATATGTAATAGGAGATAAGGAACTAAGGAATAAATTTATAGATAAAAATAATAACCTTCAACTTGAAAAATTTGATCCAATTGCTTGGAAAGAAATTGAAAATAGTGAAAAATATAAAAAAGCTGTAAAAAAATTAGAAGATAAAGCACTTGAATATTTTAATAAAAATGAATTAAATCATACAGAATTGAGAGTAGTTAGAGAAACTGTAGATTTTGTATATGATAGTAGTATTCCATATAAAACAACAGATTTAGAATATGCATTAGGCAGATCAACATTAATAGGATCAATTGTATTTTATGATGGAATACCTTATTTAAGATATAATTTATCTGATAAATTTGAAGATATAACAGGAATGAATAGAGGAAAATTAAAAATAGAATGGGGAGAACCCTATGATATGAAAGGTCCTGTAAGATTAGTGCCAATATTTGATATACAAAAAAGAAAGCTAGAAGGTAAAAAATGAAAAAAGTATTTATTATAGAATTGATTTTGTTATTTACAATATTTTATTTAATAAAATATGTTCCAGAGTATAGGAATACAATATTAATTTTAAGAAATGATATAAAAATAGAAAGAGAAGAACCTTTTGAAAGTGATGAAGAAGATTTATTTTTGCTAAAAAAAGATACATATGTAAAAGAAATTTCAAATATAAATGGGATTTGGGTAGGAAAAACATATTCTTACGATGAACTAAAAGAAATGAGTCTTTCTTTTAGAAATTTAATAAATGAGAAAGGTCTTAAAAAAGAAAAATATGATAAAGAAACTGGATATTTCATAATAGAACCTAATAGAGAATTTTATTCTTTAAGTGAAGAAGAGGTTAAAAAAAAATTAAACACTGATAATTTAAAACTTAAAAGCATAGAAAGTTATATGAAAAAATTTGGACAAAAACCAATTTTTACTACTTTTTACAAAAGATATTTATCAAAGATAAAATTTATAAAAGGTAGATTACCTTTTTATAAAGAAAATGTAGAAGATGAAAATTTTGAAGAAAGGGAAATAGGTTATATGATCTTATTTAGGAATATAATGTTATTTATTCTAATAGTTAATTTTTGTTCATATCCATATCTATTAAGAAAAAATAGATTGAAGATAGACTTAAATAAGATAATATCAATAATAGTATTTTTTTTCACAGATTCAATAGTTTTAATTTTAAGTTTTCTTTTTACAAAACCTTGGAATTATATAGATATTGAATATTTTCCATTGTATATAATATTTCACATTATTTTTAGAAACATTACAACAGCTTTTTATTTTTTAAAAATAGAAAAAGTACTAAGGAAATTTAAAGATATTCCTAAAAATGATATTATAGAAAAAATTAAAATGAATGAAGAAATTATGAGTAAAGAATTTACTATTTTTCTTTCAGTAAAAATATTTTTACTATATTTAGCACCAATGTTATTAATATTAATACTATCAATTATAGATACAGCACTTACGACATTTTTTTATTTTATAATTTATTTCTTTTCACTGTTATATTGTTTCTATTCCTTTATAGTGATAGAAGACAATCTATTAAATTCAGTATATGATATTTCTATATATCTGCTACAATATATTTTATTTGTTTTTATAGTTTTATATTTTTAGAATTAAATAGGTAGTTTAAAAAATTTTAGGCTACCTAATTTCTAAAGAATACTACTGGAGAAAGAAGAGTTGTAGATAATGTAAGTACTTTCATAATAGGAGATGGAAGTAATCTAAAGGTAACTAAGGTAGAAGATACAGCTGCTGCGATAGAAACAATTCAAAATGGAAAACTATCAATCTAAATATTTCTTAATTAATAATAATAGCTATATAGATTGAAAATTATTTGTGTAGATTTTTTTAAAATGAAGTGCACAGATTAGAAGTTGAAAAAATAAATATTGACAAATTAAGAGAAGAGTACTATATTTATAAGTGAGAAAAAGTATATAGTCTTCGGGGCAGGGTGAAATTCCCGACCGGTGGTATAGTCCACGAAAGCATTTGCTTTGATTTGGTGAAATTCCAAAACCGACAGTAGAGTCTGGATGAGAGAAGATAAGAGATTTAAATTTTTTAATTTATATTTCCTATAGTTTAAACAAATGCCCGAAGTCTAATTCGGGTTTTTTATTTATTTCTAGGGGAGGATATATGGATAAGCATATAAAAGGAGCCTTACTAGTATGTTTAGCTGCTACTATGTGGGGTTTTGATGGTATAGCTTTAACACCAAGATTATTTAACTTACATGTGCCTTTTGTTGTTTTTATACTTCATCTTTTACCTTTAATACTGATGTCAGTTATTTTTGGAAAAGAAGAAATTAAAAATATAAGAAAGTTAGATAAGAATGATTTATTTTTCTTTTTCTGTGTTGCTTTATTTGGTGGAAGTTTAGGAACTTTATCTATAGTAAAAGCACTGTTTCTAGTGAATTTTAAGCATTTGACAGTTGTAACACTTTTACAAAAATTACAACCAATATTTGCAATACTATTGGCTAGAATACTATTAAAAGAAAAATTAAAAAAAGATTATCTATTTTGGGGCTTTTTAGCTCTACTAGGAGGATACTTCTTAACTTTTGAATTTAATGTTCCAGAAATTGTTGAAGGAGATAACCTTTTAGCTGCCTCACTTTACTCTTTACTTGCTGCCTTTTCATTTGGTTCAGCTACAGTTTTTGGAAAAAGAGTTTTGAAGGCTGCTTCATTTAGAACAGCATTGTATGTAAGATACTTAATGACAACCTGTATAATGCTTGTTATTGTTGCTTTTACTTGTGGCTTTGGAGATTTCTCTCAAGCTACAGGAGGAAATTGGTTGATTTTTGTAATTATTGCCTTAACAACAGGAAGTGGAGCAATACTACTTTACTATTTTGGACTTAGATATATAACAGCAAAAGTTGCTACTATGTGTGAGCTATGTTTCCCTATATCAAGTGTAATCTTTGACTATTTGATAAATGGGAATGTTTTAAGCCCTGTTCAAATTGCAAGTGCAATATTAATGATCATTTCAATAATAAAAATTAGTAGATTAAATTAAAATTGTGGGGCTGTTACAATTTGCAACAGCCCCCTTTTAATATTAATAAAATTTTTGGATTAAATAAATAAATTATTATTTGATTTTTCAGCTTCTCCTAAATATTGTCCTACTCCACCATAATTTATTCCATCAATTAATTCATTTTCACTTATACCCATAACATCCATAGACATAGTACAGGCTGTAATATTTACTCCTGAATCTATTGCCTTTTTGATTAACTCTTCTAAAGACATAATATTCTTTTTCTTCATGACACTTCTTATCATCTTAGCACCAATTCCAAAGAAATTCATCTTTGATACTGGTAAATCTTGGCTATTTTTAGGTAACATCATAGCAAACATCTTTTCAATAAAACTTTTTTTAGCTAAATTCTTTTTCTTTAAAATAGATAAGCCCCAGAAAGTAAAGAACATTGTAACTTTTTTACCCATAGTAAGAGCTCCATTAGCTATTATAAATGCTGCTATTGCCTTATCTAAATCTCCACTAAAAACTACCATTGTCATATTTGAATTATCTTCAATTATTACATTTTCTTGATTTTTCTCTATAACTTTTGAAGTCTGTCCTTTTTGGAGAGTGGCATAAGTCAATCCATCTTTTTTATCTAAAGATAAAAGAGAATTTTTTGTAACTTTACTCCAAGCTTGAATATCATTATAGAAACCTGGATCTGATACTTTTACTTTTAATTTCTCATCTTCTCCTAATTTATCAATCTTTTCTTTTATTTTTACAAGTGGTCCTGGACAAGAAAGTCCCGATAAATCTAAGTAATCTTCTTCTTTTTCAATATTGCTATTACCTTCTTTAGTCAAAGAGCTTTCTTTTTGAGTGTTTACAATTACTTTTTCTTCACTTTTTATTCCACCAGCTAAATTTTTTACCCTATATCCTTTCTGACTTAAAAATCTTGTTGCTATATAGCCTCTCAATCCAACAGCACAATATGTCCAGATTTCTTTATCCTTTGGAAGTTCAGTATATCTTTTTCTAAGCTCACTTAAAGGAATATTGATGCTATTATCAAATTTTCCACCTATTAATTCTAATTCTTCTCTTATATCTAAAATTATAGTTTTCTTCTCATCATACTTTTTTAAATCCTCCATAAAGACTTGCTCCAATAAATCATCTTCTATATTTTGTCCAATAAAACCAACCATATTAGCTGGTGATTTTGCTGATAAGAAAGGTGGAGCATAGGCAAGCTCTAATTCTGCTAAATCATCTATAGTAGCTTTAAATTTTATACTTGTTGCCATTACATCTATGAATTTATCCACTCCACTCATTCCAACAGCTTGAGTACCTAATATTTCTCTATTTTCCTTATTATAAAGTACCTTTATAGTTATAGGTGTTGCTCCTGGATAATAGGCTACATGGTTATTTGGGTGTAAATATATTTTTTCATAAGATATATTTGATTGTTTTAAAGCTCTTTCATTTAATCCAGTTGAAGCACCTGTCAATTCAAATATTTTGATAATTGCTGTTCCCAAACTTCCTTTATATTTTTCATTTCTTCCCATTATATTTCCTGCTACTATTCTTCCCTGTCTATTAGCAGGTCCTGCAAGTGGAATTGCACAATCTTCGTTTGTTATATAATTTTTAACAAGAATACTATCTCCTAAGGCATACACTCCATCTACATTTGTTTCTAAATTTTCATTAACAAGTATATGTCCTCTTTCCCCTAAATTAACTCCTGAATTTTGTAAAAACTTAGTATCTGGACTAACTCCTATTGACAATATTACCATATCTGTTGTAACAGTTTTCCCACTTTCAAGTTTAATAATAATTTCATTTCCATCTTCTTGAAATTCAACTACTTTTTCTGATGTTAAAAGGTTAATTCCATTATTTACAAGTTCATATTCTAAAATATTTGAAATCTCACTGTCAAATGGAGCCAAAATATGAGGTGCTGCTTCAATTAAACTTGTATCTATTCCTAAATGTTTTAAATTCTCAGCAGTTTCAACTCCTACATAACCTCCACCAACAACTACTGCTTTTTTTACAGTATTATTTTTAATTTCAGATTTTATCTTATCCATATCATTTATATTTCTTAATGCAAATATTTTTTTATTTTCTATTCCCTTTATAGCTGGAAAAATTGGTTTTGCCCCAGGAGCTAAAACTAAAAAATCAAAATTTTCTTCGTATTCTTCTCCATTTTTAGTTTTAACTTTCACTTTTTTATCTTTTCCACTAACTTCAATTACTTCACTATTTATTCTTACATCTAAATTAAATCTAGCATTAAGACTTTCAGGGGTTTGAACTAAAAGACTTTCTCTATTTTCTATTACACCACCTATATGATAAGGTAATCCACAATTAGCAAAGGAAACATATTCTCCTTTTTCAAATATAACTATTTCTAAATTTTCATCTAATCTTCTAAGTCTTGTGGCAGTAGAAGCTCCTCCTGCAACCCCACCAACTATAAGAACCTTTTTCATAACTACCCCTCCTTATTAAACAACTAAAAATACTTTTTTATTTAATATTAGTATAACTTTATACAATATTTTTGTAAAGTACAGTCATTTCTGTCCGTATTTACTTTTTTTGTAATTAATATTAGAATATATAAAAGAGGTGAGCAAAATGGATAAAAATAAAAAATATAATTGTTTTTTTGAATTTACATTGGATATAGTTGGTGGAAAATGGAAACCAATTATTTTATATTATATAAATATCAATTCTGTGGCTCGTCACAGTGAATTAAAAAGATTTATTCCATCTATCAATGAAAGAATGCTTACTAGACAATTAAGAGAATTAGAAGAGGATAATCTAATAGAAAGAAAAGTCTATCCCATAGTTCCTCCAAAGGTAGAATACACTCTCACAGAATATGGAAAAAGCCTAATTCCTATATTAAAATCTCTTGTATTATGGGGAAAAGATTATGCAAAAGCTATAAAATTTAATAATTTTAAAATGGATTTTCCAGAAGAATAAAAACTGCACCTCCAATCTTATGTCCAAGATTTTGGGTGCAGTACATTTTTTAGAATTTATATCCAAGTCCAAAACCAGAACTTGTTATATCTTTATTTTTTCTAATTCTAAATGTAGCAGTTATTCCACTTATGTGTTCATATCCAAATTTTATTTCAGCAGTGGCTCTATTTTTTCTGTCATAATTTCTTAAATCAAATTCTGTGCTTCCACCTATAAAATGTGCCTTAGAATCATCTAAGTCTTTAACCATTGAATAATCAACACCAAGTCCAAAATTTATTCCATTATTTCCAAACATAAATTTCTTATTTAATTCTGTTCCAACAGTTGTTTCAACAAAAGTATCATCATCTTTTGTAACTTTTATATTATCAACTGTCATTTCTTTTTGTTTAACTTTTGAAAGGAAAACAGATACTTTTGGTATTAAGTTCCAAGTTTCAGATAATGGAATATTATATCCTAATTGAGAATATAGAGAATATGTATCCAATGTTGAATATTTTTTAGGTTTTATTCTTCCATAAGATACTTCATTTTGCCAAGAGAAATTCTTAACTTTATATTCTGCATTTACACCAAGCACTAGAACTTCTGATTTTAAATTTTCATCTGATGTTTTAACTTTACTTTGTCCACCACCAATATTTAGCCCTATATTAGTGTTATCACTTGTTCCATAACTTATTTCTGCTAAAGCTCCATTAGAAACAACTTTATTATTTTCATAGTATTTATTTCTAATATTAAAAGTTTCACCACTTACAGCAAGTTGACCCTTTTTAGTAAAATTATTAGTGTTTACTTTATGATATGCCAACATAGTATCTATTGCTGAATCTTTTAAATATCCAACTGGATTATTATTTGTTAAATTATATAAATAATTTTTAAATACTTCTTGACTTGACTTATAATCTTTTAAGAAATCTATCCCTGTTGATTTATAATCAGCTATATAAGCATCAAAGGCACCCTTTGAATATTTTTCAAATGGAGTAAGTCTTGGATCAATAAAGAAATTTCCATTATTACCAGGTACATTATTTCCAGGATTATTGTTATTTCCATTATTGCCATTGTTACCTGGGTTATTATTACTAGAGTTGTTGTTTCCTCCATTACTATTTGGTTTTAATAGGTTGTTCCCAAAACTAAATCCTAATAAATCTTTTTCATAACCAATTTGAACTTTATTTCCAATAGGTACAAGATTTACTTTTCCACTTCCATTAACTTTTAAATTTCTATTATTTTTTGCTAACTCTGCAAATGCTTGATTTTCTTTATCAACAAAGTAATAATCTAATGTTTTTCCATTAGCTAAATTTAATTCATTGACTCCATTTATTCTTGAACTTGAAGAAAAGGCAGTATTCTCATTTACTTCAACTTTATTTGCATTATTTACTGTTCCATTAAATACAGAAGTATTTGTTGAACTTGTACCAAATGTTGAATAAGACAATGTACTTATTGTTGTATTTTCTTTTTTTCCAAATGCTAAGGTATTATTTCCTTTTCCTAAATCAACTTCTCTATTTAATCTGTAATTTCCACTTAATGTAAGTCTATCATCTCCTGCTCCTAAATCAATCTTTCCATTAATAATTGATTTATTAGTTATTTCAACTTCATTTGCTCCTTCATCTCCTAAAATTGCATAAGAGTTTCCAAAACCATTAGCATTAATAGTTGAATTTGAAATTCTAGCTACTCCTCTATCTTCAACTTTTACTGCTGTTTTAAAACCATTAACTATGCTATTATGAATATTTCTATCTTGGTTTTCTTTTGCTATTATAACTCCATCTTTCCCAACACCATTTATGATTTTGTTAGTTGTATCTCCTTCATAAGTGCCATCTTTATCTAAAACATTTTTAACTGTTCTACCATTATAAGTTGCATCTTCATTTTTACCTATAACTTTTTTTACTTCTCCATTTCTATCAAGAACTAAAAATATTCCTTTATTATTATAGTGTTTTTCATCTTTATATATAGTTTCAAAGTAAGCATAATCTTCTTCTATTGCTCCCCATTCCCCATGAGTTCCTGTATGGGCAACTTGATAACCACCTATAATTATTCTTCCAGCTAAGATACCATAGTTATCTACTCCACCCTTAAATCCTGATTCATATGTCACATTTTCTTTATCTATTCCATAGGCATCATTTCTTTTTCCTTTGGCTAAAAGAGCAAATTCTGTCCCAGAAATTATACCTGTATTTTCTATTTTACTTAATACATCTCCCCCAACAGCCACACCTGCTCCACTATTTTTATGAGCTACTCTTGTATATTTTCTTTGAGAATTTCCATGATGTATTTCTGTTTCTCCACTTATTACCCCACTATTTTTAAAACTTCCAAGTTCAACTCCAGTCTGGCTTCCATCATTTATAGATATCCCATTTCCACTAGCTTCCATTCCAGTTACTGTGTTGACATTAGCTGCTACATGGTCATTTTCTATATCTTTCTTTTCTTTTAAAAGATTAGCTAAATCTCCTTCTAACTTCTTTTTTTCTTCTTTTAAAGCTAATATTTCTAGACTATCAGGAATATTTTTATTTTTATTTTTTTCTAGAATCTCATTTATCTTTTTTAGTTTATCATTTATTTTATTTTTTACATATAATTGAAGTCTAGGTATTAATAATCTTTTTTCTAATTCATTTTTATATTCTTCTAAAAATTGATTTTTTTGTTCATCTGTTGCAGCAGATTTAAGTTCTTCAAGTTCAGCTTTTCTTTTTCTTGCCTTAGTTACTGTTTCATTATTAATTCCACTCCATATTAAATCTTGTTGTTCTTTTATTTCATCATTGATATATTTTTTAAAAATGTTATCTCTATTTATTTTATCTTGTTCACTTAACTGTGGACTTTTAGGACTTTTTGCTAATATTTCTTTTTCTTTATCTCCTACTAATTTTTGATATTTTGCTATATTATTTTCTAGTTCATTAGCTTTTTCTTTTTCATATTTTCTCATTTCAGCAACAGCAGCTTTATCATCTTCTACATCTTCTTCTGGTAATGAAAATCCTGAAATATTATTTGTTAAAGGTACATGGAAAATTTTGTCTTTTAATTCTTTATCATTCATAGCTCTTTTATCTTTTCCACCATAGACAACAGCTTTTCCTGTAATCATACCTTGATTATTTACACTTCCAATTTTAGTTTCCTTTTTAACACTGCTTTCTGTGTAAACCGCCACACCATTACCAGAAGATTTTATATCTGCTCTAGCCTCTCCATAACCTGAACCGCCTCTTGCATATAAATCTCCTGATATAGAACCTGTATTAGATAATTCTCCTAACACTGCTCTTGAATTTTTCATTTGTCCATTACTAGATCTACTATATACAGATATACCATTTGCTGAGCCTGTTACAAAAGCTTGTGAATATTCATGTATTCCTCTTGAAGTATTATGTCCAACTTCTGCTTTTAATTTTCCTGATATATTTCCACTATTATTTACTTTATCAATAGTAGCTTCTGTCAAACTCTTAACAAAATTATTTGAATATGCCACTGATGATATACCATTTGCTGTTGCATAAACTCTTATATTATTTAAAGTTGCAAGTGATCCTGTTTTAGCATCAGCTTCTCCTGATATATTCCCAAAGTTATTTATATTTCTTATATATGAACCATTTACCTTATCTTCTGAATAAGTATATTTATCTATTGTTGTTATATATGCCATATTAGCTATACCATTTGCTGTTGATACAGCATTAATAGTTCTCCATTGAGGTGACATTGCTTTATTTCCAGCAAAAGCCTCAGAATCTGGCTTTACATAACCTTCTTTTGTTCTCAACATAGCTTTCCCTGAAATATTTCCTGTATTTACAATATCTTCCAAGGTAAATTTATTATTCTTTCCATGAAAATCTGCTGGATCTGTCTTTTTAATTTCACCAATTTTATTTTCTGAAATTTTTTCTATTGTTTTAGAAGTCAAAACTTTTGTAGATAGTAAACTCACTGATTTACTTCTTCCACTTCTACTTGCTCCTCCTGCTCCATCAACTATACCACTATCTCCACTGCCACCTGTTGCAGTATCTCCAAAGTCAGCTAATGTTAATCCAGATATTCCATTTGCAACTGAATATACTTCCTCTAATGCTCCATGTGTTACTGCATTTCCTCCAGTTAAATTTGCTTCTCCTGAAATATACCCACTATTTTTTATTGAATTAATTTTTTTATCTACATCTCTTTTATTACTATAAGGAGAATATCCTACTCCTGAAACTCCATTTCCCTGTGCTGTAACAATTATTTCACCCTTTTTTGATTTTTCATTTTTTGTGTCTTCTCCAACTGCTTTTATACTACCTTTTAAAACCCCATCATTTATTAAGAAACCATTTCCTTTAAATATAATGGCATTTCCACTCACTGCAAATTCACCTATTCTACCACTATCTTCCTTTTCATGTTTTAATACTTCTTTTGCTTCCTTTTTATTTTCTTGTGTTACGATATAATTTTCTGAATAAGAAGTAGTTGTTACAAGAAGTGCCAATACAAATAAATACTTATTTTTAAACATTATAATCATTTAAAGAGCAATAAATACTCTTTATCCTCCTTTTTTCTAATTTTATTTCACAATCTTCTATAATATATCATACCAATATTTATTATGTCAAACTATTTTTTAGATTATATTTAGATAAACTTTATACTATTATTTCAAAATAATATTTTCTCTATAAATCCTTAAAATTTTAAAATCAGTTGAAATAATAGTCATTAAATGTTATATTTTAAATATAATGTTTAAAATTAAATTATTAGGAGGAATTTTATGAGTTTTCAATGTGTGAAAAAATATGAAGATAGCTATGATAAATATGTACTGTTAGCTACTTCTGGAAAAGTTGTACTACCAGATTATTTAGATAAAGAAAGTCAAAAGCTTGCTGAAACAGTTATCAAAAAAAATAAATTTACTGCAAAAGCTTCTGAAAAAATCTCTATGACACTTGTAAATAAGAAAAAAGTAATGGATTTTATTATTGTAGGTTTAGGCGAAAATAAAAAATTAGATGCTAAAAATATAAGACAATATCTTTTTGATGGTTTAAAAAATATTACTGGAAAAGCTTTTGTAAGTTTTAATGATAAAGACTTAGATAATATGGATGTTATTGCAGAAGTAGTTGAACATATAAACTATAAATTTGATAAATATTTTTCAAAGAAAAAAGAAGAATTTTTAGAAGTTTCTTACTTAACTGATAAAAAAGCACCAAAATTAATAGAAGGATATGAACTTGCTAAAATTTCTAATATTGTTAAAGATTTAGTAAATGAACAAGCAGAAGTATTAAATCCAAAAGAACTTGCTGATAGAGCAACTAAATTAGGAAAAGAATTTGGTTTTGAAGTTGAAATATTAGATGAAAAGAAAGCACAAAAACTAGGAATGACTGCATATCTTGCTGTTGCAAGAGCTGCTCATCATAGACCTTATGTTATTGTTATGAGATATAAAGGAGATGCTAAATCTAAATATACTTATGGACTTGTAGGAAAAGGGCTTACTTATGATACAGGAGGATTATCATTAAAACCTACTGAAAGTATGCTTACTATGAGATGTGATATGGGTGGAGCTGCAACTATGATAGGAGCTATGTGCTCTATTGCTAAAATGAAACTTAAAAAGAATGTAACTTGTGTTGTAGCTGCTTGTGAAAATTCAATAGGACCTAATGCTTACAGACCTGGTGATATCTTAACTGCTATGAATGGAAAAACAATAGAAGTTACTAATACAGATGCTGAAGGAAGATTAACTTTAGCTGATGCTTTAACTTACATAGTTAGAAAAGAAAAAGTTAATGAAGTTATAGATGCTGCTACTTTAACAGGAGCTGTTATGGTTGCTCTTGGTGAAGATGTTACAGGAGTATTTACTAATGATGATAAAATGGCTAAAAAAGTTATAGATGCTTCTGAAAATTGGAATGAATATTTCTGGCAAATGCCTATGTTTGATATATTTAAGAAAAATCTAAAATCTCCTTATGCTGATATGCAAAATACTGGTGTAAGATGGGGTGGTTCTACAAATGCTGCTAAATTCTTAGAAGAATTTATAGATGATACAAAATGGGTACACTTAGATATAGCTGGTACTGCTTGGGCAAGTGGAGCTAATCCTTATTATTCTCAAAAAGGTGCAACAGGACAAGTATTTAGAACTGTTTATTCTTATATAAAAGATAGTAAAAACTAAATTTATTTCTATGATATAATTAAGGTAACAAAAATTTTGTTACCTTTTTTATTATTAAAAATAATGTGAGATGATATGGAAAAATTAAAAACTATAAAAAAAGAATGTAAAATAGAATTTGAAGAAAAAAAATCAAAATTTATTGGCTATGTAAAACCTATATTTTCAAAAGAAGAAGCTGAGGAATATATAAGATATATTAAAAATCTTCATTCAGATGCAACTCATAACTGTTCAGCCTATAAAATAAATAATAATGGCTTAGAATTTTTTAAGGTTGATGATGATGGTGAGCCGAGTGGAACAGCTGGTAAACCTATGGGAGATATAATTAACTATATGGAAGTAACTAATTTAGTTGTAATTGCTACCAGATATTTTGGTGGAATAAAATTGGGAGCTGGAGGTTTAGTTCGAAATTATGCTAAGACTGCTAAACTTGCTATAACTGAAGCTGAAATTATTGATTTTATTGATAAAATAGATTTAATTTTTGAAATTCCTTATGAAAGATTAAGTGAAGTTGAAAAATTATTAAAAGATTATGAAGCTGAAGTTATTGATAAATCTTTTTTAGAAAAAATAGTTTTTAAAGTTAGAATAAATAAAGATTTTTATGATAATTTAGAAAATTATTCATTTATTAATTTATTAGATATTTAAATTAAAAAGAAGGCTAAAGATAACCTTCTTTTTTACTTACTCAATTCTTGTAAATATTTCTCAATCTCTTCTAAATTTTCTTCAGAAAAAACTATAATATTTTCTTCATTTAATCTTTTTGTTGTAAACCCTTGTCCTTCAATAACTTTTCCTGAAAAACTTCCATCATAGATATATGAACTTCCACAAGAGGGACTTCTTTCTTTTAAAATAGCAAAATCAGCTTGTTTTCTCTCTGCTACTTCATAAGTTTTTTCTGCACCATCTAAAAATTCTTCTGTTATATCCCTACCATCTTTACTATAAACCTTACCTTCTTTAATTTCTGATGGTAGTCTTGGAATAGGCAAGCCTGCAAAACATTCAGGACAAACTTTTACAATATCCACATTATATTTTTCTAGTAATGTTACAAGTTCTGGTGTAAGATTATTTCCACCAGAATACTTCACATTATCTCCCAATAAACAAGCACTTATCAAAACTTTAATTTTCTTTTTCATATAGTTCCCTCACATCTATTATGCTTAATCCTTCTAATTTATCCTTACCTAATTTTAATAAAAATTTCTTAAAATGTCTATGTTCATCTTTTTCAGTTACTTCAACTTTTTTCCCCTTAGCTAAAGCTGAACGATATCTTTCAAGCCAGCCTCTTCTTTCTTTCCATAAAATATAGTAAGGTAATTTAAATTTAAACATAAAACCAGAATTATCACATAATACATAACCTTCAAATTCTTCTAAACTCATTGTTTTTTCATGTAAAAAATTATATAGCTCATCATAGTTTTCTAATCTTGTAAGTTCTTCTTTTTTAGTAAGTAAATTAGAAGAAAATTCAACCTTTTTCATTAGATTTTCAGAAAACCCTAAATCTATATTATGAGTATCTAAATCTAATTTATTTTCTATGAAATCTAATAAGTATAAGTGCTCTTTATCATATTTTATTATATGAGGGTCATATTCAGGAGAAACTACTTCAAAAACTGCTGTACAATTATTTTCTATCATAGTTTGTTTTAATAATTCTTTTACTTCACTTTCCACCTTATCCCAAATATTTTGAAAAATATCCTTATACTTTCCAGAAGTTACTGACTTTGAAGTAAGTACAACTTCATTATTTACAACAGAGGCTAAACCTAAGAAACCATTGTATTTTTTAAATGCTCTAATTGGATAAGTTGCATATTTCTTCAAATAACCTAAATTTACATGT
>ERZ772917.1263-NODE-1263-length-15176-cov-131.408769_pt1 | contig 15176 bp, 12 predicted proteins | sample MGYA00511187_ERZ772917 | MGnify/ENA primary metagenome ERZ772917 (study PRJEB29015, sample SAMEA2737925) | human oral metagenome | biome: human oral; feature: human-associated habitat; material: dental | place: China | collected 2012 ... | reverse complement strand
CGGCGGCAGGCCTCGATGTCGAGGTCGATGTCCGGGTAGCCGGAGCGGCCGGGTGACAGGAAGCGCTCGAAGAGCATCCGGTGGCGCACGGCGTCGACGGCGGTGATGCCCAGCGCGTAGCAGACGGCGGAGTTGGCGGCGCTGCCCCGGCCCTGGCAGAGGATGCCGGCCTGCTCGCAGAAGTCGACGACGGAGCGCACGATGAGGAAGTAGCCGGGAAAGCCCAGGGACTCGATGACCTTCAGCTCGTGGTCCAGGACCTGCCAGGCCCGGGGGTCCTGCTGGGCGGTGCCGTAGCAGCGCAGTGCGCCGCGGTAGGTGAGCTCGCGCAGCCAGCTGGCGGGGGTGTGCCCCTCGGGGACCTCGGGCGCGGGCAGGTCGGGGGCGACGAGGGACAGGTCGAAGGCGAGGTCGGCGGCGAGGTCGGCGGTGGTGTCGACGGCCTGCGGGGCGCGCCGGTGCAGGCGGGCCATGTCGTCGGGGCCGCGCAGCCAGCGGCCGAGGGCGGGCAGGTGGCTGCGGGCGCCCTCAAGGTCGGTGCACAGGCGGGTGGCGGTCAGGACGTCGGCGAGGCGGGCGTCGGCGGGGCGGGCGCAGCGCACGGCACCGGTGGCCAGCAGCGGCAGGCGGTGGGTGGTGGCGAGACGGCTGAGGGACTCGGTCAGGGCCGCGTCGGTGGGGCCGCCGTCGAGGGCGATCTCGACGGCGACGCCGTCACTGCCGAAGAGGTCGACCAGGTGGCCCAGGACGGCGTCGGCGGCCTGCCGGTCCCAGGTACCGGGGCGCTGGGGGTCGCCCAGTGCGCGGCGCAGGGGGCCGTTGGCGGTACCGGTGAGGACGAGGACGGGCGAGGCGGTGCCCCCGCCGCCCGGGCCTCTCCCGGTGGTCTCCCCCGCCGCGACCCCGCGGCCCTCGCGCAGGGCGGTGGCGAGGTCCGCCAGGCGGTGGGCGGGCTCGGCACGCTGGCCGGCGTCGAGGTTGTGGCGGGAGACCGCCGCGCACAGGCGCCGGTAGCCCAGGGGGCTGCGGGCCAGGACGGGCAGGTGGGAGCCGTCCTCAAGGGTGAGCTCGGTGCCGTGGATGGTGGGCAGCGCGTACCTGCGCCCGGCCTCGGCGTGCTTGACGATGCCGGGCATGCCGTCGTGGTCGGTGAGGGCGAGGGCCTCAAGGCCCAGGGCGACGGCGGCGGCCGCAAGGTCCTCGGGCTCGTTGGCGCCGTCGAGGAAGGAGTAGGCGGAGTGGGCGTGCAGCTCGGCGTAGCGGTGAGCACGGGCGCGGGGGACGCCCTCCCCCACCACACAGGAATCGAACACGTGTACAGCATATCGGCGGACTCCGACACGCACCACGGCCCGAGGGAGGGACCCACTGGAGGAGGCAGGACTGCACAGCCTCACACCGGGACCGCCCCGACCATCCCTCAGCCCACCCCTCAGCCCACGCCCAGGGCCCGCAGGAGGAGGTAGGCCCCGGCGGCCAGCAGCCAGGAGGAGAAGGAGCCGATGAGGAACTCCTCGGCCTTGGCCCCGCCGTTCGTCCCCTCGCCGGCGTCCCGGCTGATCTCGGGGAAGCGGATGACACCCTTGGCGGCGACGACGGCCCCCACGGCCGCCGGCACGTCCGAGAAGGCGAGGACGAGCACGAGCACGCGCTCCAGGGCACCGATCCAGCGTCCTCCGCGCAGCAGGGCACCGCCCGCCCCCTCAGCCCCGGCCGCCCCCTCGCGCACGAGCGTGAGCAGGGCGGCGACGGCGTCGTTGGACGGCCCGCCCATGAGCAGGCCGGTGCCGATGACGGCGAGGGCCTGCTCCCCCACCGTGGGCTCGGGGACCCCGGCGGCGAGCAGGGGCACGAGCGAGAGCGCGAGCGCGACCGCGAGCGCCGCCGCCCGGGCGAGCGAGCCGCGCCCTCCGCCCCAGGCCCGGCCCCAGGCGAGCCACAGGACGGGGGTGAGCAGGCCGGGCAGCAGGGCCGGCACGCTCAGGTCGGCGGGCCCGAGGCCGAGCAGCGCCACCAGGACGGTGGCGACGGCCCCGCCGCCCCACAGGAGGGCGGGCTGCGTGCGGCGGGGGCGATGTCGGGCGCAGCCCTCCAGGACCCCGGTGAGTCCCGCGGCCAGGAGCAGGAGGGCGGTCACAATGCCTGCCCCTGCTCCCCCGCCCCGCCGAGCGCCTCGAGCAGGCGCTGGGCCTCCAGGAGCCCGGCACCGCTGCCCCTGACGACGGAGGAGACGGCGGCCTGACTCACGCCCTGCTGGGCGGCGACCTCCACCTGGGTGGCGCCGCCCAGCAGGGCGGCGAGCATGCGTCGGGGCCGGTCCTGGAGGCGGGAGACGGCCTGGTCCCTGAGCACGAGCATCGCGTTGAGCGTCGCCGTGGCCCCGGCGTCGTCGAGGACGGCGCGGGTGCGCACGAAGCCGGTGCGCTGCTGGGCCTCGTGGGCGGCATCGATCGCCTCCCGGGCCCTCCACCAGGCCGGGCCGTCCTGGATGGGGGTGGCGGCGTCCTCGGAGACGGTGCGGGCCTCACCCTGCCCGATGCCGAAGCGCAGCTCGAGGCCCTCGGGCAGGAGGAGCTGGGTGCGCAGGGTGAGCAGGAGCGCGCCGTCGAGCGTGGGGGCGAGGGCCTGGAACTCGTCACCGACGGTGGCGTAGGGCTCCTGGAGGAGCCCGAGCCCCCGGGCCGCCTGCGTCAGGGCCTCACGGAAGGTCCGTTGCGCGTCGGGCCGGTCGGCGAGCGTCCGGGAGCCGACGATGTCGGCAAGGATCGCGTAGGAGACGGACATGCTCAGGGACTCTACTTGCCGTCGACGCGCAGCACGGGCAGACCACACCCTCACTCACGTCTTTCTCTTGTATTCCTGGGAATACAAGTCATCGACTTGAGTGTCGGGCGGGGGTCTACTCGCCCGCCAGCACCCCGCCCGCCGCCAGGTAGCACTTGCCGCACAGGGACTCGTAGGTGACCAGGGCCCCGTCGATGGCGATCTGCTCGCCGTCGAAGACGAAGCTCTCCCCCACCTTGCGGGCGTTGAAGATGGCCTTGCGCCCGCAGCGGCAGATCGTCTTGAGCTCCTCCAGAGAGTGGGCGACCTCCATGAGGCGGCGCGAGCCCGGGAAGGACAGGGTGCGGAAGTCCGTGCGGATGCCGTAGGCGAGGACGGGCACGTCGTCGATGAGCACGAGAGTCATGAGCTGGTCGACCTGGCGGGGTGTGAGGAACTGGGCCTCGTCCACGAGCACGCAGTCCACCCCCTCGCCCGCGCCGACGGCGGGGTCCGCGGCCCTGTCACCCAGTGCCCGCTCCCGTACGAGCGCACGCAGGTCGTCGCTGGCGGAGACAAGCAGGTCGACGTGGCGCACCATGCCCAGGCGGGAGACGACCGTGTCGTCGCCCTTGGTGTCCACCCCCGCCTTGATGAGCAGGACGCTCTGGCCGCGCTCCTCGTAGTTGTAGGCGGTCTGCAGCAGACCGGTGGTCTTGCCCGAGTTCATCGCGCCGTAGCGGAAGTAGAGCTTGGCCATGGGGTACGTCTCTCCTCGGGAACCGGGTGGCGCCCCGCGCGAGCGCCCCACGGGATGCTACCGGTCCCGGCAGCGTCCTTCCCGACGGCGACGGCGCCGCTAGGCCGCCGCTACCCTCTCCCCCGTGCCCGCCACACCCGCTGCGTCCCCGAGGCCCCCTGCGTCTTCGCCGTCGGCGCCTGCCGCACCCTCGGGGGCCTCACGGCACCGTTCACGCCACCGCCGCCTCGTTCCTGCGCTCCTGACGACGGCGGTGGCCGGGCTGGCGCTGTTCGTCCTCGTCACCGTCCACGTGGCCACGGACAGCGCGCTGTCCGGCTACGACCCGGCGGTGACGGCGCGTGCCGTGGCCCTGCGCCACCCGTGGCTCACGCCGCTGGTCTGGCTGGTCACCCACCTGGGAGGCACGGTAGGGCTGACGGCTCTGTCGCTCCTGGTCGCCGCGGCGCTGGCCGTGGCGGGGCGCAGGTTTCAGGCCGGGGTGCTGCTGGCGGCGATGGCGGGCTCGGCCGCGCTCACCGTCGTCCTCAAGCTGGTCTTCGGTCGGCAGCGCCCCTCGGTGGACCTGCTGCTGGGTGACCCGTCCTCCTCCTTCTCCTTCCCCTCGGGGCACTCTTTCAACACGACGGTGTTCGTCGGCGCCCTCGCCGGGATCGTGCTGCTGTCCGAGGCGTCCCGACGGCGCAAGACGGCGGCGGTCCTCACGGCTGCGGCGGCCGCCCTCCTCATGGGTCTGTCACGGATCTACCTGGCCTACCACTGGCTGACGGACGTGCTGGCCGGCTGGTCGCTGGGCGTGGCCTGGCTGTCGCTCGTGACGCTGCTGGTGCTGTGGGTCCGCCGTCCGCGGCGGGCTCAGGAGTAGACGGCGTCGAGCCACCAGCGTGCGCTGCGCACCAGCAGCAGCGCGGGCCCCTCCTGCGGGAGGACCTGCAGGTAGGCGCGGCGCGAGGGCCCTGCCGGCCGCCACCACCCCTCGTCCACGGGCCAGGGCCCGCCCCAGGACTGCACCTGTGCACGTTCCGGGAGCCCCGGGGCCCCCGACATGACGACGCTCCAGGGTGTCTGTGAGAGCTGCCCCTGGGCGTCGACGAGCACCTCAGCGCCCTGGGCGTCAAGCAGGCTCACCGGCACCGGATCGGCCAGGACGAGCGAGGGCGACGGTGTGGGCAGGGCGCCCACCCACGTGGCCCGCCCGTCGCCGACCGTGCCGGCCTGCCCCTCCTCCTGCTTCTCCCCCCAGGCCACGAGCCGCGCCCGCGAGCGGGGGTCCCAGCCCTCGGTGAGGAGGGGCACGCTCACGCTCCCGGCGCCCAGCAGGGACTCGACGCGCTCGGCGGCGCGCAGGGCACGGCGTCGCCCCTGGTCCCCCGGAGCGGACCACAGGCCCGCCTGGGAGGTACCGGCGGGCGCCAGCTCGAGGGCGAGCAGGCGCAGGCGCACGAGGGCGGAGGCCGGGCGCTGCCCCGCGCGCCCGGCGAGCCAGCCCTCGATCTGCCAGCGGACCCTGTCGGTGAGGTCGGCGGGACTGGGCACGGTCTCCAGCATCCACGAGCGGGACAGGACGCACCCGTCCTCGCACTCGGCCTCGACACGGAGCCTGCCGGCGGCCAGGCCGCTGCCCACGAGGGAGGCGGAGAGCCTCTCGGCGAGGGTCCGGGCGGCGAAGGCGGCGGCGTCGGCGCGCGCGACGGGCGGGTCGAGCGTGAGGGCGGAGTCGATGTCGGCGGCGGGGCGCGGGCAGGTGGGCACCTGCCAGGCCTCGCCGGCGGCGAGGCGGTGCACCTGCTCGCCGACGCTCCCGAAGCGGGCGGCAACATCCGCCCGGGGCAGGCGCGCCAGGTCCGCGAGGGTACGCAGCCCGAGCCTGGTGAGGGTCTCCAGGAGGGGCTCGGCCTGAGCGCGCTCCCGCTCGGTCGGCACGGCGGCCAGGACGCTGCGCAGGCCCCAGGGAGCGAGGAAGTCGGCAGCTCGGCCCGCGGGGACGAGGACCCCGCTGCGCGCGGCGAGGACGGCCGTCAGGAGGGAGTCGCCGCCGCCGACGAAGCACTCGACACCGACGTCGCGGGCGACCGCCTCGACGAGGGCCTGCGCGACCTCCTCCTCCCCTCCGAACCAGCGGGCGGGGCCGCGGGCACCGGACAGCGCGAGTCCGGGGCGCACGACGACGGGCTCGGCCAGGACGGTGGACAGGGCCGCCATCACCGGCTCGAAGGCGCGGGCCTCACGCTCGGGCTGCGGGGGCAGGACGACAAGCTCGGGGCACAGGGAGCGGGCGACACGCAGCCTCATGCCGCGGCGCACCCCGGCCTCGCGGGCAGGGGCGGAGGCGGCCCGCACGCCACGGGCGCCGACGACGGCGACGGGCTCGAGCGCGGGGTCCGGCGGCGGGGCATGACGGGCACCGCCGCCCGCGGGACGGTGAAGGTGCTCCAGGGTGAGGGCGACGACCGGCCAGTCGGGGACCCAGACGGCCAGCAGGCGCGGCACCGCGGGGAGCGCCCCGGCCTCCACGGTGGCGCCGCTGCCGTGCTCCCGGATCATGGCAGGCCCCCGGGCAGGACGGTGAGCACGGGAGGCGTCGGGCCGACCGCCTGCGGGGGCCCGCCCGCCACGACACGCACCCCGTCCGGGCCGTGGCGCAGGAGGCTGGCAGCCGACCCACGCTGAGGCTCGGTGAGCACCCAGTCGAGGTGACGCAGGTAGCCCGCAACCATCTCCTCGGGCACCGGCCCGGGCGGCTGCGCAGGCACCCGCCCGGGGCCCTGCACAACCGTCCCCCCGGGCTCCCGCTCCGGCACCGGCCCGGGATCCTGTCCGGCAACGACCTCGGGCCGGGCCCGCAGGACACGGCCCGCCTCCCAGGGCTCATCGAGCAGGAGGAGGCAGCCGCGTGCGCGGGCACGGGCCGCGACGACCTGCTGCTGGCGCGCTGTGAGCAGCCGAGCGGTCCCGCCCGTGAGCAGGACGACGTCGAGGCCGTCGACCAGGGCGCCGACGACGGCGGGCAGCACGGCTTGCGCCACCTCCCGGGCCGGGACGACGAGGAGGCGGTCGAGGTCGAGCCCGGCCTCGGCAGCGGCGCACCAGCCCAGGTCCTGGCCGCCCAGGACCGCGCACCAGCCCTGAGCGCCCTGGCGACGTGCGGCGGCCGCGAGCAGGAGGGTCATGGAACCCGTGAGAGACAGGACGCCGACGGTGGTGTCGACGACGACCTCCCAGGGTGGCGCGGCCGCGGGCAGAGGGTCGGCAGAGCCGGACGCGGGCACGCTCGGGAGCGAGGCCGCGGCGAGGCCGCCGTGCCCGTCCACCGAGGTGGGCAGCCGGGTGCGCAGGCCGGTGCGCGCCTCGGCCTGCGCGAGGACGGCACGGGCCGTGTCCAGGCGCGAGGAGGCACTGCGGGCGGAGACGGCCCTCGCGGGCTGCCCGGGTGCGTCCGCGAGCGCCAGCACGGCCGCACTCTCCGCTGCCCCCATCCCTCATCCTCCGTCCACCCAGCACCAGAATGTCGAACACATGTTCGACCTACGACCAGGGTAGCGCCACCCACGGACACGTCGCACCGTCCGAGCCCCTACGCCCCGATCCCGGCGGGCGGGGCGTGAACCGTCTCCCCGCCCGTTCCCGGGGTCACGAGCACCTGCCGCCTGCGGGACGGGGCCGTCTACAGTGGTGCACACCACTGCACGAGTGCCACAGGCCGCACCCTCACCCAGGAGACGAACGTGACGACCGACGTCAGCCGAGCCCGCAGCCCCTTCCCCTACGACCTCCTGCCTCCGGCACCCGCCTTCACGCTGGCCTCTGACGACGTCACCGAGGGTGGGCGCCTGGACGACCAGTTCACCGCCGTCCACGACAACATCTCCCCCGAGCTGCACTGGAGCGGTGCCCCGGAGGGCACCCGTTCCTTCGTCGTGTCCTGCTTCGACCCCGATGCCCCGAGCCCCTCCGGCTTCTGGCACTGGACCGTCATGGACCTCGACGCCTCCACCACCGGCCTGCCCCGGGGAGCCGGTGAGTCCGACCTCCTCCTGGAGGGCGCAGCCATGCACGTGCGCAACGACGCGGGCACCCACGCCTGGTACGGCCCCTACCCGCCCGACGGCGACGGCGAGCACCGCTACGTCTTCGCCGTGCACGCCCTGGACGTCGACACCCTCGCCCTGGACGACGAGGCCTCGGCCGCCGTCGTCGCCTGCCAGGTCTCGTTCCACTCCCTGGGGCGCGCCCTGCTCACCGCCACCTACTCGATGCCCGGCCCTCTGTCCCCCGGTGAGAGCGCCGCCCTCGCTCCCGCCACCGCCGACGGCGTCGACCGCGCAGGCGACCGGTAGCCACCTGCCCCGCTTGGCGCCCGCCGGGGAAACCTCAGTGCCCGCCGGGGAAACCGAGGCTGTGCCAGGCGTGGTAGAGGCCGACGGCGGCGGAGTTAGCGAGGTTGAGGGAGCGGTTGCCCGCGACCATGGGGATGCGCACGAGCCCGCTCACACGCGGGTGCGCCAGGACCTCCTGCGGCAGTCCCGTGGGCTCGGGGCCGAACAGGAGGGCGTCGTCGTCTAACCAGGCGACCTCGGTGTAGAGCGTGTCCGTGTGGGCCGTGAAGGCGAAGATCCTGCCGGGAAGCTGCTCGAGGCACTCCTCCCAGGTGGCGTGCACGCGGGTCAGGGCCAGGTCGTGGTAGTCCAGGCCCGCCCGCCGCAGCCTGGCGTCATCCATCTCGAAGAGCGGGTCCACCAGGTGCAGCATCGTGCCGGTGTTGGCGGACAGGCGGATCGCGGCCCCGGAGTTGCCAGGGATTCGGGGCTCGAAGAAGACGACGTGCAGCACGGCGCACATCCTGCCACCGCCTCGCCCGCGTCGGAGGAAGCGCTCCGTACCCAGAAAGCACCACGCGGGTTCGGAGAACTTTCTACCATCGGTGAATGGACACTCCCGATGTCTGCCCCTCCTCGGCCGTCCCCGCGACGCGTAGGCGCTGGCGCGCCCCGCTGCTCGTCGGCGTCGCCGTCGTGGTGATCCTGGCCGTGGTGGGCGCGGGCCTCGGCCTGCGAGTGCTGCGGGGTCGGGGAGACTTCTCGTCCCCCGCGGCCTCGACCATCGAGGACGTCCCCTCAGCCTGGGCAGAGGGCAGCCACCAGTCGTGGACCCTCGATGTCGGTGACAACGCCGACATCGTCGTCAACGGGGACCAGATGGTCGTCGGCACGAGCGACAGCAGCTATGCGCTGGTGCAGGTGACCGCCTACGACGTCTCCGGCACCGAGCCCAAGAAGCAGTGGGAGACGAAGGTCGACCAGGACTACGGTCAGCTCGCCTACTGGGGCGAGTGGATCACGATCGGCGGAAACCAGCTGCTCAAGGCCTCCGACGGCACCACCGCCACAGCCGGCTGGGACGAGGACACGACCCCCGTCTTCATCGGTGCTTACGCCCTCACCTGCGACAAGGACGACCGCTGCGCCGGCTGGTCCGCCTCCGACCCCACCACTCCCCTGTGGGTGCGCTACATCGAGGGCGCCTCCTTTGGCATGGGGACCGCCTACTACAACTGGGCCGTGCACGATGACACGCTGGTCACTCTCATCGCTCAGGACACTGTCGTCCGTCTGGAGGACGGCACCCTCATCGACCTTGAGATCAGCAGCACGGATTACGTCCTGCCTCTGGCGGACGGCTGGCTTGTCGTCCACTACGTCGGCGAGGGATTCGGGGTCCTGTCACCCTCGGGCGAGCAGGTCGACTCCTTCACCGGCACCTGGCCTGAGTCCCCCGAGGAGACGCACGTCAACCTGTTCAGCTCCCCCCGTCCCACGGCCGAGCAGATGCGAGCCCTCCTCGTCGACGGCGACCACTCCTGGGCGAAAGTGACGTCCAGGTACGACTCGAGCACGGCGAGCCGCTGTGACCTCACCCTGAGCATCGGTGAGCACACGCTCGTTCCCGCCTGGCCGAACGGCGAGTGCGTCTACAGGGAGGGCAGCACCTGGTACGACCTGTCCTCCGACGGCTCCCTGCTCATGTACGTCATCGGCAGCCCCGCCCAGACCGGCTCATCCGTCCGGCTCATCGGGATGTGGTCCGTGGCCGACGGCCAGTTCCTGTCCTTCGCGGGCTCCAGCCCGGACAGACAGCAGATGTGGCTGGTCAGCCCCGAGCTCGTCCTCGCCCTCGACGTGGAGCACGAGCAGGTCACCGCCTACGCCCCCGGCACGGGGTGAGTGCCCGGGCGGCCGACCGTACCGGGACCCGCGGCCGGCCACCCCGGAGCCCTGCGGCACGCACGTCCTGCACACCCACCACGACGCCGACCGGCCCACAACCTCGGCCCGACTGACAAGGACCTTCAGACCCATGAGCACTCCTCCAGACACGCCCACCACTCCTGACCCCGACCTACTGGCCGCGCTCTCGGCCGCCACGGCGCCCCTGGAGCAGAAGCGGATCGCGGTCGAGCGCCCGGACCTGCACGCCGCCCTCGCCAGCAACCCGGGTATCTATCCCGAGCTGCTGGAGTGGCTGCGCGGTCTCCAGGACCCGGCCGTCCAGGCCGCACTCGCCCAACGCGACGCTCTTCACGCTGGCAGCGCACCCGCGTCTGAGGAACCAGGCGTACGCACCCCACCTGCTGATAACCGACAGGCCGCTGCTGCCGAGGACCCGCAGGGCGCTGCTTCCGCCGAGGGTGCTGCCCCTGCCGCGACGTCGCCCGCCCCGGCAGCACGCAGGCGCACCCCGCTGCGCGTCGGCCTCGCCGTCGTCGTGGTCCTGGCCGTGGTCGGCGCTGGCTTCGGCCTGCACGCGCTGCTGGGCCAGGACAGCACCTCGTCGCCTCCGGCCCCCACCGTCGCAGACGTTCCCACCGCCACGCAGGAGCCCACCGCCGCGGAGGAGACCACGCCCTGGGCCGAGGGCAGCCACCAGGTGTGGACCCTCGACGTCGACAAGAACGCCGAGATCGCGGCCCACGGCTCCCAGGTGCTCGTCGGTGACCGCAGCAGCAGCTACACCCTCACGCGCGTGACCGCCTACGACGTCTCCGGCACCGAGCCCAAGAAGCAGTGGGAGACGGCGGTCGATCAGGCCTTCGGCCAGCTCGCCTACTGGGGCGAGTGGATCATGATCGGCGGCAACCAGCTGCTCCGGGCCTCCGACGGCACCCTCACCACAGCGGGCTGGGACGCCAGCATGACCCCGTACCTCGTCGACACCTTCGCCCTGACCTGCGACAAGAACGACCGCTGCGCCGGATGGTCAGCCTCCGACCCCACCAAGCCCCTGTGGGAGCAGGAGATCGACGACTCCTACGAGTGGCTCCGCCACACCTCGTACGTCAACCTCATCACCGCGCACGACGGCGCGCCGGTCTTCCTTGCCTCGCCCGAGACGGCGGTGAGGCTCGGGGACGGCAGCCTCATCGACTTCGACATCGACGAGGACCGGCAGAACGTCCTGCCGCTCAAGGACGGCTGGAGGATCTACGACCTCGTCGACAACAGGTACACGGTCCTCACCACCTCGGGTAAGCAGACCGACTCCTTTGAGGGCCAGCAGCCCTCAAGCGAGCAGCGTCATGTCCCCCTGTTCGAGAGCCCCCTGATGACGGCTGCACAGCTGCGCATGCTCGTCGCCGACAACGACGTGTCCTGGGCGCCGGTGACGGTCGCGCAGGAGCCCGGCGGCACGTCCGGCTGCGCGACGACCCTCACCGTCGGCGAGCACAGCGTCGTCCCCGCCCAGGCCGACGGCGCGTGCGTCGACGAGTACGAGGAGGGCTGGTACAGCCTGTCCTCCGACAAGGCCGTGCTCATGTACGTCGTCGGCAACCCCACCACCCAGTTCGGCTCGTCCGTCCAGCTCGTCGGGATGTGGTCCGTGGCCGACGGCAAGCCCGTGTCCTTCGAGGGCTCCACCCCGGGTGAGCAGCCCATGTGGCTGGTCAGCCCCGAGCTTGTCATCGCCCTCGATGACACCGAGGGCGGGCTCACCGCCTACGCCCCCGGCAAGGGGTGACGGCGCCGGGCGGCCCGCTACCCCGGCCGCAGCCGGCCCCGTCCTGCGGTCGTGTCCCGGCTGGTCTGGCGGACGCCGTCTGCCAGACCAGCCGGAGCCGTCCCCTCAGCCGAGGGTGTCGAGGACGATGTTCAGGCCCTCGGCCATCGTCGGGTGGGTGATGACGGCGTCGCGCAGCTGGCGCCAGCTCAGGTGCCCGAGCATCGCCATCTGCACGCTCGTGATGACCTCGCTGGCTCCCTCACCGATGACGGCGGCACCCAGGATGAGGTCGGTGCGGGCGTCGATGACGACCTTGTAGAAGCCCTCGGTGCGCCCCAGGGTCTTGGCACGCGGGACGGCCGCCGTCGGGGTTGTGGCGACACGCACCTCGTATCCCGCCTCGCGGGCCTCGGCCTCGGTCAGGCCCACGTGGCCGAGCTCGGGCGTGGTGAAGACGGCCCACGGGATGAGGCGCCCCGCCGTCGTGGCCTCCTTGCCGGCGAAGAGGTCGCGCAGGACACGGAAGTCGTTCCAGGAGGCGTGCGTGAACTGGGGCGTGCCGGCCACGTCGCCTGCGGCGTAGACGTTCTCGGCGGTGGTGCGCAGGTGCTCGTCGACGCGCACGAAGCCGCGCTCGGTCAGCTCCACGCCCGCGGCCTCCAGGCCGAGGCCGGCGGTGACGGGGGTGCGCCCCAGGGCGACGAGCAGGTGGGAGCCGCCCACCTCGCGCCCGTCAGCGGTGGTGACGACGACGCCCCCGTCGGGTCCGGCGGCGACCTTCGCGGCGCGGGCGCCGGTCAGGACCGTGACGCCCAGGGCCTCCAGGCCAGAGGCCACCTCGGCGGCCACGTCCTCGTCCTCGCGGTCCAGGATGTGCTGCCCGGCGTGGACGATGGTGACCGGGACACCGAGCAGGCCCATGAGGGAGGCCATCTCGACGCCGATGACGCCGCCGCCCAGGACGATGAGGCTGGTGGGCAGCTCGGGCAGGGTGAGCAGGTCCTCGCTGGTCCAGTAGCGCACGTCGCTCAGACCCTCGATCGGGGGGACCGACGGCGTGGTGCCGGTGTTGATGAGGACCTTGGCGCCGCGCACGCGCCGCAGGCCGCCGTCGTTGAGGGCGATCTCGACGGTGCGCTCCCCCACGAAGCGGGCGGTGCCCTTGACGAAGTCCATGCCGGAGGCGGGGAACATGGTCTCGTGGGCGGCCACCATGCCGGAGACGACCGCCTCCTTGCGGGCACGGAAGGAGGCCAGGTCGATACGGGCGCGGGCCAGGGCGTCGGCGCCGCCGCCCTGCTCGGGCAGGGTCACGCCGTAGGCGTGCGATCCCTGCACCTCGTGCAGGACACGGGCGGCGGAGATGAGGGTCTTGGTGGGGATGCAGGCGACGTTGATGCAGGTGCCGCCCACCTTGTCCCGTTCCACCATGACGACCGAGTCACCGGCCTTGGCGCGCAGCATCGCCAGGGACTTGCCGGCCTTACCTCCTCCGACGACAAGCAGGTCAACGTCCTGGACAGCATACTGGGGCACGGTGGGCACAGTCTTCTCCTGAGTTGTCTGGGGCAACGGTGGTCGCCGGTCACAGGGGCCAACACGGCGCGGGCCGAGGGCATTCCAGCCAGGTCTCGACGTCTCCGCGCGCAACTTCCTAGCATCGGCCCATGAGCACTCCCCCACTGCCTCCCTCCTCCGACCCCCAGGCCGCCCCGGACCCCGACCTCCTGACTGCGCTCGACCCCGGCACACCGCCCGCCGACCTGCAGCGGATCGCTGCCGAGCGCCCGGACCTGCACGCCGTCCTGGCCGCCAACCCGGGCACCTACCCTGCGCTGCTGGAGTGGCTGCGCACCTCCGAGGACCCGGCGGTCCAGGCCGCTCTTGTCAACCGTGCCCCCGCTCAGCCCGCCGCCGCAGCCGCCGCCGACCCGGTGGCGGCTGCCAGCCCCGGTCCGGCTCCTGCGGCCGGAGCGCCGCTCGCCCCGGCACCGACCCGTCGGCGCAGGCGCGCCCCGCTGCTCGTCGGCGCCGCCGTCGTCGTGGTCCTGGTCCTGGTCGGCGCGGGCCTCGGCATCCGCGCGCTACTCGGCCGGGGCAGCACCGTGTCCCCAGCGGCCTCCACCGTCCAGGAGGTCTCAACCAGCTGGGCCGAGGGCAGCCACAAGACCTGGAAGCTCGACGTCGGCGAGGACGCGTTGGTCACCGTCAACGGGGACCAGGTGGTCGTCGGCACGCTCAACAGCAGCTTCGACCTCACCCGTGTGACCGCCTACGACATCTCGGGCTCCGAGCCCGAGCAGCAGTGGGAGACGAAGGTCGACCAGGACGACGGATACGTCGGCTACTGGGGAGACTGGCTCTGGATCGGCGGTAACCAGCTGCTCAAGGCCTCCGACGGCACCCCCACCGAGGCCGGCTGGGACGAGGACCTGTTCCCGATCCTCCTCGGCTCCTACGCCGTGGCTTGCGACAGGCACGACCACTGCACCGGCTGGTCCGCCTCCGACCCCACCACCCCTCTGTGGGAGCAGGACATCGCAGGCGTCAACGATGGTGAAGCCGCCTACTACCTCTGGGCGGTGCACGACGGCTCACTGGTCACCCTCGCCGCCCGGGACACCGCCGTCCGGCTTGAGGACGGCGCCCTGATCGACCTCAACGTCAACGACGAGGAGCACGTCATCCCCCTGGCGGACGGATGGCTCATCGTCAACTACGTCGATGAGGAGTACCGGGTCCTGTCCCCCTCGGGCGAGCAGGTCGATGCCTTCGAGGGCGCCTGGCCCAACTCCGACGACAAGATGTGGGCGCGCCGGTTCGAGGCTCCCCGTCCCACCGGCGCACAGGTACGTGCCTTCGTCGTCGACGGGGACCTGTCCTGGGCGGCCGTGACATCCCAGCACGACCCGGATGCGAAGGACCACTGCTCCCTCACACTCACCATCGGCGAGCACACGCTCGTGCCCGCCCGGGAGGACGGCGAGTGCGTCTACGCGGTGGAGAGCTCCTGGTACGGCCTGTCCTCCGACACGTCCCTGCTCATGCAGGTCGAGGGCAGCCCCGCCCAGACGAGCGCGTCGGTGGTGCTCGCAGGGATGTGGTCCGTGGCCGACGGCAAGCCCGTGGCCTTCGCGGGCTCCGAGCCGGGCGAGCAGCCCATGTGGCTGGTCAACCCCGAGCTCATCATCGCCTTCGACCGTGAGGACGGGCAGATCACCGCCTACGCCCCCGGCAGGAAATGACGCCCTCCGGGTGGCCCGGCAGCACCTCCCGGGCCACCCGGTGCAGCACCGCACGGGGGCGTGCAGTGGGCGCTCAGCCGGTGGCCCAGCGCCCGCCGCCACCTCTCACTGGCCGCGGGCGAGCTGGCGCAGCACGTACTGCAAGATGCCGCCGTGGCGGAAGTAGTCGGCCTCACCGGGGGTGTCGATGCGCACGACGGCGTCGAACACGACCCGGCTGCCGTCCGGCTTGAGGGCGGTCACCCGCACCGTCGACGGCGTGACGCCCTCGTTGAGCGCCGTGAGGCCCTCGATGGAGAAGGTCTCAGTGCCGTCCAGGCCCAGGGAGGCGGCGCTGTGCCCCGACGGGAACTGGAGGGGCACCACCCCCATGCCGATGAGGTTGGAGCGGTGGATGCGCTCGAAGGACTCGG
>ERZ772917.1262-NODE-1262-length-15180-cov-6.421950_pt1 | contig 15180 bp, 13 predicted proteins | sample MGYA00511187_ERZ772917 | MGnify/ENA primary metagenome ERZ772917 (study PRJEB29015, sample SAMEA2737925) | human oral metagenome | biome: human oral; feature: human-associated habitat; material: dental | place: China | collected 2012 ... | reverse complement strand
CTTCTTGAGCTCGTCCACCACCGCCTTGGCGCGCTGCTCGGACAGGGTCTGGTTGAAGGCCTCGTCGCTGATGGAGTCGGTGTGCCCGTAGACGTGGGCCGCGGGGACCTTCGCGTCGGCCAGGACGCTGGCGAGTTTGGCCAGGGTGTCCGCGGCGTCGGCGCGCACAGCGGACTCGCCGAAGTCGAAGAGCACGCCGTCTTGCAGCGTGATCGTCGTCCCGCACGACTCCACCGGCTTGAGCGATCCGACCGGCGGGAAGGAGCCGACGCTCCCCACGGCGGGCACCGGGTCCGCCTTGATGCTCTTCCCGTTGACGAGCGCCGTTCCGTCGCCGTAGTTCACGATGCTCAGACCGGTCTTGTCGCTGTACGTGCCGCCGCCGTCGCCGTAGTTCACGATGGAGACGCCGGTCTTCGAATTGGAGTAGTTGCCCGAGCCCCCGGTGTAGATGGTGATATTGTCGCCGGTCTCCGAGTTCACGTAGAATCCCGATCCGTCGCCGTAGGAGACGATCTGCAGTGCCGGGGAGTTGTAGTTCCCGCTGCCGCCGGGGTACACGACGATCTGCTCGTTGGTGTCGCTGTTGGTGTAGTTTCCCGAGCCGTCGCCGTAGTAGACCAGCGTGATCGGCCCGTCTGTGATGGTGCCGGATCCGTCGCCGTAGTTGGTGACGCCCTGGTCCCCGTTCCTGGAGTACCCGGAGCCATCGCCGTAGAGGACCGTGTTGCCCCCATTGGCCAGCAGTGAGCCCCCGTCGCATGCGGCGGGGGCAACGGTGATCCCGGGCACCGAGGCGATGGTGGTCGCGGTGTCGATGACGGCCTTGTCGGCGTTCTGCGCGAAAACCCCGATCGGGGGCAATGTGAACAGGGGGATGGGCGGGATCTCGCCCGGCTTGTACCCCGGTACGGCCGGCGCCGAGGCGGTGGCGCTGGTGGTCGGCGAGGGCGCGGTGCCGGATTGGGCCGGGCCCTGGGACTGGGAGGAGGGACTGCCCGCGGAGCAACCGGCGGCGAGTGCGGCCGCGGCGGCGAGGGCCACGAGGGGCGAACGGCGGAGGGACATGAGGGGTACCTCAATCTCTGGTCGTCGGAAGGGGGAGTGGGAAGCGGGTAGGGCACTATGTGTTCGGATGGGACTGGCCGCGCTGGCGCCGCGTCCCAACGGATCCCCCGTTGGGCGCCACGGTGCGCGCGGGCGGAGGGGCTTCCCGGGGTCGCCCCCGAGTGCCCAGCGATGTGCTGACAGGTGGATTGTCCCGTGCGCGAGGGGGAAAGCGCAATACGGCGCGGAGCCGCCGTTCGCACGACGGGACGTGCGGGTGGCGGTGCGCGCTCCCCCGGTGTCAGCGGCCCTGTTCGACCGTGTTCTCCGCGCCGGTGTCCGACGCGACCTGCGGGGCCGGCCCCTGGACGTAGTAGATCTCGTTGTCGGAGCCGCTGAAGCTCACGCGCTGGGCCGAGTTCACGTGGATGTCGTTCTCCGACCCGTTCACCTTGATCTCGGTGACGTCGCCTCCGGTGACGTCGACGTTCGAAGCGTTCACGACAACGGTCTTCGTCCCGGAGGGGAGCGCCACGGTGGTGTTCGATTCGTCGATCGTGTAGACGCCGTCGCCGCTGAGGGCGTTGCCGGCTGCGTCTGCGGCGGAGCTGGCCGCGTTGCCGGCTGCGTCTGCGGCGGAGCTGGCGGCGTTGCCCGCTGCCCCCGCGGCGGAACTGGCGGCGTTGCCGTCGGCCTCGGCGCTCGCCGCGGACGGGGCCGCGTCCTGGGCGGGGGCGGCGTTGTTGTTCCCGCAGGCGCTCAGGGCGAACCCTGCGGCGGCCACGATGGAGATGCTGGCGAGGACTGCGAGGGGGCTCTTGCGAATGGACATGGTCTCTCCTCCGGTGGGCGTGCGATGAGGTGCACCTGAAGGGTATCCCAGCTGGTAAGCGTACGAGCGTTAGTTGTGGACAAACCTCGGGTGGGCTCAGGGTTTCCCCGGGGGATCGTTCCATATCGTGGGACAGGGGCCGGGATCGGTCCCGTGAACGCCGTCACGGCGGGTGTGAGCGGGGGTGAAGATGTGGGAGAATCGGGGCATGACCTACAAACTGGTGCTGCTCCGCCACGGCGAGAGCGAATGGAATGCGAAGAACCTCTTCACCGGTTGGGTTGACGTTCCGCTGTCGGACAAGGGCCGCGCGGAGGCTACCCACGGTGGTGAGCTCCTCAAGGAAGCGGGCGTCACCCCCGACCTCCTGTTCACGTCGATGCTGCGTCGCGCGATCATGACCGCGAACCTGGCCCTCGACGCCGCCGACCGCCATTGGATCCCCGTCGAGCGCAACTGGCGCCTCAACGAGCGCCACTACGGCGCCCTGCAGGGGAAGAACAAGAAGGAGATCCGCGACGAGTACGGCGAGGAGCAGTTCATGCAATGGCGCCGCTCCTACGACGTGCCTCCGCCGCCCATCGAGGCCGGGAGCGAGTTCTCCCAGGACGCCGACCCCCGTTACGCCGGCGAGCCCATCCCCGCCACCGAGTGCCTCAAGGACGTCCTCGAGCGCCTGCTGCCCTACTGGGAGGGCACCATCGTTCCCGCGATCAAGACGGGGAAGACCGTTCTCATCGCCGCGCACGGGAACTCGCTGCGCGCGATCGTCAAGCACCTCGACGACATCTCCGACGGCGACATCGCCGGGGTCAATATCCCCACCGGCATTCCGTTGGTGTACGAACTCGACGAGGAGACCCTCAAGCCCGTGAAGAAGGGCGGCACCTACCTGGATCCCGAGGCCGAGGCGAAGATCGCCGCAGTCGCGAACCAGGGCAAGTGACCTGGGGGCGCCCGCCCCTCGCACGTGGTCGGCCTGGCGCTACTGGTCCCCCGCAGCACCGCTGCGGGGGACCGTCCATACGATCAAGCGGGGCGCCCCTGCTGTGGTTCGGGTTCCCCGCTCCGCCGCGCTCAGACCAGCGCGTTGATGACCGCGTACACGAGAACGACGACCGCTCCGGCCAGGCCGAGCGCGCCGATGTACTGGACGGGCACGAAGAACACGCTGTGCCGGTTGCGCAGGGCGGAGCGCGCCTCCGCGTACTGCTCGGCGGCGGTCCGCTCGACGAACGCCTCGGCCTCGTCCTGCGAGGAGGGAGCGACGCCGGGGGAGACCTGCAGCGTCCCCTCGTTCATGCTGGCGACGAGGCGCGCCCGCACCTCGTCGGCGTGGGCCCGGGCCCTCGCCTCCGCGCTCACGACGTTGAGCCGCCAGCCGATGGCGAAGCAGATGAGGCCGGCCACCGCCAGCATCGTCGCTATCGCGAAGTGCGCGTCCTTGGCGATGGACCACGTGTTCCCGTTCGCGGTCCCGCCGGTGATGTTGGCGACCAGAGTGCCCACGAGGCCTCCGCCGACCACTGCCACGAGCAATATGGGCAGACCCCATCCTCTCCAAACAATCATGGGCCCAGACTACCGGAGCGGGACTTGCGGGCACCAGCCCCTCCCGTGTGATCCCGACCGTTCGGTCGGCCCCGCCCGGGCGGGGACGGCGCCGTGCGCCGGCGGTGCGGCAGGGGCGCGCGCGGGGGCCAACTGGTAGAATAGGACCGCTATTCATACACACCGCAGGAGTTCGCCCATGTCCTTCGAGATCGGCCAGACGGTTGTCTACCCGCACCACGGTGCTGCCACTATCGAAGAGATCACGACCCGTTCGATCCGGGGCGCGGAGAAGACGTACCTCAAACTCCGTGTGAACCAGGGCGACCTCACCATCGAGGTCCCCGCCGACAACGTCGACCTGGTGGGCGTGCGCGACATCGTCGACGAGGACGGACTGGAGGAGGTCCTCTCCGTCCTGCGCGCCCCCTACGTCGAGGAGCCCACCAACTGGTCCCGGCGTTTCAAGGCCAACCAGGAGAAGATCGCCACCGGCGACATCGTCAAGGTCGCCGAAGTGGTCCGCGACCTCACGCGCCGCGACGACCTGAAGAAACTGTCCACCGGTGAGAAGCGCATGCTCACGAAGGCCCGCGGCATCCTCACCTCCGAGCTCGCCCTCGCCCGCGGCATCGACAAGGCCGACGCCGCCGCCCGACTCGACGGCATCCTCGCCGAGGGGCGCATCGACGAGGCGGGCCTCGACGCCGAGTGAGCCGCCTCGTCGCCGTCCTCACCGCAGCGGGGTCCGGCTCCCGACTCGGATGCGGGGGGCCCAAGGCGCTCGTCCCGTTGGCGCACCGCCCCCTGCTGTGTTGGGCCGCGCGCGCCCTGGTCGAAGCCGGGGCCACGGCCATCGTCGTCACCGCCCCCGCCGAGGCGGTCGCAGAGTTCCGCAGTGCCCTGGAGGGCGTCGGAGCCGAGGTGGCGGTGGTCGCGGGGTCCGCTGCCTCGCGCCAGGCCTCGGTGGCGAACGGGCTCGGGGCGCTGCCCCCCTTGGACGCCGATGACGTGGTCCTGGTCCACGACGCCGCCCGGCCGCTCACACCGCCCTCGATGATCCGCCGCGTCGCCGACGCGGTGCGCTCCGGCTGTGACGCCGTCATCCCCACCGTCCCCGTCGCGGACACGGTCAAGGTCGTCGTCCCCCTCGCCGGGGGACTGGGCCTGGTGGAGGGGACGCCGGACCGCAGTTCCCTGGCGGCGGTCCAGACCCCCCAGGGTTTCACGTGGCACACTCTGCGCGACGCCCATAGGGCGGGTGCCGCGCGCGCCGCGGACGAGGGGGCCGCGGCCACCGACGACGCGGGCCTCGTCGAGGCGCTGGGGATCGTGGTCCACACGGTGGCGGGGGACCCGGCCGCCCTGAAGATCACGCGCCCGGAGGATCTGGTCGTGGCGGAGCACCTGGCCGCCCGTGCCGGGGCGGGCGCCCGGTGACGGCCGCCCGCCTTTCCCTACAAAATTTAAAACAAGTGCTGCTCCCATGGTAGGTTTTCCCCATGATCCACGCGGGCGCCCCGACGGCGGCGCCCAGTAGTCGAGGAGGAGCCCCATGGCCACCAGCGCCCCATCCGCCCAGCGCACCCGGGTCATCAACCGCAGCGTCATCGAATGGGCCGCGTGGGACTGGGGGAGCGCGGCGTTCAACGCGGTCGCCACCACCTTCGTCTTCACCACCTACCTCACCTCCGACGGGGTCTTCACCGACTCCGGGACAGCCAACTCGTGGCTGAGCGCGGGCATGACCGTCGCGGGCCTGGTCATCGCGGTCCTGGCCCCCATCACGGGCCAGCGCGCCGACCGGCGCGGCAAGGGCGGCGTCTGGCTCGGCTGGTTCACCGGGGCAGTCGTGGTGTGCCTGTTCGCCATGTACTTCGTGCACCCCGCCTCAGCGCTGGGGCCACAGGGGTCGCTCGTGCTCGGCATCGTCCTGCTGGGCCTGGGCAACGTGTTCTTCGAGTTCGCCTCGGTCAACTACAACGCGATGCTCAACCACCTGGGCACCAAGGAGAACCGCGGCAGGATCTCCGGTTTCGGCTGGGCGGCGGGGTACATCGGGGGCATCGTGCTGCTCCTGGTGCTCTACGTGTGCCTCATCGGGAACAACCTGCTGGGGGTGCCCACCGAGGACCACCTCAACATCCGGGTCGCGATGCTGGTCGCCGGCCTGTGGTTCGGCGGGTTCGCCGTGCCCGTGATCCTGCGCCCGCCCCTGCCGGAGAACCCCCGCCACGACGGCTCCCGCGAATCCATCGTGGACTCCTACAGGCTCCTGTGGAGGACCGTGGTCACCCTGCGCAGGGAAGCGCCGCACAGCCTCTTCTTCCTCATCGCCTCCGCCGTGTTCCGCGACGGGCTGGCGGGGGTGTTCACCTTCGGCGCCGTCCTCGCCAAGAGCGCCTTCGGCTTCAGCGCAGGCGACGTCATGCTCTTCGCGATCGCCTCCAACGTCGTCGCGGGCCTGGCGACCGCGGCCTTCGGTTTCCTGGACGACCGGATCGGCCCGAAGAAGGTCATCATCGTCTCGCTCAGCGCGATGGTCCTGGCCGGCTTCGGCGTGTTCGCGCTGCACAGCCGGGGCGCCATCGTGTTCTGGACTCTGGGCCTGGTGCTCTGCATCTTCGTGGGGCCCACCCAGTCCGCCTCGCGCTCCTTCCTCTCGCGCATCATCCCCGAGGGCCGCGAGGGAGAGGTCTTCGGCCTCTACGCCACCACCGGCCGGGCCGTGTCCTTCCTGGCTCCCGCCATGTACTGGGTGTCCCTGGCGATCGGCAGCGCCATCACGCCCGCCGGCCAGGACCACACCTACTGGGGGATCCTCGGCATCATGCTCATCCTGCTGGTCGGCCTGGCGCTGACGATCCCCGTCAAAGCGGACCGGGCGACCCTGGACCACATGGAGTAGGGCGTGGAACTGACGGGGTCGTGGGAGCGCGTTCTCCCGCAGGACGTGGTCCGGCGCTTCGACTTCTACGAGACGCGGCAGGCGGGCGCGATCCTGCGGGCAGTCGATGGCGAGCAGTTCGACGAGGTCGTCGACGTGCTCCGCCGCTTCGAGATCCGCCGCGCGGACCTGGTCAGGCCGGGCGGCCAGGAGAGCCGGCTCGCCCAGCGGTTCAACGCGGCGTTCCGCGACCGCGGTTGGCGCGAGGCGCGCGTGGACACGGAGATCACGCTGCGCCTGCATGTCAGGCCCTACCGCCCGGCGGGGGAGGAGCGCGCCACGGAGACGACGACGAGCGTCGAGAACCCGGGCTACCTGGTCGACAACTTCAAGGGGAGGGTGGCGCTGGACCTGGAGTGGAACGCGAAGGACGGCAACCTGGACCGCGACATCGCCGCGTACAGGTCCCTTTACGACGCGGGCTTCATCGACGTGGCGGTACTGGTCACCCGCACGCAGGACGAGTTGCGGTCCTTCGCCCGGCGCGTCCGCCTCGCGGAGGGGATGGACGAGGCGGAGGCCAAGAAGATGCTCGCGACGACGACCACCACCAACATCGACAAGCTCCTCCCGCGTTTGCGCAGGGGGGACGCCGGGGGCTGCCCCGTCCTGGCGGTGGCGATCACCTCGCGGGCGTTCGAGAACGCCGCGCGCGACTAGGCCGGGGTCGCGGTCCTCCTGCGCCCCCGGTCGCGGAAGGGGACTCCGCTCTTCTTGAGCAGCGAGCGCACGCGGGCGATGGAGTAGCCGCTGCGGTTCGCCAGCTCTTGGATGGAGGTACCCTGCGTGTACTCCTCGGCCAGGATGTGGGCGACGCGGTTGGCGAGCCAGGGGCTCATGCGCTCGTTGGGGCTGAGTGACGGCAGTGAGGCGATCTCGCCGCCGGAGTACCCTTTGGACGCGCGCCCCCGGGGCTCGACGGCGTCGTCGGCCTCGTTGCCCCAGGCGCTCCAGCCCTCGCGCGCGTAGCGTGCGAACATCTCCAGGTAGGGCCCGGGGGAGCAGGCCTCGATGAGGTCGTACTGCTCGTCGGGTTTGCGGCTGTGCTCGCGCTTGCGGGTCTCGATCATGTTCACCGTGGAGCGCGCGGGCGCGAGCGTGCGCATGGAGCCCTTGACTCCGAAGAGGATGGGCTCGGTGACGTTGCGGAAGTAGAAGCCGACGCCGCGCCCGTCGGGGCCCCCGTCTTTGCGCCGCTTGGCCCAGATGATGTTGGACACGTAGCGGAATCCCCAGGCCTCCATGACGGCCAGGCCCTCGGGCAGCAGGGCGTTGGGCACCCAGAGGTAGAGGTGGGCGTTGGGCGCGGTCACGTCGCCGACGGGCAGTGCGCGGATGTCCTCGAGTTCCATGGTCTCGTACCGCCCGAGGCGCCGGTGCTCGGGAGCGACTTTGCCGGTCCGGTTGGCGAAGCGCCACGGCGGGTCGGCCAGGACGGTCTGGAAGCCGCCTTCAGTTGTGGGCAGGGGGGCGTAGAGTGGGGCGTCGGGCATGCCCCCAAGGGTAGCAGTTAAAGATCTACTTGTCGATGAATAGATCTTTTAGGCGGGCCGCACCACCAGGGCGCTCGCCAGCGCCGCCAGTCCCTCGCCCCTGCCCGTGAAACCGAGGTGGTCCGAGGTGGTCGCGGACACCGACACGGGCGCCCCGAGGACCGCGCTCATCCGCGCGCCCGCCTCGGGCAAGCGCGCCGCCATGCGGGGGCGGTTGCCCACGACCTGCACGGTGGCGTTGCCGATGCGCCACCCGGCAGCCGCGGCCATGCGCGCCACCTCCCGCAGGAACGCCTCGCCGGACGCCGCCGCCCACTCGGGCCGGTCCACGCCGAAAACGGAGCCCATCTCGCCCAGGCCGGTGGCGGCGAGCACCGCGTCGCACACGGCGTGCGCTGCCACGTCCCCGTCCGAATGGCCCTCCAGCGGCACCTCGCCGGGCCACTCCAAGCAGGCGAGCATCATGACTCGGCCGGGCCGGGCGGCGACGGACTCAGCGGAGGCGAAGGCGTGCACGTCGAGCGCCTGGCCGACGCGGAAGGGAACGGGGGAATCGCTCATGCCAATAGGGTAGACGCAGCCCCCCGTCCCCGCCCGGGTCTTGGCGGCGGCGCTCCGGGGAGAACCGTACCGAGGCGTCCCCGCTGCTTCCCCATGGCGGGGACGGCTACGGCCACAACGATGACCAGTGCCGCGCACACGGCTGCGGTGTGTTCGCGCGCATCTCAGGACCCCCGGGGGGTGAAGGCCGTGATGCCCTCGTCATGAATCACGAGGACGAGGTCGTCGTACACGCGGATGACTGCTGAGGCTTCCGTGCCGTAACCGGTGGAACTATGAAACTTGAAGCTGCCGGAGGTGTGGAAGAGGCTGGTGCCGTACATGTCGATGGTGAAGTCGTCTCCGATCGGATTGTCGGATTTGAGGCGGATAATCGAGTGATCTTTGCTGATCGTTGGGTTCATGGCCCCGATGAAGCACTGCCCGTCCTCGTTCTGGACGATGTGGTAGCTCCAGGGGATGACGCTCTCGTGGCTCGGACGGTCGGAGCCGGTCGGTGTGAAGGAGAGGGTGTCGCAGACCGTTGCCCCGTTGTCGGTTGTCGTGGCCCGGGCGCGCAGCAGCCCTTCGGCCCACGGGGCCTCGCCGGTTGTGAGGAAGTCACGCAGCTGCGCGCTCGTGGGCGTCTGCCCCCCGATGGGGAGCACTGCCTTGTGATCACCGGTCCCCGCGGAGGCGGAGATGGCGAAGGACTCCAGGGGGCGCCCGTCGGAGGCGAACACGGTCGCCTGGTCGGTCTCGGAGTCCGCTACCACCCACCCGTCGGCGGTGGAGTGCAACTCCAACTGGCCGTCTTTGGCTGTTTCGTCGAGGTAGAGGGAACGGACCTCCCCGGTCTGCGTGTTGATGATGCGTCCCTCCTGCGCGACCGGGTCAAGAAGCCGCCCCCCTTGCGGGGCGGCCTCGGGCGCGGGCCCCCACCTGAGGATGTGGAGGTCGTTGAGGGGCACCCATGTCCATGTTCCCTCTCCGCATTCGGGGCAGTCCTGGTAGTCCTCCAGGGGCGTGGGGGTGGAGTCGCGCTCCCATCGCATCGTCCACTCGCCGTCCTCTTTTTCCCAGCCGGAGCAGATCCTGCGGCTGCAGGCGATGACGACCCCGTCGCGGGAGGTGATCACGATCGTCACCGCCAGGTTCGGGTTGTCCTGCCCGTCCCGGTTCCGCCCGGCCCACGGAGCGGGCGAGGCGGCTCCGGTGGTGGGATCCAGCCGGTGCTCCCCGATGAAAAGGTCCTCCCCCACGAGGACCGGCCGGGTCTCGACACGGAGTGAGGGGTCGCGCGGGAGGGTGGCCTCCCACTGGATGGCGGGCTTGGCGCCGGACACGTCGAGGCTGACGACTCCGGTTCCGGCGTCCCTATTGAGTTCGTGGGCGAGGATCACCTGGTCGCCGTTCTTCATGACTGCATACTCGCCAGCACTCGGTATGTCATGGTCCAGTTTCCATGCGATGTCGGCTCCGTTGGCCCACTTGGGGGAGGGACGGCCGGTGTCGGTGTGGGTCCCGGTGTAGCCCTGGGACCGTAGTTCGGGTTTGTGGGGGGAGTGGAAGGGGCCCCAGACGTAGAAGGCGGCGAGGGCCAGTGCGAGCACGACTCCGGCTGTGGTCAGGCGCCTGCGGCGGATGCGCTGGCGCCGCTCGCGCAGGAGCTCGGACGGCCTCTTCCTGACGATCGGCGAGGCGCCCCCGACTCGGGTGTGGGAGGCGTCCGCCTCCTGGGCGCCGTCGAGGTCGGGGTCCTGATCGGGGTGCTCATCAACGAGGGACATGGTGCCATCCAGTCAGCGGTCGGTGGTCAGTGGTCGGTGGTTGGCCGCCGGGGCTGCGCTTCCAGTGGCCAGGGGCCTTCTACGGTTCCTTCGGCGCGAAGGCTACGATGCCGTAAGGGTCCGCGCTGACGACGAGGTCGTCGTACAGCCAATGGGCCGGCCCGAGGCGGGCCTCGCCAGCGCGGCCGAAAGCGCCCGAGCCTCCCAAGTCGACCAGGCTGGCGCCGTCGTAGCGGCTGGCGGTGAACAGGACCGCGCCGTCGGCGCTCACGCGGGTTTGGCGGGGGAGGTAGGTGAAGGCGCACTTGCCGTCAACGGGCTCCGCGTAGGGGACGTGGTTGACGGTGGCCTTCCGCGTGGGGGCGCCGGGCACGGACTGGGTGTTCTCGTACCCCGATTCCTGGGCGCCGGTGGGGGGCTCAGCGCTTAAAAGGGGGTAGACGAGGACGCCGATGACGAGCACCACGACCAGCGCGCCGCTGATCGCGAGCGCACGTCTCCTGCGGGCGCGCTGGTGGCGCTGGCGGATGGCGCTCAGCGGCTCTTCGTCGGCGCGCGGGCCACCGTCCTGCTGGGCGCCGCCCGGGTGCGCCTCCGGGGCGTCGGCGGCGGGTTCGTCGTCGAAGGGATCCATACCCGCAAGTATGCCAAGGTTGTTGCGGAAGTGGAATGCTTTTCAAATATTCAATATCTGCGGGTCCCAGGCCCTGGTGCTTCGGCCCTTCGGCGTCCAGGTGCCCGGCGCCCGCCCGCCGGCTCCCGGTTCCCCTCCGCCCGGGGAGCGCATGGGCGGCCCCGTCCCGGATGCGGCGAGCCGGACCGGTTCCCCTCCGCCCGGGGAGCGCGCCGGCCCGCGCCTACGCGTCCTTCGGGGTGAGGGCCACGATGCCCGTGGCGTCGATCCCGACGATGAGGTCGTCGTACACCCACGTCGGCGTCGCCATGCCCGAGAGCTCCTCCGACCCGACGACGCCCCCTGCGGACATGTCGATCAGCGCCTTCTTCCTGTCCGGGTCCACTCCCTGCTGGACGAAGAGCACGGAGTCGCCCTCTCCGGCGACCGCGTGCGAGAAGACCAGCGTGCACGCCCCCGAGGAGCCGTTGGCCAGCCCGGCCTCCTTCTCGACAGCGGCCGCGACGGGCTTGCGGTCCTCTGAGGGCGCGAAGTTCACGGTCGTGCAGTCCTTCCCGTCCATCCACACCGTGCCGTCGGACCACGGGGCCCTGCCGGTCGTGAGGAAGCGCTTGACCCCGTCGACCGTGGGGCGCCCGTCCCCGGCGGTGACCGTCCTGGTCGTGGAGCCGGATCCCACGGGCTCGGTGACGGGGAAGGTCCCGACCTGTTCCCCCTCGGGTGAGAACGCGACGGCCTCTTTGGTGTTGACGTCCACCAGGACCCACCCGTCGGAGGCCCCGTAGGCGGTGCGCACGGCGTACGCGCCCTTGGCGGGCGCCGGCGCTATGGTGCGGACCTCCCCGGTGGTGGCGCGCAGGATGGACGCCTCCCCCTGGGGGTCGTTCGAGATGAGCAGCCACGTGTCGTCCTCGTGGCCCGCCCGCAGGACGTTCCTGTCCCACAGCTGCGTGCGGTAGTCGGGCTGCTCGGCGATCACCCGCCACTGGCGCTCCCAGACGGCCTCCGAGCGCGTCCACCCCGAGCAGGTCTCCTTCCCCGTGCACGTCACCAGGACGCCGCTGGCGTAGGCGAGGGTGTCGTCCCTGCCCCAGGGCGCCTCGGACGCGCTCCCGGTCGCCAAGTCGATGACGGCGCCCGGCATGACGAGCTCGTCGCCCACGACCAAGGGGGAGGCGTCGCTCATCAGATCCGTGTCGCGCGGGTTCGTGGTCCACAGGGTCACGGGCTGCGCCCCCGAGGCGTCGATCGCGGTGACCCGGGCGGCCAGGTCTTCCCCCGAGTCCACGGCGATCACGGTGCTCCCATACCGCAGGACCCGCCCGCGGGGGCGCGTGTTCCCCTCGCCGGGGGCGTCGATGCGCCACGCGACGTCCACGCCCCGCGCCCACGCGGCCGCGGGGTGCCCGGAGTCCTGCGCCCAGCCCGTGTACCCCTGCTCGCGGGGCGGCTCCGCAGTGGGGGCGGAACGGCCGAGCACGTACGCGGCGACGACGGCGAGGGCGATCGCCGCTGCCGCGTACGCTTTCACCTTCCCCATGCCCAGTCGGGCCCGGCTCCCGGCCGAGCGCGCCCCGGCGCCCGACTGCGCCGTCCCAGTCGACCGCCGATGGTCCGGCGCTGCGGGCCCCGTCCCCCGTCCCCCCAGTTCGGCGCGGGCGGTGTACCCGGGCTGGGGCCCGAAGGGGGCCGCCTCCGACGAGGACGGCGCCGACGAGGCGGACCCCGCGGCCGATGGGGCGGGTCCCTTTCCCGCGGATCCGGCGCGGGCGGTGTACCCGGGCTGCGGCTCGAACGGGGGCGCCGCCAGATCCTGGCCGGGGCCGTAGGGGAACCTCGCGTCGCCCCCGCCGTCGGAGCCGGAGGGATCCTTGGGGGCGCTACCGGCATAAGGGGACCACTGGTCGTCGGATGAAGCCATGCCATACAGTATGCCCGCCGGGGGCCCGGTCCACATGGCCTGGGCGCCCCCCGCCCGATAGGATCGACGCGTGCGCTACACCTCCACACGGCAGACGACCGGATCCCCGCGTCCTTTCAGCGACATCCTCCTCGAGGGGCTCGCCCCCGACGGGGGGCTCTACGTGCCCGAGCGCTACCCGCGCCTGAGCGCCGACGACCTCGAGGCACTGCGCCGGGTCCTCGACCAGCAGGGCTACGCCGCCCTGGCCACCAGGATCCTCGCGATGTACATCGACGACATCCCGGAGGAGGACATCGCGGCCATGGCCTCGCGCGCCTACAGCGCCCCCGCCTTCTCCGACCCCGCGATCGTCCCCGTCACCGCGCTGGAGGGCGCCGGATTCGACCTGCGCCTCGCGCACCTGTCCCTGGGGCCGACCGCGGCCTTCAAGGACATGGCGATGCAGCTGCTCGGCGAGCTCTTCGAGTACGAGCTCAGCCGCCGCGGCCAATGGCTCACCATCGTTGGCGCCACCTCGGGCGACACCGGTTCTGCCGCCGAGTACGCGCTGCGCGGCAGGGACGGCCTCAGCGTCGTCATGCTCACCCCCGCCGGGCGGATGACCGCCTTCCAAAGGGCGCAGATGTTCTCCCTGCTGGACGACAACATCGTCAACGTCGCCGTGGACGGCGTCTTCGACGACTGCCAGGACCTGGTCAAGGCGGTGAACGTGGACGCCGCCTTCAAGGCCCGTTGGCATTTGGGCGCCGTCAACTCCATGAACTGGGCGCGCCTGCTCGCCCAGGTGGTCTACTACGTCGCGACCTGGTTGCGCGCCACGGAGGGCCCCGGCAGGGGCTCCCCCTCCGCCCGCCCCGGTGCGGGAGCGCCGGAGCGCGTGAGCGTGGTCGTCCCCACCGGGAACTTCGGCAACGTGTGCGCGGCCCACATCGCGCGGCAGATGGGCGTGCCCCTGGACGCCCTGGTGGTCGTCACCAACGAGAACGACGTCCTCGACGAGTTCTTCCGCACGGGCGTCTACCGGCCCCGCTCCAGCGACCAGACCCTTGCCACCTCCTCGCCCTCGATGGACATCTCGAAGGCGTCGAACTTCGAGCGCTTCATCCACGACCTGCTGGGCCGCGACGGCGCGCGCACAGCGGATCTCTTCGGGACCGCCCTGGTCCGCAACGGGTGCTTCGACCTGTCGGGCACGCCGGAGTTCCAGGCGATGCGCGAAACCTACGGGTTCGTGTCCACCTCCTCCACGCACGCGGACCGCCTCGCCGAGATCGCGCGCACCGAGGCCGAGTCCGGGTACCTCATCGACCCGCACACCGCCGACGGCGTCCACGCGGCGCGCGAGCTCGCCTCGCGGGGCGAACTGGCGGGCACGGTCGTCGTCATGGAGACCGCGCTGCCCGTCAAGTTCGCCGACACGATCATGGAGTCCACCGGCCACCTGCCCCCCGTTCCCGGGCGTTTCGCCGGGATCGAGGCGGGCGGGCAGCGGGTGGTGCCCATGGCGAACTCCGTTGACGCCCTCAAGGAGCTGATCGCCCAGCGCGCGGGCGGGCGCTGACCCCCGCCGGGCGGCCTTCTGCCGGGCGGCCCCGACGGCTGCGGCGCGCGGGTCCGCCCCCCACGGCCCCGTTACCGAGTCCCAGCGGCGGGGCGCCCGCGTGGGCGGCCCGGGGGCGCGGGTAGGATACTGCCATGCGCCTGTACGACTCGAAGACCGCCAGCGTCCGCCCCCTGGAGCCCGTCGTCCCGGGGAAGGTGGGCGTCTACCTGTGCGGCGCCACCGTCCAGGGCTCCCCCCACGTCGGCCACCTGCGCGCCGCCGTCTCCTTCGACACGCTCATCCGCTGGCTGCGCCGCAGCGGGTACCAGGTGACCTACGTCCGCAACGTCACCGACATCGACGACAAGATCCTGACCAAGTCCGCCCAGGCCGGCTGGGACTGGTGGGCGTGGGCCTACCGTTACGAACGCGAGTTCACGAGCGCCTACGACGCCCTCGGCGTCCAGGCCCCCACCTACGAGCCGCGCGCCACCGGCCACATCCCCGACCAGATCGACCTGGTGCGCCGTCTCGTCGAGCGCGGCCACGCCTACGACGACGGCGCGGGCAACGTCTACTTCGACGTCCACTCCCAGCCTGACTACGGCTCCCTCACCCGCCAGCGCCTCGCGGACATGCGCACCACGGAGGACGAGGCGCAGATCGACGCCGCCGTCGAGGCCGGCAAGCGCGACCCCCGCGACTTCGCCCTGTGGAAGGCCACGAAGCCCGGCGAGCCGGCCACTGCCTCGTGGGACTCGCCGTGGGGGAGGGGGAGGCCCGGATGGCACCTGGAGTGCTCCGCCATGTCGAGGCGCTACCTGGGCGACGAGTTCGACATCCACGGTGGGGGCATCGACCTGCGGTTCCCCCACCACG
>ERZ772917.1261-NODE-1261-length-15185-cov-4.572703_pt1 | contig 15185 bp, 13 predicted proteins | sample MGYA00511187_ERZ772917 | MGnify/ENA primary metagenome ERZ772917 (study PRJEB29015, sample SAMEA2737925) | human oral metagenome | biome: human oral; feature: human-associated habitat; material: dental | place: China | collected 2012 ... | reverse complement strand
AAATACCCCCTTCTGAATCTCGGCATAACCGTTGTCGTTCAGAGAATTGTTCATATACAAAAACAGGGCTACTGCAACGAGTATCAACGACGGCAGGTAGAGTAGCGACGGTTTTACTTTTGCGTAGTTGTCTGCAACGATAATATTCATACTGACCACAAAATTTTTTTCGGCAAAATTAGTAAATATTTTTGCTTATATATTATTGTTTGATAACAAGCGTGTTACTGTTTATATGCTTGTGATGTACAGACATCGATTTTTCTACTTAGCACTTTTAGTCTGAGTTCGATATCGGTAAAAACGTATGAAAGCTGCGAAATTCGTTGAAAAGACTTTTTTTGTATCTTTGCACAAAAATCTGAGATATATTTATGTATCAAAATCTTGTAAGGGTAGCAGCCGCAGTACCTTTGGTGAGGGTAGCGGACTGTAAGGAAAATTCGGAGCGGATACTCGGTCTTATACGGCAAGCCGATAGTGCGGGTGTAGAGATAGTATGTTTCCCCGAACTGTCAGTTACGGCATATACCTGTGCCGACCTTTTCCTAAATTTGTCGTTTGTCGCCGAAGCAGAGCGGGCATTGGCTTTTTTGCTTTCGCAGACCGAAGATTTAAACATAGTATCCATAGTAGGTCTACCCGTGGCGGCAGACAATAGGCTCTTCAACTGTGCCGTGGCGTTTCAGCGAGGCAAGATACTCGGCGTAGTGCCCAAGAGCTATTTGCCCAATAGCAACGAGTTCTATGAATATCGATGGTTTGCAAGTGGATTGGGACTTGCTCCGAAAGATATTACTCTTGCCGGGCAGCAGTGTTGCCTGTGTGCCAATACTTTGTTCAGGTCTCGTGAATTGTCGTTTTCGATAGAGATTTGTCAAGACCTGTGGGCTGTTGTCCCGCCGTCGTCGAAGCAGGCTTTGGAGGGGTCGCATATAATATTTAACCTCTCGGCGTCCGACGAACTTGCAGGTAAAAACGACTACCGCCGCACGCTCGTGGCTCAGCATAGCGGACGATGCAATGCGGGTTACGTATATGCTTCTGCGGGCTTTGGCGAGAGTTCTACCGATGTGCTCTTCGCCTCGTCTGCCATCATTGCAGAGAACGGAGTGATTTTAGCAGAAAGCAATCGCTTCTCTTTCGACCAACAACTCGTGATTACCGAGATAGATATAGAACGACTACGCAATGACCGATTGCACAACGATAGTTTTAAGAATTATGTGTCGGAAGCTACTCTTTGGCGGGTTCATTCGTTTGAGATAAAAGAGGTCGGTTCGCTTGACCTGACCAGAGAGATCTCCAAACACCCTTTTGTCCCCGCAGGCGACAAGCTCGACGAACGATGCTGCGAAATTTTCGACATACAATCCAATGCATTGGCAATAAGGCTTGCTAATACGGGTATCGACAAAGCCGTCATAGGCATATCGGGAGGTTTGGATAGCTCATTGGCTCTGATGGTAACGGTAGAGGCTTTCGATAAGCTGAATATCCCCCGCAGTAATATCATAGGTATAACTATGCCCGGATTTGGAACAACCTCCCGCACAGAAGACAACTCTATGGCTCTTATGGAGTCATTGGGTATCTCCGCCCGTCGAATATCTATCGAAAAAGCTGTTATGCAGCATTTTATCGATATTGGGCACAATAAAGACATTCACGATACCACATACGAAAATTCTCAGGCTCGCGAACGTACACAGATACTTATGGACGTCGCCAATAAAGAAGGGGCTCTCGTCGTCGGTACAGGCGATATGAGCGAACTTGCTCTCGGGTGGTGTACCTACAATGGCGATCATATCAGTATGTACGGTGTCAATAGCGGTGTCCCCAAAACATTGGTCAGATATCTGGTAGAGTGGGCAGCCCGTTGCAAGAGCGATGGGGAGACTGCCAAAATACTACTCGATGTGTTGGATACTCCCATCTCGCCCGAGCTGCTTCCACATAGCAACGACAGCATATCGCAGAAGACCGAAGATATTGTAGGTCCTTATGAGCTGCACGACTTCTTTTTGTATCATTTTTTAAGATTTGGGTATAATGCCGATAAAATGTTGCTCTTCGCAAAAAAATCTTTCGAAAACGATTATTCTGTGGAAAATATAAAAAAATGGTTAAATGCCTTTTTATCAAGATTTTTCAGTCAACAATTCAAACGTTCGTGTATGCCCGATGGGGTGAAAGTAGGCAATATAGACCTCTCTCCACGTGGAAGTCTGCGAATGGCAAGTGATATTCGGCTTTGTGGAGAAATGTGCGGATTAAAAAAATAACAATGTTCTATATTTTTTCTAAAAAAATATAGCCTTAATCGGAGTGAGTTTTAATAAAAATAAAAGTATCCGATAATACTAAAATATAACTATACGTAAGTGAAAAATAGATTTTCAATGAATAGTAAAATAAAAACAGAAAATATTGTTTTTGCTAAAAACGACATAGCATATTACTAAACTGCAAATTATAAATATTATGATAAAAAACAAGTTAATCGGTATGGGAGTTGCACTGATAACCCCCTTCGACGACAAAGGCGATATCGATTTCGATGCTTTGGCAAATCTTATAGAATATCAGATATATAGCGATACGAGCTACTTGGTAGTGTGTGGTACCACTGCCGAGACACCCACGCTGACACCTGCCGAAAAAGTAGCCATCACGCAATTCGTGGTCGAAAAAGTAGCGGGACGTATCCCTGTTGTTTTAGGGATAGGAGGCAATAACACCGCAGGAGTGGTAGAGCAGATAAGGGAGACCGATTTCGCGGGCATTACCGCCATACTGTCGGTTACTCCGTATTACAATAAACCTTCGCAAGAGGGTCTTTATCAACATTATAAAGCTATTGCCACATCTACCGATATGCCTATTGTGCTCTATAACGTACCCGGTAGAACGTCTGTCAATATCTCTTCGCAAACGACGCTCCGCCTTGCCAAAGAGTTCTCCAACATAGTGGCTATAAAAGAGGCTTCGGGTAATTTCCGTCAGATAGACGAAATAATCAAAAACAAACCCAAGAATTTCATCGTCATCTCGGGCGACGACGGCATCACCTTTCCACTGATAACGCTCGGAGCCGAAGGCGTCATCTCGGTTATAGGCAATGCCTTCCCTCAAGAGTTCGGTTCGATGGTGAGATTTGCTCTCAGAGGCGACCTAATAGGAGCTCGCGAGATACACTACCGATTTGTGGAGTTGATGGACTTGCTTTTCGTCGATGGCAATCCTGCCGGAGTCAAGTCGATGTTGTCCGTTATGGGACTTATTAAAAATAATCTGCGTCTGCCGCTTGTGCCGACGACGGTGGCCACGATGGAGAAAATCAAGAAAGTGCTTGCCGAAATCAATAAACTCGAAGACAAAATGCTTTTTTGACGCTTTTGTGTCGATGTAGTCGGATATTTCGGGTAGTCGGGTACGCTTAATTAATTCGATGCGGACGGCTGTATTATTTTGCCTCGAATTCTGAATGCTCCCTGCTCGGCAATGGAGTAGTAGCCGATACCTCTTGTTTTCGATAATCGCTCGAAAACTTTTTTGCTCTTTGTGCCGACATCGGCAGTTAGGACTATGCATTTCGGGGCAAAATAATATTTGAGTAGGTTTTCCGATGGCAATACTCCTTTTGTTATTATCAGATAATCTGTTGTCAGAAGAGTGGTGGCATATTTGTCATATATTTTATTCGACGAAATGACGATAAAATTCTTGTCTGCAAATCGGAAAGCATCTATACCGAATATTGTATCTAAAATATGATAATCTGGAGCGGCGATACCGTGATGAAGCCAGAAATCTTTCGCCAGAGTCTTGCTGGTTTCTACGTTGTTGGTGATAACGGTATTTTGTCTGATATTAACCATATTTACCGTAACACTTCGTTTGCTGTTGAATACTACAAGCTCGTCTATATTAGTATCCGATACTGCTCGGAAAATATTAATGCCAAAAAATAGAATTGCCGACACGAAAAACAATAAAAAGTATTTATATTTAATCTTATACATTAATAATCCAATTGCAAATACCGAAGCATATATCAATATCAATTGTACAGAGTCTATCCATATATTCGTAGTTACGAAAGGTAAATTTTCGATTATTTGCAGTCCTCCGTACATCAGTTTTGTCGTCGTTACGAGTAGCCAACTTACTATGCTGCCTATCATTGGTATCGAATTGGTTATGAGTAGTGCGACATCGAGATATATGATGATACCCGACAGTGGCACTCCGACGAAATTCGACAGCAAGAAGTAGTTTGGAAACTGATGAAAGTAGTACAGACACAATGGAGCTGCTCCAAGTTGTGCGGCAATAGATACGGAGGTAAGTTCCCAACAATATGTCAAAATTCTGTTCTTAAAAACCAACCATTTTGCTATCTTCGGCTGGAAGTAAAGTATGGAGAGCAGAGCTGAGTAAGATAGCTGAAATCCGACATTGAACAACCACATCGGGTTGATGATAAGCAAAACAAATGCCGAAAGAAATATATTGTTGTATACAGATGATTGTCTGTCGGTTATCTTAGCCACAGCAAAGAGCGAAAACATAAATACCGACCGAGATACCGAGGGCGAAAGTCCTGTTACGAAAGCATAAAACCAAAGGAACAATATCACGGCTATCCATTTGATTTTCCGCGTGCGTTTCCATTTGTCGAGGAAGCCGAGCATAAAACCGAGCATCACGTAGATGATGCCCACGTGCAGTCCGCTGACAGATAGAATATGTGATGCTCCCGTTACCGAAAAGCTGTCTCGTAACTCGGGCGATATTGCATCTGTGTATCCGAGAGTAAGAGCAGATATTATGGCAAATTCGTTGCCGTCGATATTCATTTTCCGTGAGATGTCGAGTAATTTCAAGCGACATCGTTGGGCAAGCCGCATCAGCGAAAAACCATCTGCGCCAGATATACGCTTCCACCTTTCGGCAGAGGCATATCCCGTACCACATATCCCGTTGCGAAGCAGATGACGCCCGAAGTCGAACTCGTCGGGATTACCTGTCTTTTCGGGTAACGACAGTGTCGTGTATATAATCAACCTGTCGCCGCTTTTTAGCGACAGAGAGTTGCTGTCTTTTTGCAGATACAGTATCGCTTTTCCTTTTATTTTTTCGCAACTCGTACTATCGGAATATTGTAGTAAATTCGTATACAGAAGTACGGAATTTTGTTTCTCGATAGGGTATCGTGTCAGCTCTACTTCGAAGAAACCTTGTTTTTTGTTCTCAGCAAAACGTGGTATGCGGCTATCGAAATCGTATCCAAGCCAATATCCTAATGCGGCTATTGACAATACTGCCGATAATCCGAAAATAATATCTATTCGATGACGGTTTTTTGTCGTAATATATATTGCAAATAAAGCTACCGATATAACTACGACAGAGACCAAGATCCACCATCGAAATCCTATACAGACGAACGCAACTATCCCTACCGATAAGGCTACTACGAGCCTTAAGAACGGGTTTTTGGTTAGGAAGTCACCCATATCTGTATAGTCATTTGTCAGTTATGCTAATTGATTACTCTTTTTACGGTTTTTATCGAGTTTATTTTCAACAATTTTTCCGAAAGTCTTTCTATCTCATCGTTGCTATGGGCAAAGATAGTTATCGAGCCGTAGAATGTGCCGTCGATAGCACTGAAGTTGACATTCTTGATATTAATCTGTATGTCTTCGGAAATTACCTTTACTATTTGCCGTAATAGTCCCTGTCTGTCAATGCCTTCAATAGAGAGAGAGATTAGATACGAATTGTCCATATTCTTCTGCCAGTCGACGAGAATTATCTTATTTTCACGAGTGGCTTTCAGTCGCTGTGCCTCGTCGCAGTCGAGTTTGTGTACCACGACGTGGTTGTCGTCTTCGATATATCCGATTATTTCGTCGCCCTTGATGGGCTTACAGCACGTGGCAAGCTTGACCATACCGAAAGCGATGTCGTCTTTGGTAATATAATAAACCTCTTTTTTGTTGATATTGAGTTTGTGTGCTTTCTTGTTGTTGCGTGTGAAAAACGAGAAAATACTTTTCGAATGCTTCTGGAATACACTTTTGGTGATGCGTGTGAGATCGACTTTTTTGCGAGCTACGTCGACGAAAAATTCGTTGCGTTTGTCGTAGTTGAAGAATGTTTTCAGAGTGTCTATGTTTTCGTCGGAAAGTTTCTGCCCGAAAAACGACAATATTCGGTTTATTTTCTCAGCTCCCTCTTTTTGTAGTTCGGAGACTTCGGGGCGTAAGAAAGAACGGATTTTCCCGATTGCATTTTGCGTTTTTACGAAGTCGAGCCACGATTGGTCGGGTTGCTGTGTCTTAGATGTCAGTATCTCTACCTGATTACCGCTTTTGAGCACTTCGGATATTGGTACGAGGCGGTTGTCTACCTTGCCGCCGATACAGTGATTGCCCAAATCCGTATGCAACGAATATGCAAAATCGAGCACGGTGGCGTTTTGCGGCAATTTTTTGATGTCTCCTTTTGGCGTAAATACTACTATTTCTTTGGTATCCAGATTTATTTTGAATCTGTCTACAAACTCTACGGTGTCTACATTTTCCGTAGAGAGCAGCTCTTTGACCGATTGGAACCACTCGTCAAATTCCGAATTGTCTTCTATGCCGTTTTTATATTTCCAGTGAGCTGCCAAGCCGCGTTCGGCTATCTCGTTCATTCTCTTCGTGCGTATCTGTACTTCGACCCACGAACCTATTTCGCCCTTGTTTCCCCGTCTCATAACCGTAACGTGTAGAGCCTGATATCCGTTTGCTTTCGGTGTCGACAGCCAGTTGCGGGTACGCTTCGGGTGCTCGGGATATAGCGAGGTAACGATTCCGAAAACCGTCCAACAAAGTTCCTCCTCGCTCTTGTCGGGTTGAGGCTCTACGATGATACGTACAGCCAGCAGGTCGTATATCTCATCGAAATTAACCTCTTTTTTCTCCTGTTTACGATATATGGAGTAGGGTGATTTAATACGCTTTATTATCTCATATCGTATGCCCCTTTGTTCGAGTTTTTCTTTGATTGGAGCCAAAAAACTGTCGATTTTTTCTTCGAGTTTCGGTGTGATTTTGGTTATTTTCTCTTCGAGTTCGCGGTAGAGTTTGGGTTGTTGGTATTTCAGGCATAGATTTTCGAGTTCGGTTTTTATCTTGAAAAAACCGAGCCTTTCAGCTAACGGTACGTAGATAAATATCGTCTCTCCCGAAATCTTTTGTTGTTTTAGAGGAGGCATTGCGTCGAGAGTACGCATATTGTGCAGTCTGTCGGCAAGTTTTATCATTATCACACGTACGTCGGAGGGGATGGTAAGTATCAATTTTTGGAAATTCTCTGCCTGCTTAGATGCCGATTCGTGAAATACCTCACCCGATATTTTAGTAAGACCGTCTACGATATTTGCTATTGTCTCGCCGAATCGGTCTTTGATATCTTCTAATGTAAATTCGGTATCTTCTACCACATCGTGCAGTAGAGCCGAACAGATGGAGGTGGAGCCGAGTCCCATCTCTTCGACACATATCTTTGCCACTGCCAACGGGTGCAGTATGTACGGCTCTCCGTTACGGCGTTTGACCCCTTCGTGTGCCTTTGAGGCAAACTCGAAGGCTTTGGCAACGAGTTCGAATTTGTGTTTATGATTCGATGCCCCATAGGCTTTTTGCAAGTCGTGGAAGGCATCTAAAATCATTTTATCCTCTTCTTCTTTCGTATATGTGTGCATAAGAAATATGTTTTTTTACTCTCCTGTAAGTATATAAACAAATACAAAAATAGTAATTTTTTCAAAGAAAAGCAAAGTATTTCTCGCGATAGATTTTATCAATATCAAATGAAACATAAAATATACAAAAACGCACTGTCGTTTTATTTTTTGTGCTATCTTTGCAAAAAGTTTTAATAAAAAAATAGTAGGAGGATTTAATAAATGAAATCAATGAAATTGTTCTTGGCAGCATCTTTGGTGCTGGTATCGATAAGTTGCTTCGGCTTCGATAGAGACAAAGTAGTTACTTTTAGCAATCTGCCTAAGGAGAGCCAAAAGTTTATAAAAACACACTTCCCCAACGTGAAGGTAAGCAGAGTGGTAAAAGATATCGACAGTTTTACCCACAGTTGGGAGGTAGATTTTGTCAACGGATGGGAGATTGAGTTTACGGCAGCAGGTAAATGGGACCATATCGATTGTAAAGGGTCGGCTGTGCCTACCTCTGTATTGGCGCTACTGCCGGCTAACATATTGACATATTGTAAGGCACACTTCCCCAATGCCGTTATCGTAGAGATAGACCACGAGACCTACGGATACGAGGTAGAGTTGTCGGGAGATATTACAATAGAATTCGACAAAAAAGGAAACTTTATTAGAATAGACGATTGACGTTTTACGGTAAATTTCATAAAAAATCCCTGCATACGCTGTTTATGTAGGGGTTTTTTGTTTGTCGTTTTTACCGATACCTGTGAGGAGGGGTTATCCCTTTTTTTTGTAACTTTGTGGGGCAAAATACGACGGCGCATAAATATCATTTTCCGATAGAAACGAAAGAATAAAAGCATTGCTCTACGTCGATTTACAGGCGTTTAGCGATGCTTTTTGACTCAAATTAACAGATAGGAGAAATACTACAAGTTTTTACGGAATATTCTGACAAAGAGTGTTGTTTGCTCACTGTTTCCAAAACTCGTAAAAGTTGAACCACTGTTCGGGATATTGATGGAGAATGTCTTCTATATGAGAGATATAGCAGTGTGTCATCTTTTCTATTTTTTGTCGTTTCGACAGAGATGTCTCGGTTGCTGTATCGATACGCCGTATTATTGTTTTGTACTTGTTTGCCGCTACTTTCAGGGTAAAAACCGCAAGTACCTCCACTTCGAATGAAGCGGCGAGGGCGAATAACCCGATGGGAAAATCGGCTACTCCGTTAAGGAAATGGCATTCGAGGCTTTTGCCCGACCCGTTTATCCTGTCTACGACCGAAGAAATAATATCGCCATTCTGTAATGCCGTGCTTACCTCGAATATATGCGACATATCGTCTCGTACGGGTATCAGACGAATGTTGTTGCCTCCCATAAGTTTCGTTCGGTTTTCGGTAACAATTTCCGTCTCCGACGAATAGACAAGAGCATTCAGTCGTTTTGTGTCGGATTGTAGCATATAACCCGATATCTCGTAGTTGCCTATATGTGCACTTACTGTGACGAATCCCTTTGCAGACCGATTGAGAGCATCGAAAATGTCGTAGTTTTCGACCTCTATTCGGTAGTCGTCTTTTCTGCCCGCAAATATAGCGAATCTGTCTATTACTACCTGTCCGAAGATGAAATGATTCTTGTATGTCTTACCGAAAGCCTTTATCGGCGACAGTCCGAAATGCCGTCTGAAATAATGGTATATCGCTTTGTAACCCTTGTGGGCAAAAAGCATATAAAAGGGTACTACCAATGCCAATAAGCCATATATCACCCTTAGAGGTACTATACGGAGCATAATCACCAGTGCCCTTTGTCCGAAGCTGCCGCCGCCGGTATGACCCTGCCACTGACGTTGCTTGTCTTTGTCTGTCTGTTCCATAATAATGTCTGTCGAAAAAACAGACTTTACTCTTCGAAGGAGAGTTATTTCACCTTATTTTCGATATAATCGCAGAACTGTTCGAATGTCTTTACTCCCGCCATCTCTTCGGGTTTTATCTTTATGCCGAATGTCTTTTCTACAATCACCACAATATCTACAAAGTCGAGACTATCGATACCTAAGTCTTCTTTGAGCAGGGCGTCGGATTTGATGGCTGCTTCGTCTACTTCTATCTCTTCTATCAGGAAATTCTTTACTTTTAATTCTATTTCTTCTCTTTTCATAATTTCTTTTGTATTGACTTACTGTCTTTTAGCTTTTGTGTAATCAAATTTCAAAATTAGTAAAAATTTTGATTTGTAAAACAATATAAATCATTCTTCGCCGGTAAGCCCTGAGTACCTCTCCCATTTGTCGAGAAGTGCTTGGAAGTCGTGGGGCAGTTCGGTGTCGAAAAACAACTCCTCGCCCGTCGTGGGGTGTACAAATCCCAGTGTCTTGGCGTGCAGAGCCTGCCGTGGACACACCTCGAAGCAGTTGCCGACAAACTGTTTGTACTTCGCCGTTCGTTCGCCGAAGAGTATCTCGTTGCCGCCGTAACGTTCGTCGTTGAATAGCGTATGTCCGATATGTTTCATATGTACTCGTATCTGGTGAGTACGCCCTGTCTCGAGGTTGCACTCCAAGAGTGTGGTATACTTGAATCTACGCAACACCCTGTAATGAGTAACGGCGTGTTTTGCCAACGGGTTTTCGTCGGGGTCGAAGACGCAGAATTGCATTCTGTCTTTCGGATTTCGAGCCAATGCTCCGTCGACGGAGCCGGTGTCTTCCTTCACTATGCCCCATACCAGAGCATTGTAGGTTCGCTTCGTAGTCTTGTCTTGGAACTGTTTGCCCAAGAACGACTTTGCCTGTTCGTTTTTGGCTATGAGCAACAGCCCCGAGGTGTCTTTATCGATACGGTGTACGAGCCCCACACGAGGATTATTGACGTCGAATTTGGGATTGTCTCGCAGATACCATGCGATGGCGTTGAGCAGCGTGCCGTCGAGGTTGCCCACACCGGGGTGTACCACCATATCGGGTGTTTTGTTGACGACCATAATATCGTCGTCTTCGAATACTACCGAGAGCGGTATGTCTTGCGGTACTATCGTGTAGTCGCTCGGAGGCGTTTCGAGCGATATTACTATCTCGTCGAGTGGCTTGACGCGATAACTCGATTTTACGGTATCTCCGTTGACAGTGATAAACCCGAAATCTGCAGCATTCTGAAATCTTGTACGCGAGACTCCGCCCAACAGATTGGTTAGATATTTGTCGATACGTATAAGCCCCTGACCTTTGTCTACTACGATACGGTGATGTTCGTACAGTTCGGGCTGGGAGTCTTCGTACGTATTATCTTGGGTTTCTTCGGTATTGTATTTATTGTCTTCTGTCATTTTTTTTCGGTAAATAGTATATCGGAAGCTAATCGCTCTCCTCTAAATATTCTGCTCTGGAAACACCAATTACCTTTTTGGTCTTCGTATCTAATTGTAATGTTATGACGGCTTTCGGTACTTTTTTTATTAAATCTAAAAAATATTGTTCACCTTCCTTCGGCGGTAACTTATTATTGCCCGAATAGAAATGATACACTACAGAGTCGTCGATAATAAATCTGTGTATGCTTTTCGATATCTCTCTAATCTTCTCTTTTTCGGTATCGTCTAATAAATATAATCGTATTACTTCGCAAACATTACCTGTTACAATTAGTTGTTTGCTGAGCGAATCCCTTGATACTCTGACATTCGTTATTTTTACAGAGGTATGATATTCTTGGTCGCCCGTATTGTATTGTGCAATACAATCGATATTCGGAATACACAGAGTAATCAATATTATAAAAACGGAATATATCATTTTCTTTTTTGTTTATTATTAAGAATGTCAAAGAGTTAATACCTCTCCTCTTCGTTTGGGAAATCGGAATTTTTGACGTCGGCTACATAACTCTGCACCGCCTCGGTCATAATAGCGTTGAGGTCGGCATATCGGCGTAGGAATCGGGGCGAGAAGTCTTGTGTCATACCCAGCATATCGTGGAGTACGAGCACTTGTCCGTCGGTCTTACCTGCTCCGATACCGATTACGGGGATTTTTAGTTCGTGTGCCACTTGCTCTCCGAGTGCAGCAGGTATTTTCTCCAATACCAGAGCAAAGCAACCTGCTTTTTCCAGAGCGTGGGCGTCGGCAATGAGTTTTTCGGCTTCGTCCTTTTCGGTGGCACGCACGGCGTAAGTTCCGTATTTGTTGATAGATTGCGGCATAAGCCCCAGATGACCCATCACGGGTATCCCTGCTGTAAGTATACGTTGCAGGCTCTCGATGATTTCTACTCCGCCCTCTATCTTGATACAGTCGGCGTGTGTCTCTTTCATTATACGTATAGCCGAGGCTAAGGCTTCTTTCGAATTGCCCTGATATGTGCCGAAAGGCATATCGACCACTACCAAGGCACGTTTTACGGCTTTCATCACCGACTTGCCGTGATATATCATCTGGTCGAGTGTCATAGGCAGAGTGGTGATATTGCCTGCCATTACGTTAGAGGCGGAGTCGCCTACGAGTATTACGTCGACGCCTGCTCGGTCGATGATGCCTGCCATAGTGTAATCGTAGGCGGTGAGCATAGATATCTTTTCGCCGCGCTCTTTCATTTCGCTCAGGCGGAAAGTAGTAACCTTTCGGCTGTCGTCGGGTGTGTGTATAGACATTTGTGGTGTAGTAGATTTAATATTTCGTATTCAGACGACAAAGGTACAACAATATTCCTATTTCATAGAGACAATATCGCATCTGAGCAGCAGATATCACGTATTTTTTATACCTTTGTCGTCTCATTACTTACGGATAAAGATAATAATTTAATCGTTTCATATAGTAAAAATAGTTTTTATGAAAAAATTTTCAGTTTTAATTATGGCAACTGCATTGTTGTTTGCCTGCGGGCAGAAGCAGCCCCGACAGGAGGCTATCGTATACCCCGAAACCGCCAAGACAGACTCTTTCCACGTCTATTACGGCGATACTGTGGCTGAGCCTTACGCTTGGCTCGAAAACGACACTTCTGCCGAAACCAAAGAATGGGTGGCAGCACAGAACAAGGTTACACAAGACTATCTGGCAAAGATACCGTTCAGAGAAAGCCTCAAAAATCGTCTTACGGAACTTGCCAATTACGAGAAAATCGGAGTCCCCTTCATCGAAAAGGGCAAGTATTATTTCTTCAAAAACGATGGTCTGCAGAATCAGAGCGTTCTCTACGTAAAAAATACGCTCGACGGCGAAGCACAGACGTTGCTCGACCCCAACAAACTATCCGACGACGGTACTGTGGCTCTCAAAGGTATCAAATTTTCGAGAGACGGCAAGTATATGTCGTACGCGATATCTCGCTCCGGAAGCGACTGGGAAGAGATTTACGTGATGGATCTGGCTACCCGCAGTCTGACGCAAGACAAGATAGAGTGGGCTAAATTTTCGTCCGTTTCGTGGTGTGGCAACGGATTCTATTACTCCGCATACGACGCACCGAAGAAAGGCAAAGAGTTCTCTAACGTAAACGAATATCACAAGATTTTTTATCACAAAATAGGTACGGCACAGAGTGCAGACAAACTATTCTACGAAAACAAGAACTATCCGAAACGTTTCTACTCGTCGTCCGTACCCGAGGAAGAAAACGCCGTATTCGTCTATGAAGGCGGTGCCGCCTTGGGTAACCGTCTATTCGTCCAAGACCTCAAGAAAACAGGCTCTAAGGTAGTGGAGATAGCTTCGGACGACTCTTATGATTATACCGTCGTAGATATGACAGGCGGCACATTCTACGTCCTTACCAACTACAAAGCCCCAAAATACAAACTGATGAAGGGCGATATAGCGAACCCCAAAATCGAAAACTGGACAGACGTAATACCCGAGTCGGAAAACGTGCTGTTATCGGCAGGCTTCACCAACGGCAAAATGATAGTGTCGTACGATAAAGACGCATCTGTACGCTCGTATGTGTATTCGGTAGATGGCAAACGCGAGCGTGAGATAGAGTTCCCCACATTCGGTACTGCTTCGTTCAGCTACGACAAGAAAGAGAAAGAGATATTCTATGCTTTCACATCTTTCACCTATCCGACGACAATCTTCAAATACGATATCGAAGCCAACAAGTCGGAGAAGTATATCGAACCGAAAGTGAAGTTCAACCCCGAAGAATATACTACCGAACAGCTCTTCTATACCTCCAAAGACGGCACACGCGTACCGATGTTTTTGGTTTATAAAAAAGGTTTGAAGAAAAACGGCAAAAACCCCACTCTGCTCTACGGTTATGGTGGGTTCAACATATCGCTTCGTCCTTCGTTCTCTACATTCCGTCTGCCATTCATCGAAAACGGCGGCATATATGTGATGGCTAACCTCAGAGGCGGTGGCGAATATGGCGAAGAGTGGCACATAGCAGGCACCAAGATGAATAAACAGAACGTGTTCGACGACTTTATCGCTGCTGCCGAATTTCTCATAAAAGAGAAATACACTTCTGCCGAGCACCTTGCCATCAACGGCGGCTCTAACGGCGGTTTGCTCGTGGGTGCCGTTATCAATCAGCGTCCCGACTTGTTCCGCGTAGCCATACCTGAGGTAGGTGTGATGGATATGCTGCGTTATCATCTCTTTACTATCGGTTGGAACTGGGCTTCAGACTACGGTCGCAGCGACGACTCACAAGAGATGTATCGGTATCTGAAAGCCTACTCGCCGCTTCATAACATCAAGAACGACGGTACGCCGTATCCCGCTATCCTCATCACTACTGCCGACCACGACGACCGTGTAGTACCGGCACACTCGTTCAAATATGCCGCTCAGCTGCAAGCCTCCAATACGGGCGACGCTCCCAAGCTTATCCGTATCGACACCAAAGCCGGACACGGCGGTGGCAAGCCGATTACAAAGGTGATAGAGGAAGAGACCGATGTCTATTCGTTTATAATGTGGAATCTGGGAATGAAATACAAATAATCACTCCCTCCGCTACGGACAACAAAAAAAGGCTACTCTCAAAATGATGGGTAGCCTTTTTTGACGTGATGGACAGAAATGTTGCTTAAAAGTTGCGTAAGCCCCTCGTTTTATCTGTCTTTGCGAGGATTTGCTTGCCTTTACCAAAACATTATCAGTGCTTTTAAGGAGTCTTTTTTTAAAGATATAAAAAATTGCTTCGGGGGCGATAGCGTTCCTGAGTTTTTGCGCTTTTGTGTGTTGTCAGACAACTTATGATAGTAATGTAATGCTCATTTCATTGTCTAACACAGAAAAAAACGCTTTGTACTGACGCTGTACGGCTTCTGCATTTTCTTTTGGGCAAAGACCTATGAAATACTCATCGATGTCAATTTGATAAAGGGCAAATTCACTTTTTGCCGCCAAAAGCCTGAATACCTCATCAGGAGGCGTGTTGTTATCTATCTCCAAGTCTATTTCTGCGCCATTTAGTTGTTTGCTTAGT